>Ga0116157_10002509_pt1 | contig 17830 bp, 12 predicted proteins | sample AD_UKC048_MetaG_FD_89882 | JGI IMG/M metagenome (GOLD analysis project Ga0116157, IMG submission 89882) | Active sludge microbial communities of municipal wastewater-treating anaerobic digesters from USA - AD_UKC048_MetaG | ecosystem: Engineered > Bioreactor > Anaerobic > Digestate | place: USA...
GTTTTTATAGGTATAGTTCACTCTTCCGATCGCGGATCCGATTCTTTCCCACTGGTTGAAGTTGGAAGAGGCACCTGCGGGGTTAATGATCGTGGTTCCCTGTAAACTGGGCGGTGTGGAAGCGGTCAGCCAAGGGATCAGGTCGGTGGGAGCTCCCTGAGAGAAACCGGAGTTTACATAGTTCTTAAAGTCATAAAACTCTGTACCCGCCAATGCGGTGATGTTGTGTCCGCTGAAATTCTTGTTGAATTGCAGGAACGCGTTGGTGGTGTACTGGGTGGTTTTCGTATTATTAAAGCTGGCTGCCCGGTTGGTATTGAAGGCGCCGCCATTACCTTGCTGGAAGGCCTTGGTAAAAAAGTTATTGTTGGTGTATTGGAAATAGCCCGATCCGCTGGCCAGTAATTTCAGGTAAGGAAGAATGGTATATTCCAGGTTGATACCACCCAGGAAACGTTGCTGGTTCGTATTATTTACTGTCAGGTTACTCCAGTATCGGGGATTGCCCAATGTTACATCGTTTGGACCAGGTAAGATGGCTCCGGATGTATCATTCACATAACGTACCGTAGGGGCTACACCCACAAAACGCTGTAATAAACCACCGGCGGCACCACCTTCGGGATCTACACTGTTAAATCCGCCATAGGGTAATGCCTGTTCCACATTGTAAGCATTAATATTGGTGGTAATCTTCAGGTTCTTGCCCACATTCAATCCGCCATTGAAATTCATGTTGAAGCGTTTCAGCTGTGAACCGATGATCATTCCGTTATCTTTTACCATGCCCAGTGATAGCGCATAAGCGCCTTGTTCGTTGGCACCGGAAAAATTGACATTGTGTTCAGTCGTATTTACTTGTTGGAGGATCATTGCTTCCCGGTCTTTGGCACTCAGGTCAGTGAAGAGGATACTGTCGGACAGGGTAGGGGTGAAAGGATTCGGATCTACTAATAATTTCCAGCGAGGGTTATTCAGTAACTGCCTGTTCTGGCTGTTCAGGAGTTGGGTGCTGTATAAACCTTCTGCACCTCTCCATCCTGTATTAACGGCCCAACCCCAGGCACCCAGTAACTGGTTGCGGTCGGTGTTCATGGCATTGGTGTTATTATCCAGGGAGTCGCCACGGAAACGGGCCTGGAGACCCAGCCGGTTCATCCGGATATAATCAGCGGCGTTGAGGTATTCGGAAGGATTGCGGCGGATATAGTTTGTCGTCTGACTGTAAGAGTAGGTTACCCGGGTCTTTCCTTTGCTTCCTTTTTTAGTGGTCACCAGTACCACGCCGTTGGCCGCGCGTGCACCATAGATCGCTGTGGTGGCGGCATCTTTCAGCAGGTCGATACTCGCCACATCGTTTATATCAAGGCCGTAAAGCGAGGGCACGATCACTCCATCTACAATAAAAAGGGGCGTACCGCCGCCGCCAAATTCCGTTCCGCCCCGGAAGGAGATGGAAGGAGTGGTACCCGGCTGACCGGTACGTTGCTGTACCCGCAGACCGGGTGCATTGCCCTGGAGTACGGTGGCTACGTTAGAGCTGGGGCTGTGTTCAAAGGTTTTGGGGCTAACGGTTGCAACGGCACCCGTTACTTCTTTCCGTTTCTGTGTACCGTAACCGGTCACTACCACGGCATCCAGTTCACTTACCCGGGTTTCGAGTGAGAGACTGATGGAGTGGTCATTGCCCACTTTCACTTCGCGGGTGGTAAAGCCGGTCATTGAAAAAACCAGCACATCACCGGTAGCCGCTTCAATGCTATACTCGCCTGATGTATTGGTTTGTGTACCGGTGGGTTTGCCTTTAATGGTCACGGAAACCCCGGAGAGCGGTTTCGAATCATCGTTCAGGATCTTACCGGTAATTCGTTTGGTTTGAGCTAGCGCAATGGTGGCTACTAGTGTGAACACTGCAAGGAGACTAAGCCTTAAGCGTTTTAATTTCATGACAAGCAGTTTTATTTGTGTATTATGTATGACATAACAAAATTAAATGCTTTGCCGCCAATATTCCAAAAACTTTGAAATAAAATTTCAATACATTGTATTTCAATATTATATAAAGAAAAATTATTTAATTCCGCATTTTCAGTAGATTAGCATTGATTTATTAAGTAATACATATTAAAGATGGATCAGGTGGTTAACGATACGTTCAAATCCATAGAGAATACCAGCCTTGTTGATAAGGTGGAGAATAACCTGGTGCAGTTGTTGCAACAGCAGAAGCTGAAAATCGGGGATTCAATCCCTACGGAGCTGGAGTTGGCACAAAAGCTGGGGGTAAGCAGGACCGTAATCCGGGAAGCACTGCTGCGGTTGAGAATGATGGGGCTTATTGAGTCCAAGAAGAAAAAAGGGGCCGTCATCACCAGTCCGGATTTGTTCAGCAATATGAGCAAGAGTATGAATCCGCATATCCTGGCTCCGGAAACACTGAAGGAAGTTTTTGAAATACGGCTGGTACTCGAAATCGGGATGGCCGACCTGCTTTTTCACCGCATTACCAAGGAAGATTTAAAAGCGTTACATGAAATTGTGGACGATGAGCCTCCGGCCACCCAGCATCACCTCTTCAATATTGAACACGAGATCGCCTTCCACGGCAAGTTGTATGAAATAACCGGGAATGAAACTTTAAAGAAGTTTCAGAAAATGCTCCTGCCCGTTTTTGATTATGTACACAACAGCGGCCTGCTGAAAAAACAAGCCTTGCTCAAAACCTTCGTCTCCCACAAAGAACTCGTCACGATCCTGGAGAACGGAACACCCGAAGCATTCAGGAATGGCATGCGCGAGCATTTGGAGAATCACTTTGCGAGGTTGTTTAGTTAAGCTAAGGACAGTTTTCCATTCCTAAAAAAACTCCTGTTTCAGAAGCTTGCAGGTGCAAGCGATATGCCTTATTCCAGGCCCGGATCCAGCAGTTGTACTTCCCAGCACCCGTTCCTGGCCCCGCAGTTTTTTACTTTCTCCACAATGGAATGCAGCTTTTTCTTCAATGCCTCCGGTAATGAGGCCGCCGTGTTTTTCAATTCATAAGGATCGTTCCGGACATCATAATAGCTGATCTCTCCCGTTTCATATTCCACATACAATATGTTGTGAAAACGTAAAGCTGTATAGGAGGGCAGCCTGCCATCTGCTGCTTCCTGCCGGTCAGGGTCGTTACTATCATAGTCAACGCGGCGGTGTTCAATAATGGCAAAATTCCGCCAATCGATCTTTTTTGTGGCTTGTTCACCCAATAAATGTTGAATGTCTCTGCCATCAGGAATATCCGTAAGTTTAGTGCCCGCTATTGCTGCAAAAGTGGGTGCCAGGTCAATGTTCGAGACAATTGCTTCTTGCAGACTGCCTTTGGCCACCCCGGGACCACAGGCGATCAGGGGAACCCTGATATCAATGTCAAATGGCGTTTGCTTTCCTTGTAACATTGAATAGTCGCCTAAATGATATCCATTGTCTGAGCTAAAGAAAATATAGGTTTGGTTACTGAGTCCTGTTTCGTTCAGTACTTTCCGGATATTTCCCAGCATTTCATCGATCGACATGACACAACGTAAGCGGTTACGGAAGATCTCGTCAATGCGGTCAATTTTCTTTACTCCTAGTGGTTTTATCTGGCGAAGCCAGCCAGGGGCGGTGCTGTCTGCCTGCTTGTTAAATGCCGCTGTGCGGGGTGCTTTTTCAGTAGTAAAAAGCTGTTGATGTCTTGGCGCCGGTATGAAAGGACCGTGTGGCGTGAAAGTGGCAATTTCAATAAAAAAGGGCTCGCTTTTCCAGGCATTTATCAGGCTGTCAGTGCGGACAGAAAGTACATCGGTAAGGTAATCAACGGGGGCATTGCCATAATGCAGTAACCGGCCGTTACTGTTTATATCATAATCGAAATTCCGATATCCGGCCCCTGATACAAACCAATCGGACCAACCCGGAAGAGGCGGATGGGTGCCTGGCAAATAGCCGTTCAGCAACTTGCCCATCATGGCAGTTTTGTACCCTTTTGCCTGCAGGGATGTACAAAAACTAACTTCTGCATTTCCGTTTTCCATAAATCTTTCATATCCGCCATTCGGCATCGTGTTGGTCTGGACACCGTTGTTATGTGGGAGCTTACCTGTAAAAATGGAAGAGCGGGACGGGCAGCAAAGCGAATTGCTGACATAGTAATGGCTGAAGGTTACCCCCTCCAGCTGCATGGCTTTCAGGTTTGGCATAAAATCAACCAGGTTGTTTGCATAGTCATCGGTAAGTATAAAGATGATGTTTGGTTGGCCGGTTCTCTTTATTTGCGCATTCCCCGTTACTAAATTCAACCCTGTAAGCAGGAGAAGAAAAATGCATTTGAGTATATTCATGGTTTTAGGATTTGTTAAATTAAAGGTACCATATAAGTATGCGCAAACAGAAATGTCATACATTTAATTACCATCTACCCCTGATCTGTTAAATGAAAAAGACCTGGCTTTCCCTCTATGTTCTGTTTGCTTCTATACTGGCTACAGCCCAGGAGCCGGACAACCTGTATAAGCAGATCAATGAAATACTGGAACAGGGTGATTTTCGGGCAGCTATCCCCCTGGCCGAATTAGCATCCGGAATTTCCAAATCAAAATACGGGGAGCAATCAGCACAATACGCACGAAGTCTGCTGGTACTGGCCAATGTGTATGACAAGAATAAGTCAGCAGATAAACCGGAACCTTTATACCTGCGCACTTTGGAAATTCTGAAAGCATTGAAGCTGGACAATCGGGTTGATTATGTTTCTTGTTTACTCGGGCTGGCGGCTTATTATGTTGAAACCAGGCAGTTAGAAAAAGCCGCCCCGCTGTATCCCGTTGCCGAAAGTATGCTGGACAGGGAGGGGCAGGGTCATTCATCTATATATGCTCAACTGTTGGGAGGGCGTGGTAATTTTTTATACCAGCAGGGTGAATACCCAGAAGCTGAACGGCTATTCATCAGGGCTATCGAAATAGAAAAGGAAAGCGAAGGAGAAAATTCCCAAGCTATTGCCATCTATACGGGTATGTTGGGAGAAATTTATACCATTGAAGGGGCTTTTGAAAAAGCGGAACGATGCTTAATGGAATCAATGGCCTTGCGTAAAACAAGGTATGGAGACCAGCACCCGGTTTTTGGTTATGTGGTCCTCCGGCTGGCGGAATTTTATGGTGAGGTTGGACAGTTTCAAAAAGGTATTGTACTGTTCTCACAGGCCATTGATGTATTAACAAAGGCGTTAGGAAGGGATCACCCTGATTATGCCATTTTGATATCAAAAGCAGCCGGGTTTGCTTTATCAGCCGGCGATTTAAAAAATGCACAGCTCCTGTACCAGTATTCAATGGACTTAACCAGGAAGGCCTTTGGTGATCATTCAAAGGAATATGGTTCCGTTCTTAATGGCCTGGCGTTGGTGTTGCTTAAAAACAAGGATTATACCGCAGCCCAACCCTTGTTCGAACAGTCCATGAAAATCAGTAAGAAGATTTCCGGGGAGAATAATCTTGATTATGGCGGCAGCCTCAATAACCTGGGGCTATTGTATTCCGGGATGGGGTTGTATGAAAAATCGTTGCCCTATCTGGTGGAGGCTTTGGCCATTTTGAATAAGCATCAAGCCGGAAATTATCCGGGTTACCTGTATTGCCTGATAAATCTTGCCCAGTCCTATGTGAATACCGGCCAGTATGAAAAAGCGGAGCCATTGGTGATTTCAGCAGCCAGTCAATCCATTCATAATCTACGAAACACTTTTACTATTCTTTCAGAAAAAGAAAAGAACGAATACCTGGAGAATATCAACTGGCTGGAACAGATGAACAACAGTTTTCTATACACGAATCAAATCCAGGCGAAAGAGCTGGCCGAAAGCAATTTCAACTTTCAGCTTTTTGCTAAATCACTCGCCCTGACAGATACCCGTTATATGATGGAGTTTGCAGGTAGCAGCAATGACAGCGTTTTTAAGCGGCTATTTACCGGGTGGCAGCTCAACAGGTCCATACTGGCCAAACAGTATGCCTTGCCGGCCAATAAAAGGATGGCCGGCCTGGCGGCTATTGAAGCAAAGACAGAAGAGCTGGAGAAAGAACTGACCCGGAATTCAGCCGCATTCCGTAGCCAGCAGGATGCGCTGCTCATTTCCAGTAAAGAGGTGCAAAAAGCCCTGCAACCTGATGAAGCCGCCATCGCCTTTGTCAGGTTCAGGTTGTTTAACAGGGAATGGAAAGACAGCGTCATCTATGCCGCTTATGTGCTAAGAAAGGAGGATACGCTGCCGCAATTTGTACCTCTTTGCGAGGAAAAACAATTGGGAAAATATTTCGCTTTCGGGGCCGGGGAGCCGACGATCAGGGCCATCTACCGGAGTGATCCTGCAGATGAAAATGACCAGCCTTCCATCAGCGGGGATAGTTTATATGCGTTGGTCTGGAAACCGCTGATGCCCTCGTTGAAAGGAATTAATAAGATCAGTTATTCTCCAGCAGGTTTATTTTATAAGATTGCCTTCGATGCTTTGCCGGCAGGAGACAGCTTATTACTGATGGATAAATTTGAGTTGACTCAGTATAGCAGCATCCGTCAGCTCGCTTTACAAACGGATAATCCAAAGGGCAACGCAGCCATGGCCCTATTCGGCGATTGTGTTTATGCTGCTGATGATGCTGCGCCGGGAACGAAGCAATCGCCCGGAGAAAAGAACGATCGGTTATACACTTCCCCCGCTGCTCAGGGCGTATACAAAGGAGGTTGGAGACCGTTGGAAGGGGTGGCCCGGGAGATCAGTGGGATCCAGTCTTTATTCAAGGCATATAAGTTAAACTGCACTATCTATAGTCAGTTAAAATCCACAGAAGAACAACTCAAAGCACTCAGTGGGAATGCGCCGGCTGTACTACACCTGGCTACGCATGGTTTCTTTTTACCTGACCCTGAAAAAAGACGTGAAGAAGGGCTTGATGCGGACAAGCGAAATGCTTTTACGCAGGCCAATGATCCCTTGTTGAGGAGTGGCATTGTACTGTCGGGTGCCAACCGGGTCTGGAATGGTCAGGCGCCCCTGGAAGGCAGAGAAGACGGAATCGTTACAGCCTATGAGATCGCACAACTTGATCTCAGGCAAACCGAACTCGTGGTTTTGAGCGCCTGTCAGACTGCCCTGGGAGATGTGAAGGGAACAGAAGGAGTATTTGGATTACAGCGGGCATTCAAATTAGCCGGGGTAAAAAAAATGTTGCTCAGTTTATGGAAGATCCCTGATACCGAGACCGCTGAACTCATGCATCTTTTTTATACGAATTTTCTGCAAGGTAAAACCGCCAGGGAATCTTTTACCGCGGCACAAAAGGAGATGCGCAAGAAATACCGCCCTTTTTATTGGGCAGCTTTTGTGTTGGTGGAGTAGAAAAGGGTTTCCTGAAATTCAATAATACAGCCATGCCGCGTCCGGCACAGCTGCTGAGATCAGATCAGATGATCGTTTCCAGTGAACCCTCATTGCCCGGAACATCCGTGGCGATTGCTTTGATCCGGATACCTGCCGGGGCGCTGAGACCCAGGCGCACGGTATAGGTCCAGTCGAGCCCGTTGAGGTTCTGTACCGCTTCACCCGATTCATGCAAGGCGCCGCTGGCGTCATAGATCTCCACGCGGACGGTCGTTACGCGGAAATCGTCAATCGCCCGGACCTGGATGGTACTGCCGGCGATGCCGTTGTAATTACGGGTGTCGAGTTGCTTTACAACTGGCGAAGACATGAAGTCGGCTAATGCCCGGCTATAAAGGTTCTGACGGGGCCGTAAGGCCGCAGCGTAAGCGGCGGCCAGGGCCGGATCCGTATTTGACAGGATGGCCTTAGCATAACGGGATGCCATGAAAAACTTTTCCTGTGTTTCTACCTGCGCCGGGGTTGGTTCGCCCGTTCTTTTTTTCGGCGCTTTTGCTACGATGGTTTTGCCTTTCCATTCACGGAAGACGAGTTCTTTACCAATTGAACCGGTGAGTTTACCGGTGATGATGCTGTTGTTTGAGTGTGCCATTTTTTTTAAAATTGTTTGTTGATAAATGTTGTTATTGTTGTTCTGTATGGGAAGTGAAATGAGTAATGAGTAATCAGTAATGAGTAGCCCGGGAAAAGTCATTACAGCTATGAATCAGTACCTAATCAGTATAGTTTTTCCCTTTTACTCATTACTGATTACTCATTACTCATTCTTCCTCCCCCGATCAACTCCCAGGCAAGTTCCCCGGTCTGCATTCCGGTTTCCTTATGCAGAACACCTGGTTATTGATCAGTGAGTCAAAACTACAGCGGAGGCATACCCGAAAAGTTGAAAATGTGACGGTGTTTGTCAGCTGTTGTGACGGTGTTCAAGGGGAGGTGGGACGGTTGGTTTATTCTCCACGGTTTTTTCTGTTTCCCCCTTGTGATTGAGGCTGTTTTGAGAGATAGTTGAAAGGTTGAAAAGTTGACAGGTTGACAAGGGGACCTTCTAAGAAGCCTTTCTTGTCAACCTGTCTTCGTCCACACATGAACCTCGGATCCTCCTCGGCGTGTCCTCGGAATGTCCTCGGGCGCCGAGCATCATCCGAGGTTAACCAGTGGAGGAGGGGTGGAGGGGCGATGGGGCCGCCAATGACGTCGGCCTAGCTTGTGCGTTCGGGGAAGTTTTTTTAAATTGGATGGATCAAACCAGAAATCGTACAGAGAAATGCTGAAACCCATTTTTGTATGGCAGGACAGATCGCTGAAGCGGATCCTGCCGGAGCAGATCATTTGCTTATCTATTGAGAAGAACTATATCCGGATTTACCTCATTGATCAATCGGAGCTGATGGTACGTTCCACCCTGGCCAATGCTATGAAAAAATTGCCAAAGAAACTGTTCGTTAAGATCCACCGGTCGCATGTGGTGTCCCTGTTACATATCGACAGCATTTTTAAAGATCATGTACTGTTGCTCGGTGCACCGGTGCCGGTGGCCAGGCAGTATTATCCGGGGTTGTTGAAAAGGGTGAATGTGATGGGGTAGGGGGAGGTTTGACTACTAACTACCAACAAAAATTTTTTTAAGAAAACAAGTTGAAACTGTCGTTTAAAACAATGTCTACATATTTAAAACTAAGGTGGTGTTTAAGTGTTGTCTTATTATTACCCCTATGAAACTAAAAATTATTAATTAACTTATATCTTGTAAATATTCTTTAACGTGATGCACGCTTTGTTTTGATGACATACAGAAGAATTGAGGGACTTTTGTAAAATACTCTATTTTTGCCATGGCAGGTGGGCTACAAACAGCGGGTTTTTCAGGTAAAGTAAAGATTACCGGTGGTTTGCAACAACAATTCATCAGTAAAAATACTGTAATATTTCGTAATTCTACGTAATAAAATATTCGCAACTTATTGATAACCAATATAAAAATTGGCTCCGAGAGGATTCAATTTTTATTTAACAGATTCGTGCTAATTTAGGAGGGCCTTTTGCTGCATACATAAATTTGAATACAGCGTATATTAAAAATAAATGCTAAGTTTTTGATTAGTAGTTAGGGACACTGAATTTGCATTATTTTACGCATTATTTCTGACGAAACACTCATGGTTTTAGAATTTGAAAAATTAGCAGACAAAGAGAGCCCGGACATGCAAAAAGTCCTGTCGGCCAGTTTTGAATACCTGCTTTCCGGTATTGCAATTGAACACAGTAAGTTATTCGATTTAAAGACTGTGAGGGAATTTAATGCCTCAAACCGGCTGACGCAAGAGGTATTGTTATCGTACCCATTTTTTGTGGCATTAGCAAACGGGAATTCACAATCATTGTATAGCCTGCTTGGTGAATTTTATACCACTAAGGCATATGGCCCATTTTCAATAACTGCTTACGCATTATTACAGGGGCAACAGGACTTCTCAAGAGCATTCAAATACTTTACTATTCCGGCATTATCAGAATTAGGGAATTTGCAGGTCAAATCATCTGATCAGAGTTTTGAAACTATTATTCGACAACAACGGGATGAAATTTTAGACATTAATGGTTCCCAGGTTTCTTTTAAAGAATTAAAAGTATTCAGTGATAAGAAAATAAATGGTGAAAGTATGACGGATACTTCTCTTTATATGGCAATAGAGAGCAGCATTAAAATAATACAAAACCAATCGGGGGGGACTTTTTTTGACGGTGATTTCAGAACTATAAGACATCAGTCGTCTTACTTTGAAGTGCTCAGCAGGGAGTTTGAAAATATTGATGAGATTAGGGATCTTCCTTATGGAGGTGTAGGGAAACCTAATCTCCGGCCATTTTACAGCGATGATTTAGCATTTTCTGCCTAATATTAAACAGTTTCATACAAAACCTCTGATTGCAATTTCAGGGGTTTTTTTATATATTATTATATGGGTTATTATTTTTTAGACAGTATAATCAGCAAGTTGGAGTCGTTTTCTGATCCGTCAAAAGAAAATGATTTAAGGGATTTTCTGAAGAATAAATTTATCTGGGAATTACAGAAAGCCTTATTGAGCGGAGAATATTACGGAAATGCTGAAGAGCGCCTTATGAAAATTGATAAGCTGTTGGATACTACAATCGGGGCGCCAAAAACTCTTCATGTAGGAGGGAGGAGTTTAGTTTTTAATACCCGGAAAAGCGGGGCTACCCTGTTGAAAGAGAAGTATGTTCAGATTTACCTGGATCTTATCCGAAATCTTGAACACGGATTAGTCTGTTTAGATAAGGGAGAAGAAAGCAAGGTTATTGATATAAAGATTTTTGAAGGGCATGCAATTTTCAGGGACGTGTCTGATATCATGGAGATCGGGAGTAAGAAATTTGATATTGAAAATTTTAATACTTTTTTGATCGGCGTATTGCTGGTTTATATAGACGAGTATCTTGAATGTACAGAAGAGGAATTACGGGTATTGGAGCGGGTCCGACACTTCCTGAAGAAAACAAGTATGAACGCATTTAGCCGTGACGTGGTTACCCTATATACGCATAAAACGGATTTCCTGATTTATAAAATCGAATGCAGATATTCTCATCAAACCAATGATGGTGAGCGTGGAGAACGTAATTTGCCATCTATTTCAAAAGATAACATCTATTATCCTTTTGTAGAGAAGATTATTAATCACTATCACCAGTTTTCTTGTCAAAATCCGGAACAACTTTATAACCAGGTTTCTAAAATACTGGACGGGGGTAAAAGCAGTTTCACTATCGGGCTATTGCACCAGTTTAATAAGTACTATTCAAAAATTAGTTTAAGGGATCTCCCATTCAGGAAAGACAAAATTGATAAAGTGCTGGGAAAGCTAAAGCAGAATCAGGAAAATTTAATTGGAGACTCCTTGTTTGACAGGATTGCTTATAAGAGTATTTTCAATTTATTGAGTAACTCATCCATCCGTTTGCATCAACGGATTGAGGAGTCTAATCAGTATCCAAATATTGTTCCTCATATACAGCTTTATCTGCGTGAAGAGACAACTGAAGTGTTGCCCGGCTTTTTAAAGGAAATGGTTAAAAAATCCAGCTTCGACATGGATAGTAATGAATTTTCGGACTATTTCTGTTATGTTAACTTATTGAAGTTTTTAAACGGCCTCAATACTCATTTACTTGAAAACGTTGCTAAGCTTATTTTGGACAAAGAGCCGGTGATACCTACAGAAAAATTACGGGCGCGTTTCTCAATATTTGTTGGAGAGTTAAAAAAAATTTATGAACAGGCCATCTATGACCTTAAAGATAATCTCAGAAAAACACGTAGTTATGAATCAAAGCCGGTTTATTTAACTATGAATGAATGCATGATAAAATATTCATGGCACCTTGAAATGGAAGAAAAGGTGGCTGGAAATTTATTTCTGGATTCTGCATATATTTTGCCAAATAATTTTGAAAAGGTTCAAAAGAAAGCAGAAACGTGGGAGGCATTCATTACTCCGCAAATAAATTTACTGAAGGAAGCTTTTGATGTTGTTTTAGGCAGCCATTCAGTTAAAACATCAATTACCGATTTTGAGGGGAAAATGAAGGAAAATGACTTTAAAGTTGTTCAGGTAGTTGCTCTATTTGTGTCGATTGCTACATTTGTGCTAATTAATGTCAAAATATTTGACGGCAAATCCGGGCTTGAAAGTTTTGGAATTATACTAGGCTTGGCATCCTGTTTTTTCTTATTTAATTTATTTTTATATTTTATATTCTTGGCACAGTTCAGGGGTGGCACATCTGCGAAAGAATTTTTGCTAAAAATTTTACTTTGGATTGTTACACCGTTATTACTTGCAGGCGGTAGCTTTGCAGTATTGAATAGCGAAAAATATAAATCTTCCGCTGAGATTAAGATTATGAAGGAAAGGCTTTACAGAGATTCTATACAAATCGAATATTTGAAGGAGAAGATTAAGTAAATCAACTATTGAAGTAATACGGGTGTGAGTTTTCTGACAATTTTTATATCTATTTAGGGACGATTGGTTTCAGGGTACTTTCAATAGAATGCAAGAGTTAGACCGTAGTGTTGTTATTTCTTTTTCCCATAATTTTAGACTATAAATGTAGGACCTGCCCCCGAAATCCCCCAAATTCCGGAGGCTTTCAATCATCTTCTGATTAGCAGTCCGGCCGAAATCAAAACAATAGTAACTTAATACATAAGAACAACCAATGGCGATCAAAAAATCTGAACTCTATTCGTCCCTATGGGAAATGTGCGATGAACTGCGGGGTGGCATGGATGCCAGCGAGTACAAGGACTATGTACTCATCATGCTTTTCATTAAATACATCAGTGACAAGTATGCCGGGGTACCCTATGCGCCGATTACGGTACCGAAGGGGGCCAGTTTTAAGGATATGGTGGCCCTGAAAGGAAAGGACACGATCGGGGATGATATCAATAAGAAGATCATCGGGCCTATCGAGCAGGCGAACAAATCCCTTGGCTCTATTAAAGTGGACTTTGACAACCCGGAAAAACTGGGTACCGGGGATGAGAAGGTGAAACGGCTGACCAAGCTGATAGCCATTTTTGAAAAGCCCGAACTGAATTTCAGTAATAACAAGGCTGAAGGGGATGATATCCTGGGCGATGCCTATGAGTACCTGATGCGGAATTTTGCCACCGAGAGCGGCAAAAGCAAGGGGCAGTTCTATACGCCTTCGGAAGTGAGCCGCATCATGGCAAAGATCATCGGGATCAACAACCGTAGTACCAATGCCAATACCACCATTTATGACCCCACCTGTGGCTCCGGCTCCCTGCTCCTGAAAGTGGCGGATGAAGCGGAAAGAAAGATCACCATCTACGGACAGGAAAAGGAAAGCGCCACGGCCGGCCTAGCCCGGATGAATATGGTACTGCACGACTGCCCCACGGCCCTGATCAAGTGTACCGGTAACAGTACCCTGAGTGACCCTCAGTTTACTGAGGAGAACGGGGGCCTGAAGCAGTTTGACTTTGTGGTGGCCAATCCGCCTTTTTCGCTCAAGAGCTGGAGTAATGGGGTATATGATACGGATGGCGATGCCCTGGCGGATATGCCCGCCAATGGCAGGGATTATGGCCGTTTTAAGGGCTTTGGCATTCCGCCCGAAAAGAACGGTGACTACGCTTTCCTGCTGCATATTATCCGCTCCCTGAAGAGCAAAGGCAAGGCGGCGGTGATTCTGCCGCATGGCGTTTTGTTCCGGGGCAATGCGGAGGCCGAGATCCGGAAGAACCTGATCAAACGGGGATATATCAAAGGCATTATCGGCCTGCCGGCCAACCTCTTTTTCGGTACAAGTATCCCGGCCTGCCTGATCATTATTGACAAGGAGAATGCTGAGAGCCGGAAAGCCCTCTTTATGATGGATGCCAGCAAGGGCTTTGATAAAGACAAGGCGAAAAACCGGCTAAGAGATCAGGACATCCACAAAATTGTGGACACTTTTAACAAGCAGGAGGAAGTGGACAAGTACAGCCGGATTGTGCCCATCAGCGAAATTGAAGAGAAGGAGTACAACCTCAATATTCCCCGGTACATTGACAGCCATGAGCCGGAAGACCTGCAAGATATTGAAGCCCACCTGAAGGGCGGCATTCCCAATGCGGATATTGAAGCCCTGAGTCCGTACTGGGAAGTATATCCTTCGTTGAAAAAAGTACTGTTTGCCCTGCTGAAACGCAAGGGGTATAGTGAGCTTACTATTGATAAAGCAAATATCAAAAGCAGCATTTTCGGGTATCCGGAATTTACCAGTTACAGTAAGGAGGTATTTGATGTATATGAGAACTGGAAAGGCAAGACCATTCCGGTACTGAAAGCCATGAAGGAGGGGGTTAAGCCCAAGCAACTGATCCACCGGATCTCCGAAGAATTGCTGGCCGCCTTTGCCAACCTGAAACTCATTGATAAATATGATACCTACCAGCACCTGATGAATTACTGGAATGAAGTGATGCAGGATGATGTATACGTTATATCGGACAGCGGCTGGCAGGCCGGAAGGGACGTGTACCGGATCGTTAAAACCACCAAGGACAAGGGTGGGAAAACCAAGGAAAAAGAACTGGAAGGCCTGGAGGGAATGGAGAGCAAGCTGATCAAACCCGAACTGCTGGTGAACCGGTATTTCGTGGCCGAAAAGCAGGCATTGGAAACACTGGAAGCCGAAAGGGAGTCACTATCTGCCCGACTGGAAGAAATGGAAGAAGAACAGGGGGGCGAAGATGGTCTATTTACAGAAGTCAGGAACGATAAGGATAAGATTACGGCTGCTGCTGTGAAGAACCGGTTGAAGGAAATAAAGGGCAGCAAAGCGGATGCAGAGGAGAATAAGCTGTTAAAAGCCTGGCTGACACTGACCGAAGAAAAAGCGGAAGCTGCCCGAAAAATAACGGTGTTGCAGAAAGAGCTGGAAACTAAAGTCTGGAATAAGTACAAAGCGCTATCGGATAAAGAGGTGTTGAAACTAGTGGTGGAAGATAAATGGATGGCAGTATTGGATCAGGCCATCCATACGGAAATGCAGCGTATCAGCCAACGGCTTACCCAACGGGTAAAGGAACTGGCGGAACGCTACGAAACACCTTTGCCCAAACAACTTGAAGAAGTGAAGGGATTGGAGGAAAAAGTTAATGCTCACTTGGCTAAAATGGGATTTGTATGGAACTGAAGAGGGGCTATAAGCAAACAGAATTGGGGTTGATTCCTGAGGATTGGGAAATTCTACCAATTGACAAAATCTTTAGCTTTTATTCAACCTCAAATTATTCAAAAGCTCAAATGGATTTTGATGGGGATGTGGGTTGTATACATTATGGACTCATACATGCTATTCCTAATAGTATTTATGATGTTAAGAAGGGTATTAAATATTATGTAACTAAAGAACAAGCAAGTTATGAGACAATAAAAAACGGTGATATTGTAATGGTTGACGCTTCTGAAGATTTAGAAGGTGTTAATAAGTCGATTGAATTGTTTGGAATTGAAGATGAGTTGTTTATTGCTGGGCTTCACACCTATTTACTAAGGGATTCAAATTCTATACTAGCTAATAGATTCCGTGGAGCCATTTTAAACTCATCCACAATTAAAAGCCAATTCAACAAACTTGCTGTAGGAATGAAGGTGTTTGGAGTTTCTAAACCACAACTCAGAACAGTTCTTATTCCCGTTCCCAACAAAGCCGAACAAACCGCCATCGCCACCGCCCTCAGCGATATGGATAACCTGATAGCCGGGCTGGAGACACTGATTGAGAAGAAGAAAGCCATTAAGCAGGGGGCAATGCAGGAGTTGCTGAGGCCGAAGGAGGGGTGGGTGGTAAAGAGGTTGGGGGAATGTTTATTAAAATCTCCTGATTATGGGATTAATGCGGCGGCAGTTTCGTATTCTGATACATTGCCAACTTATATCAGGATAACTGATATTTCGAATGATGGAAGATTTTTGAGTGGTAACAAAACATCAGTGAATCATCCATTGTCAGATAAATATTGTTTGGAAGAAAATGATATAGTTTTTGCACGAACTGGTGCCAGTGTTGGTAAGACTTATTTGTACAATAAAGAAGATGGTAGGCTTGTTTACGCGGGATTTTTGATTAGGGTTAAGCCTGATCCTAGGTTTCTAAATTCCATATACCTTCAAAATTTTACAACAACACAAAAGTATTGGAACTGGGTTTCCCTTATGTCTATGCGTAGTGGCCAGCCAGGAATAAATGGGAATGAGTTTGCACAGTTAGAAATCCCTATTCCTGCTACTATTGAGGAACAAAACGAAATAGCACATATTTTGTCTGAAATGGACAGTGAGATTCACAATTTGAAACTATCGCTTTCAAAATATGCGAGTTTAAAGCAGGGCATGATGCATGAATTACTCACCGGTAAAACAAGGCTGGTATGAGTTTGGATAAAATTCCACATTTCAATAGGGTGATTCAAATGTATTTTGAACAGAACAAATCGGTTAGTATCATTCCGGCCAAAGATCTCATGCCGTATTTTGTTCGTGTAGGGATTTTCTCTAAGGATGAGAAGAATGGGTTGCCAATACGGAAAATCCTTCGCCAGTTGGATAAGGCAAATCAGTTATCCAGCATACCTTATGTTATAGCTGAAAGAAAGACAAAAAATACCAACTGGTTCTTTGGAAGAACAGCTAAAGGCTTAATGCCGGCAGTTTTAAAAACAGTTTCTTCAAAACCGATTGCAAAGAAGCCAGAGCGTTCTACAGGTCGCAAGAACAGTGACGAACATTATGTGATTGACCTTTGTGATCAGCTGCTGGGAATCCGTGGGAGCAGGCAGCATCGTTTCCCTTTTCTCCTCGGTGACTCCGGCCGGAAACTGCCGGTGGATGTGTATTACGAATCCCTTAACCTGGTCATAGAGTTTAACGAGCAGCAACACAGCAAAGCCGTAAAGCATTTTGATAAACCTGATAAGCTGACGGTTAGTGGTGTTCACCGGGGAGAGCAGCGCAAACTTTATGACCGCAGAAAACGTAGCGTTTTGCCGAAGCAGGGGATCAGGGTAATTGATATTTCGTATTCGGCATTCCTAAGTAGTTCAAATGGTAAAATACTGAGGGATAAATCAGTTGATTTGAATATCGTTAAGAAACATATTTTAAAATATATAAGTTGACGAGTATGGCTTGCAGTCATAAGTATCAAAATGAATTAAACCTTGCGGGGCTGGACTATGAACCAACTACGTTAATCGTTGGGACGTTTAACCCTGAATGGCCGGAAGGGAATACTGCCCGATGGTTTTATGGGCGTACACATGATGAACATGGTAGTCAGAATAATAATTTCTGGGATGTATTGCCAAGATTGTACGAGGAGCCATCAATGATAAATTCAACAGTTCAGGAATGGAAAAGTTTCTGCAGTCGTCATCATATCGCCATAACAGACCTGATAAGTTCTATAGATGATGCTGATAAAGAAAATGGTGAACATGTGGGATTGTTGAAAAACTTCAGTGATAAGAATATTGCTACTTGTTTCAGACAACATGCCACGGTAGATATTGTACAAATCCTGACCGACCATCCTACTATTGAGAATATATATCTTACAAGAGGTACAGGCGAGACTTTCTGGAGAGGACTATGGCGTCATGTTGTTCAATATGCTGATCAGAACGATAAATATGAATGCAGATTGCTGACTCCTTCCGGCTATGCTTTTTATCAGCAGGGACGATACAATAGGCAGAATCCGGAGAATCAAGTGAATGAATTGTCAGATTTTATACTAAAAGCATGGCAGGATGTTTGGCATTTTTAA
>Ga0116157_10002512_pt1 | contig 17817 bp, 15 predicted proteins | sample AD_UKC048_MetaG_FD_89882 | JGI IMG/M metagenome (GOLD analysis project Ga0116157, IMG submission 89882) | Active sludge microbial communities of municipal wastewater-treating anaerobic digesters from USA - AD_UKC048_MetaG | ecosystem: Engineered > Bioreactor > Anaerobic > Digestate | place: USA...
GGCCTGGGAGTCAGCTTGAGTTTGGGTTTGGGTTCTGCCATCATTGAAGCCATGTTAACTGCCTCCACTCCCCATATCCACGGCTTTCACGCCCATGTGTACTTCGATGGGCAAACCGTGGCACAGGCGCGCGCATTGTGCGAAGCCGCCGCCCGGACTTTCCCGCTGAAGATGGGCCGTGTGCATGAAAAGCCGGTGGGTCCGCACCCGGACTGGAGCTGCCAGCTGGCATTCAAGCCCGCGCTGTTCGGCGAGGTGATTCCCTGGCTGGCCATGCACCGCAAGGGGCTGGTGGTGTTTATTCACCCCATCAGCGACAACGATCTGGTGGACCACCGTGATCGTGCCATGTGGATGGGTGCCGTGCGCCCGCTGGACCTGAGCGTGCTGGGCGAGGGGCCGGGAGAATACGACCTTTAGCCTGCCCAGCTGTCAGGTACTGCTAGGATTTTGCGTGTGTGCCCCGCTGGCGCGCCGCCCACCAACTCATCGCCATCGACGCCAGCAACCCGGCCAGTGCAAACCAGTGCAGCGAGCCCATGCCGTCATGCGCAATCAGCCAGCCACCGCTGCCTGCGCCCAGCGCCTGGCCCGCATACATGGCCGAGGTGTTCAGTGCGATGGACCCTGACGCCAGCGCCGGCGCGATGCCCACCAGACGCGCCTGTTGTGCCGAGTTGGAAGAAAAACAGCCCAACGCCCAGGGAATGATGATCAGCCCGGCCAGTAGCAGGCTGGTGCCCAGCGGCCACAGCAGCAAGCTCAGCGCCATGCTGCCCACACCCAGCATCACCGATCTGGATGCGCCCAGCCGGTCAATGTTGCGTGACATCAGCACATTGCCGACAAAGCCAAACAGGCCAAACCACGCAAACAGCACGCTCAATTGCACCGGTGTGAACTGCAACTGCACCTTGAAATACGGCGCAAAGTAGGAAAACAGCACAAACTGGCCTGCCGAATACAGCAGCGTCACCGCCACACACAACATCAGCGCTTTGGACTGCAGTGTTTCACCCCAGGCCGCCCGCGAGAGTGCAGGCGGCTTGATGCCGTTGGGCATGGCCCGCCACACCCACACGGCGCTGATCAGGCTCAAGATCGCTACAAAGGCAAATGCACTGCGCCAGCCCAACGTGCCGCCAATCCACGCCCCCAGCGGCATGCCCAGCACCGACGCAACCGACCAGCCCAGAAAAACAAATGTGATGGCACGTCCCCGCTGCTCCGGTGCCACCAGCATACCCACACACGCGGCTGCCTGCGGCGTGAAAATGGCCGGTGACACCACCGACAGCACCCGCACTACCATCAGCGAACCAAAGTCCGGCATCAGCGTGCTCAAACCCAGAAACACGGCGTACCACAGCATGGACAACGCCAGCAGGCGCCGCCGGTCCCAGCCAGCCACCACGCTGGCAAACAGCGGCGCACCCACGCACATCACTGCCGCGGCAGCGGTGATGAGCTGTCCGGCCACCGGCACCGAGATGGCCAGCGAGCTGCTGATGTCATTCAGCGTGCCGGGCACGACCATCACGCCCGTACCGATGACGAAGTTGCCAAAAAGCAGAGGCCAGAGAACTTTGGGCAGCGACGTGGCCACCGGGTTAGCCGGAGCGTTGGACATGCTGGTAGGGAAGGGTTGGATCAAAACTGATGCGGCAGGATAGCGGCATTCTCGCAGTGTGGTGATTCAGTAGCTGTCCTGGGTTTGACAGGCGCCGCTACCCTGCTCGCGCATGCAAAATACCATCTCCCTGCTTCTCTCTTGAATTACCCCACTCCTGACTTCAACCATGGAAACACGACGACTTCGGGTCGGGCAACCGATCTCACCCGAGCAGTTCGATGAACTGACTGACGAGCAATTGGCCCGTCTGGTGCCCCGCGCCTACCGCGAGTTTTTCCCTGGCAAGGACTTCTGCGCCGACGGCTATTTCTACCTGCACGACGGCAATGCGTGGAGTTTTTACAAAGGCGGGTTTGTAGACGACTGAATCTGCCACGTGCGGGCCATGAAAAAAGGGGCATGCCTTGCGGCAAGCCCCTTTTCAGAACCGGGATTTCAAAAAATCAGAATGCTTTTGATTTGTTGCGACGCACGGCAATGGAGCCGATCAGGGCCAGACCGGCCAGCATCATGGCATAGGTTTCAGGTTCTGGAACGGCCGAAACAGCAGATGCCGTCATGCTGCCACCGTAGGCGCCAAAGTAGCCTGGCTTGCCGGTCAGGCTCAAGACGAATGGAGAAGAAGACGTGCCGGACAGGGACGCCCAAGAGAACAGACCCCATGAATCAACGCTAGCCAATTGGCCATTCATGCTGGCGGTCAGGCCGGCAATGTTGAACGACCCGAGATTTAGACTGAAGTTGTAGGTGCCGGAGGACAGGTTGCTGAAGGTGATGACATCGTCGCCACCGGCCAGAACGGATCCCTGGCTGGCAAACAAGGCCGAACCACTGCTGAGGTTGACGGTCTGGTCATTGGCAAAAGCGGACGACAGGCCGCAGGCCAAAACGGCTGCGAGCGCTACGTTTTTCAATTTCATTCAGAACCTTCAGAAAAGTGTTGGGGATCAAGGAGATGCAATTTATGTTGCATTGCATCAAATTGTCCCTGCGTCCCATGGTTCGGGCAATAGTCCGAACGGACTAACGAAGGTGTTTTTCCTGCCTTGAAGTGCCAGAAAAGTCCGGTTTGGGCGGAAAGTTTACAAATCGGTGATGTGGCGATGATGCTGCGCGCCTACAGACCAGGGCCGCTTAGCCCCTGAATTCGCTGTACATGCGCCAGTAGCGAGCGTTTTGCGACCGGCCACATACGCTCGGGCACGTCGTCGTAGGCTTTTGAAACCCAGTCGTCCATCGTGCCGTCGGGATGGTTTTGCATTACCAGCAGAATCTTGGCTTCTCGCTTCAGGCGGTGGGCTTTGAGGTGGGCAATGGCCTCGGCGGCCCGGGCCAGCGCGTAGCCGTGGGCTGGCAGGATGTAGTCGATGTGGTGCGTTTCGCAGGCGGCGGCCAACACATCGAGCGACGCCAGGTAATCGGTCATGTCGCCATCGGGCGGGTCAATCACTGTGGTGCTGCCGTTCAGGATGTGGTCGCCGCTGAACAGCAGGCCATCCTCCAGCAGTACCAGGCACAGGTGGTTGGCCGCATGGCCCGGGGTGTAAATAACCTTCAATGTATGCGTCGAATCGCCGTTAAGCCCTCGTCCGCTATGCAGCAGCAGCTCCTGATTTTGTAGCGATCTATCAGGTTTGAACTCGCTGGCCGCGCGGGAAGTAGGGGCGCTGGGCAGGCCCAGGATGTGTGGTTGGGGGTGGCCATTTTTCACGCACAGCGCCTGCAGCGGCCTCGCGCCGGGTGAATGGTCGGGGTGTGAATGGGTGCAGACGATCTGGCGGATGTCGCCACCCGCTGCGCGCCACAACTTCTCTATGTGCTCGGGGTCGGCCGGGCCGGGGTCGATCACGGTGTAGCCGGTGTTGGGGTCGCCCACCAGGTAGCTGTTGGTACCGGGGCCGGTCATCGCGCCGGGGTTGGGCGCGGTCAGGCGCATTACGTTACGCAGCAATTGCACGGGCCGTTCGGTTTGCCAGTCCAGGTGGTGCACGATCTGCCCGTCGGGCGACACCAGCTCCAGCTCGCCACAGGCGTGCTCGTGCTCCATATAGCGCGCCTCCTTGCCGGCCAGAAACCCGGCGCGCGGGCAACTGGTCCACAGCGGCTGTTCGGTGGCCGCGCAGGCCAGCAGCACGGCGTCCACGGTGGCAAAGGATTGCAGCCGCTCCAGCGTGCGGATGGTGGGGAAAATGATGAAGAAGTTGCCGGCTTCATGTCGGGCAAGTGCATCTGCCGGTCGTACCCAAACTGGCTCGAACTGCTCGGACTCATCCGCTACCGGTGTCTGCCCTTCGGGCATGCGCGCCACCAGAAACGGCACGTCAAAACGGCGCGACAGGTCGCGGTCGGTGATCCAGTGGGCCAGCACAAACACTTCATCAGCACACAACGTCAAGCCACGCGCCTTGCATTGGGCGGCGAACGACGCCTTGCGGTCTAGCGCGGCGACGTCGGCGGTGGTGGGCGATTCGCCGTCCGAATGGCGGGCCAGCAGCACGCCTAGCTCTTCAAAGCTCTCGCGGATGGCTGCGATGGCTTGTGTGAGGTGCAGGTCGCTCTGCGTGGGGCGTCTTGTCGATTGCGCATGACTGGCTGCGTCGGCTGGGTCCACGCCGCCACCGGGGAAGACGTAGGCCCCAGGCGCGAAGCTGGCTGTCGTCGAACGGCGGGTCATCAGGACCTCGATGCCATGCTGGCTGTCACGCAGCAGGAGGACTGTGGCGGCCGGGCGTGTGGGGACGGGGTCGCGCTGGATATGAATTAGTTGGGATTTTCTGACCATTTGGGGATTTTGCACTCCGCGCAGGGGTTTGTTTCCCCACTCACTCCCCCCGTCCCTCTCCGGCCCGGCGGGGCGGGGGGAGTGAGTGGGGACTGCAACAGTTAGTGGGGGTTAGAGCCCAGTCAGGCCCACAACAAACAAAAGAGATAATCCAACAATGCAATCCACCAGGCGAATCCCATTCACCAAAATGCAGGGTGCGGGCAACGATTTCGTCGTGCTCGACGAAACCCGCGGCCGCCTGGGCCTCACTTCCGATCAGTACCGATTCCTCGGCGACCGCCACTTCGGCGTGGGAGCTGACCAGATCCTGACCGTGCGCCCCTCTCCTGCGCCGGGCATCGATTTCTCCTATGTGATTCACAACGCCGACGGCAACGAGGTGGAGCACTGCGGCAACGGCGCGCGCTGTTTCCTCAGCTATGTGCGTCAGCGGGGGCTGACCAACAAAGACGTTGTCAAGGTGCAAACCATGAATCGCGTGCTGGCGCTGAGGTGGCAGCCCGACGGCCGGGTGACGGTGGACATGGAAGCGCCGGTGTTCGATCTAGCCGCGGCACCGTTTGATGCCACGGGATTGACGCCAGAACCCGCTGGAGCGTGGGAAAAATGGCCACTATTCCTCGCCGGCCATGCACCACAAGCTATTGTTTTTGTAGCAATCGTATCCATGGGCAACCCTCATGCCGTGATGCTGGTGGACGATGTGGATACCGCGCCGGTGCTGACCCAGGGGCCCCAGGTTCAACAGCTCCAGGCTTTCCCGCGCGGCGTGAATGTCGGTTTCATGCAGGTGGTCGACCGCTCGCACATCCGTCTGCGCGTGTATGAGCGTGGTGCGGGCGAGACCCTGGCGTGCGGCACCGGGGCCTGCGCGGCCGTGGTGGCCGGGATCCGCTGGGGGCTGCTGGATTCAACCGTTGACGTGCAAACCCATGGTGGTGTGCTTACCATTTCCTGGGCGGGCGGTGACGCACCCGTGATGATGACCGGCCCGGCCACCACTGTTTTTCAAGGCGAGATCGACATTCCCGAGTGACCTACAACAAAACCATGAACCATTCACTGAACAACCCCATTACCGAAGACGACATCGCCAACTACCTGGCCAACACGCCCGATTTTTTTGAGCGCCACGCCGAGCTGCTGGCCGCCGTGCACCTCACCAGCCCGCACAGCAAACGCGCGGTGAGCCTGCAGGAGCGTCAGGCGGAGATGCTGCGCGACAAGATCAAGATGCTGGAACACCGCACCATGGACATGTTCCGCCATGGCAACGAAAACACGCTGCTGTCTGACCGGCTGCTGCATTGGGCCTCGTCGCTGTTTCTGAAGACCGATGCCATCGCATTGCCTGGACAGATTGCCGATGAAATCCGCACGCAGTTCACCGTGCCGCAGGTGGGTATCAAGGTCTGGGATGTGGCCCCGGCCTTTGCCCACGCCGATTTCGCGCAGGGCGTGAGCGACGATGCCAAGGTGTTTGCGTCGTCGCTGATGGAGCCGTTTTGTGGCGTGAACACGGGTTTTGAAGCCGTGCGCTGGCTAGAAGATTCGCAGGCCGCCGTGTCGCTGGCGCTGCTGCCCCTGCGTGTCGGCCCGGTGGGCAGCGTGGCGCCTGCGTTTGGTTTGCTGGTGCTGGCCTCGCCCGACGCGCAGCGCTTCAACAGCGGCATGGGTACCGATTTCCTGCAACACATCGCCGAGCTGGCCAGCGCCGCGCTCTCCAGGTTGCGGTAAATATTCGGGGTCAGATCCCGGTTCAGGACAACCATGCTTCCGGCGCAAAAAAAAGTTAATCGAAATCGGGCTCTGCCCCCAAATACTTTGCCCCCAATTGCGCTGGCCCCTAATACGGCCCTAAATCCGCCTCCGAACGCGCTGGTCGAACGCTACCTCGAATACGTCCGCGTCGAAAAGCGCCTCGCAGCCCGTACTGTCGAGCTCTACTTCCTTGACCTGCAAAAGCTCGCCGAATTCGCAGCCGCAGCAAGCGTCGATTTGCTGCAGGTTCAAAACACCCACGTCCGCCGCTGGGTTGCGCAGATGCACAGTGGCGGGCGCAGTGGCCGCGGCATCGCACTGATCCTCTCAGGCTGGCGGGGTTTCTACCTCTGGCTGGGCCGCGAAGGCAAGCTCACCAGCAACCCCGTGCAGGACGTGCGCACGCCAAAAGTGGCCAAACCGCTGCCCAAAGCCCTGAGTGTGGACGATTCGGTGCGACTGGCTAGTTTTCACAGTGACGACAACGACCCCTGGCTGGAGGCGCGCGACGCGGCGATGACCGAGCTGCTCTACAGCAGCGGCCTGCGCGTGGGTGAGCTGACCGGGCTGGATGCTGTGGCCAGCCGGGACGCCCGTGGCTGGGTGGACATGGATGCGGCCGAAGCCCATGTGCTGGGCAAAGGCTCGAAACGCCGAACCGTGCCGGTGGGCAGCAAGGCGATTGCCGCGCTGCAAGCCTGGCTGGCGGTGCGCGGGCAGGGGCTGGATGCAAAGAACCTCCATGACAGGCCCGAAACGGCACTTTTTATAGGCCGTTATGGCACTCGCCTCACGCCGCAATCCATCTGGCAGCGGTTGCGTCGGCGTAGCCTGCAGGCTGGGCTGGCGGCACCCGTGCATCCGCACATGCTGCGCCACTCGTTTGCCAGCCACGTGTTGCAGTCCAGCAGCGACCTGCGGGCCGTGCAGGAGCTATTGGGACACGCCAACATTGCTACCACGCAGGTCTACACCCGGCTGGACTTCCAGCATCTGGCCAAGGCCTACGACGCGGCACACCCGCGGGCCCGGCTCAAGGGACCGCAGAAACGCTGATCAGCCCATTGTGCCGGTTCTGGGGAAGTTGGGTTCGCTGGGCTCGCCAGAGTCCACCGGAGGGTGTTCCTGGCGACCCACCAGTTCAGGGGACAGCGGCGTGGATAGGCCTGTATCCCCGAGGTGAAAGGCGCCCACCACCTGTACCAACGCCAGGGCCTGGGATTTCAGGCTTTCCGCGGCGGCAGCCATCTCCTCCACTTGCGCTGCATTTTGCTGCGTCACCTGGTCCATATGGGTAACGGCTTCGCCAACCTGGGCGACACCCAGGGACTGCTCGTTGCTGGCTGTGCTGATTTCTCCCATGAGGTCTGTCACGCGGCGGATGCTGCCGACCACCTCGATCATGGTTCTGCCAGCCTGATCGACCAGCAAGGTCCCTTGATCTACACGCCCCACACTGTCGCTGATGAGTCGCTTGATTTCTTTGGCCGCGTCTGCACTGCGGCCAGCCAGTGAGCGGACCTCGGAAGCCACCACCGCAAAGCCGCGGCCCTGCTCGCCCGCGCGGGCTGCCTCGACAGCGGCATTCAGGGCTAGTATGTTGGTCTGAAAGGCAATGCTGTCGATGACACTGATGATGTCGCTGATCTTCCTGGAGCTGTCGTTGATGCCTTTCATGGTGTCCACCACCTGGGCAACCACCTCACCGCCCTGGATTGCCACCGTGCTGGCACTTTGCGCCAGCTTGTTGGCCTGCCGGGCGTTGTCGGCATTTTGCTTAACCATAGAGCTGAGCTGCTCCATGGAAGCGGCTGTTTCCTCCAGCGAACTGGCCTGATTTTCGGTGCGGGCCGACAGGTTTTTGTTGCCTTGAGCGATCTGGGCACTGGCCACAGCTACTTTTTCAGAATCCTCCCGCACGCTGGAGACGACGGAGGCGAGGCTGGTCTGCATCTTGTGCAAAGACGCCAGCAGTTGACCGATTTCATCACGGCCGGCTGCCTCAATGTGTGTGCTCAAGTCACCCTGGGCGACTCGGTCAGCCAGTTTGGCCGCCCTGCCAATGCCTTGCCCGATGGAGCGACTTAACTGCCAGCCAATGAACAGGCCCAGGGCGATCATCAGCCCCATGCTGCCAAAAATGGCGTTCTTCAGCTTATGGTGGGCGGATTCGCCTTCTGTGACGCTGGCATTGGAGCCGACCCGTGCCGCTTCCGACATGGCGTTGAGCGAGGTGTTGATGGCGTTAAAAGTTTGTTGCGCTGGCCCCTTGAGCAGGTCCTGGGCTTCTTCATCGCGGCGCTGGCGTGAGAACTGGACGGCCTCGGCCAGTTGCCCCAGATAGGCATTCCATTGCGCCTCAAAGCCGTCATACAGCTTGCGTTCGGCGCCGCTGTGAGAAAGGGCCAGGTAAAGCCTCTGTTCCTTGCCCATCAGGTCTGTCAGCATGCCCATCTCCTTTTCCAGGACCTTCTTTTCGTCTTCGTTTTGGGTGAGGACGTGCCTGAACTGCACCACGCGCAGGCGGGCGGCCAGGGTGTTGAAGGTGCCGGAAAGCTGAACACTGGGTAGCCAGTAGCTGCTGATTTCACGGGACTTATCGTTGAGCACGCCCATTTCACGGACGTTGAACAAATTTTGCAGGGCGGCAAGTGCCAATATCAGTACGAATCCGCCCATCAATTTCCGGCCAATTGTGATGTCCGACCATTTCATTGTGTATAGCTCCAGTTTTTTTTCAAACTTGACTCAAGAATCTAACCGGGGAGCACTTCAGTGAATCCGCAGAAAAGGCCGACAATTCCCCAACATGAAAACCATTCGCCTGCGAGAAGGCAAGGAGCGCTCGCTCCTGCGCCGCCATCCCTGGATATTTGAATCTGCCATTGCCAAAGGCAGCGCTGACACTGGCGAAACCGTGCGTGTGGAGTCTCACGAGGGGCAATTTCTGGCTTGGGCGGCGTTCAGCCCGGCGTCCAAAATCCGCGCCCGCGTCTGGAGTTTTGATGAGGCACAGCGTATAGACGCTCCTTTTTTGGCAGCTGCTTGCGCATATTCCGTGAGGGCTAGAGCCCGATTTGATATCCAAAGTGACGGGTTTCGGCTGGTTCACGGCGAATCCGATGGTTTGCCGGGGCTGATCGTGGACCGGTATGGCGACACACTGGTGGCGCAGTTCACGTCGGCCGGGGCCGAGCGGTGGAAAAGCGTGCTGGCCGACGCCTTGCTGGCGGCGACCGGGCTCACCAAACTCTATGAACGGTCCGACGCCAGCGGGCGGGCGCTGGAGGGGCTGCCGGAGGTGAAGGGGTGGCTGAGAGGCGACGGCCTCGTCGAACTGGTGTTGCGCGAACACGACTGGCGCCTGGCGCTGAACATCGCCGACGGCCACAAAACCGGTTTTTACCTGGACCAGCGCGATAGCCGCAAGCGGTTTGCTGATTACACGCGCCGCCTGAACTTCCAGCGGGTGCTGAACTGTTATTGTTACACCGGCGGCTTTACGGTCGCGACCCTCGCAGGCATGCGCGCGGGCGGTTTTTCGGTTGGCGCGGCACACGTCACCTCCATCGATTCGTCTGGGCCGGCCATCGAAAAAGCCCGAGCCAACGTCGCACTGAATGGCTTCGATCTGGCACAAACCACCTTCATGGACGCTGACGTGAACGCGTCGCTGCGCCAGTTTGGTGCCGAGGGTCGGACGTTTGACGCCATAGTGCTGGATCCACCCAAGTTTGCGCCCACTGTCACACATGCCGAGCGTGCAGCCCGTGCCTACAAAGACATCAACCGGTTGGCCTTCAAGATCCTGGAGCCCGGCGGTGTGTTGTTCACCTATTCTTGCTCGGGCGGTATCAGTGCTGACTTGTTCCACAAAATCGTTGCCTCGGCGGGCGCGGACGCGGGGGTGGACGGCTACATTTCCGAGCGAATGGGTGGCGCGCCGGACCATCCGATGACGATTGCCTTCCCAGAGGGCGAATATCTCAAGGGGCTGGTGGTTATCCGCAAATAGTCGCCAAATAGCCGCGTACCGAGCCGGGCTTGAAGACGTCGCTAAACTCCCCACCTTCGTGTGCATTGCCCAGCCTCACTCCCGGCCTAACTTTTACTGACTGAAGACACATCATGAGCCTCATTCCTGCCACCATCCTCACCGGTTTCCTGGGCTCTGGCAAAACCACGCTGCTCAAGCGCGTGTTGTCCGAGGCACATGGCCAGAAAATTGCTGTCATCGAGAACGAATTCGGTGAAGAAAACATCGACAGCGATATCCTCGTCTCCGAAACCAAGGAGCAGATCATCCAAATGAGCAATGGCTGCATCTGCTGCACCATCCGCGAAGACCTGCGGGGTGCACTGCGTGACCTGGCCGAGAAAAAACGCAAGGGCGAACTGGATTTTGACCGCGTTGTGATCGAAACCACCGGCCTGGCTGACCCCGGCCCGGTGGCGCAAACCTTCTTCATGGACGACGAGATTGCCGAAAGTTACCTGCTGGACTCGATCCTGACGCTGGTGGACGCCAAACACGCTGCCACCCAGCTCAATGACCGGCAGGAAGCCCGCCGCCAGGTGGGGTTTGCCGACCAGATATTCATCAGCAAGACCGATCTGGTGGCCCAAGACGAGACGGACGCGCTGATGCATCGCCTCAAACACATGAACCCGCGTGCACCGCAAAAAGCCGTGCATTTTGGTGAAGTGGAACTTTCGGAGGTGTTTGACCTGCGTGGCTTCAACCTGAACGCCAAGTTGGATATCGACCCGGATTTCCTGAAGGACGACGATCACGACCACGGTCATGACCATGCACATGAAGGCCATGATCACGAGCATGGTGAGCATTGCGACCACCCCTCACACGCGCACGACCACGCCGGGCACGGTCACCACCATCATCACGATGACGACGTGAAAAGCTTCGTTTTCAAGTCCGAAAAGCCCTTCGACGCCGCCAAGCTTGAAGACTTTCTGGGCGCAATCGTCAACATCTATGGCCCGCGCATGTTGCGCTACAAGGGCGTTTTGAACATGAAGGGCACCGACCGCAAGGTGATCTTTCAGGGCGTACACCAATTGATGGGCAGCGATCTGGGCCCGGCCTGGGCTGCGGATGAGCAGCGGGTCAGCAAAATGGTATTCATTGGCATCGATCTGCCCAAAGACATCTTTTTGCAGGGCATGGAGCAGTGCCTGGTCTGAAACCGATGTTTGTCTCGCTTTTGCAACTAATGGGGTTCCCGGCGGGGAAGGTTGTACACTCGCGCGCCAGCGAAAACTCTGGTGGTCAATCTGAAAGGGTCGGCCAACGAGGTATAACAGTGGGTGAAAGTCGCCGGGCCGAAAAAGCCCGACCTCAGCCCGTCAGCGAAGTGCATGCGCAGGCCAGTACTGCGAGGAGACAAGTTGTGAAAGCTAAAACTGGAAAGGCCAAAGTGCCTTCCAAAGCCCCGGCCAAAGTTCAAAAAGTGGTGGCCAGCGCCAAGGCAGTCAAAAAGCCTGTTGCCAAGACTGCCACCAAACCCGTTGCCAAACCGGTCAGTAAACCTGCCGGCAAAGCCGTCCCGAAACCGACCGGCAAGTCCAAACCAGTGGCCAAGCCAGTAGCTAAACCTGTTGCAAAGAAGCCAATCAAGGCGCCCGCGAAACCCGCTGCCAAAGCCAAACCTCTAAAACCGGTGTCCAAGCCGGTTGCCAAAACCGTGAAAGTGGCATCAGCCAAACCCGTGAAAATGACCAAAACGACAGTCGCTGCGAAGCCGACCCTGCAAAAAGAACCGAAAGGGAATGTGAAGGAATCCACCGTGAAAGTTAAACCAGTCGCAGCTGCCGTAGCTGCGCCTGCACCCAAGGTGGCTCCTGCCCCCGTGCCCGTTGCCAGCCCGGTTGTGCCTCCGAAGGCGGGGCGCCCGTCGTCGCGCCTCGCGTCGTTAACCGTTCCCTCCATGGCGCAATCAGTGGCTTCCACCGCTGCCAAGGCCAGTTACACCCAGACCGTGTCGTCTCCGCTGATCATTCCGCCGCTGCCCTCCGCCGTCAAGAAAGACCCTAAGCTGGCCAACAACTGGAAAACCAAGCCTGCGAACCAGTTGACCGATGCTGAGCTCATGGCCATGCCGGACTCGGAGTACATGAATGACGTGCAAATGGCGGCGTTCAGGCAAAAACTGGTTGTGCTAAAGCAGGACATTCTGAGCAGCGCCGGTGAAACCACCGAGCATCTGCGCGAAGACACCGTGGTGGTGCCCGATCCAGCTGATCGTGCGACGATCGAGGAAGAGCACGCTCTCGAACTGCGTACCCGTGATCGCGAACGCAAGCTGCTGAAGAAGATCGAGCAGTCGATTGGCCGTATTGATGCCGGCGATTACGGTTATTGCGACGAAACGGGGGAACCCATTGGTGTGGGCCGTCTGCTGGCCCGTCCGACAGCAACTTTGTCACTGGAAGCGCAACAACGCCGCGAACTCAAGCAGAAGATGTTTGGGGATTGAGGTAATCTACGGTTTTGTTGACACTCTCCCAATCTCCAATTCATGGCCACAAAAGACAATAGCCCTGGTTTGCTGTCCAAAGTGGCCATGTTCGTCCGTAATCCGACGACCAACTGGTCTGACCTGGATCAGATGGAGACGTCGACCGACAGCGCTTTCAGCAAGCAGGCTCTGAAGGAGATGATTGAGCGTAAGCGACAAAACGATTTTGTCCGCAAACGTGAGTTCGATCAGTTACGCAAGTTGCGCAAGCGTGGTGCGGCTGATCTGGCCGCTGAAGTGGGTCGACCATCTTTCTTTCACAGCAGCCTGTCGTCAACGACCGATGACCGTGCCAGTACGCTTAAGAAGATTGACGAGATCGAAGCCCACATGTCCAAGCAGTGGTGGAAAGGCAAGCAGGAAGACGATACGCCGGTACCCCGCGGCGCGGTGCCGGTCGCGCCCGGTGCCAAACGCACGCCGGCAGACTCGGAAAGTGCCCCTGAGACCATCGCACCTGATCCCGGAGCCAGCGATAAATATGCGGCAACGGAAGCGGCCAGCCTGGACGCTCGGCCTCACGTGCGCAGCGCGCGTGAGTTTTCTGATACCCAGCCCGGTGCCGGGCTCTCTGGTTCCGGCGTTTCTTCGCAAGATGCGCGCTCGTCGCTGCAGTCGCGCACCTCTTCTGATTCTCGCCAGGGGGGCATAAGTGCGATCAGGCCACCGAACAGTGAAATCGGTGGCGCAGGTTTTTCAACCTCCAAGCTGTATGCGGGTGAATCAGATGACGCAGGCACTGACCCGGAACTCGAAGAGGCGGCCATCCGCTTTGCCAATGGCGATGATGCGGGTGCCGAATCCGGTTTGTTAAGCGCGCTACGTGGCGACACTGTGAGCCGGGATTCGGCCGATCTGTGGACAGGCGCACTTTTTGATCTCTATCGTGCCACGGGCCAGCACGCCAAGTTCGATGGTGTTGCCGTCGAATTTGCGGAGCGCTTTGGCCGCTCCGCGCCTGCCTGGTTTTCGATACCAGACCAGGTAGGTCGCTCGCCCCGAGTGCTTGAAGCAACTGATCCTGAGCCAGCTGCTGATACGGTGAGTTGGACGTCCCCAGCGACATTGACCGTGGCTTCAGTTGATGCGCTGCGGCTGGCGCTGGCCAACGAGGCGTCGCCGTGGCATCTGGACTGGACGACGCTCGTGTCGATGCAGGTTGATGCAATGGCGCCGTTGGGGCGGCTATTTGCTTCATGGTGTACGCAACCGGTGGAACTGCGCTTTTCGGGCGCGGACGCACTGGAGAAAGTTCTACGTCCGTTGACCATCTCCGGCGACAAGGCCTCCGACCCTTCATGGTGGCGCTTGCGCATGGATGCTTTGCGCATCATGCGGCGTCAGGATGAGTTCGAGCTGGTTGCGCTGGACTTTTGCGTGACCTATGAAGTCTCGCCTCCCGCCTGGCAGCTTCCCAAGTGCGGGTACGTGGAAGACAACCTCGAAGTGTCCGGTGAGGCCAGCCTCGTGAATGCGGGGGGCTCGGGCGTTCAGAGGTCCGACAGTGGCTATGAAATGACGCTTCGTGCTGGCCTGGATGGTTTGCCCGTACCGGAGTCTGTGCTGGTGGAGCTGGTGGGGGAGCTACGCGGGGATGCAGCGCCTGCACTGGAAACCCTGGAGAGTCGCCGCCAGGGCTCACAACGACTGGTCGTGTCCTGTTCCAAGCTAATCCGGGTCGACTTTGCGGCAGCGGGAACCATCCTGAACTGGGTGGCCGAGCGCGAGGGAGAGGGTTGCCAGATTCAGTTCAGGGACATGCATCGACTGGTAGCTACCTTTTTCAACGTTATCGGTATCCACGAACACGCCAGCGTGATTCGGCGCATGACCTGATTACCCCGCGGTGCCTCACCGCGATTTGAGAACTCATGGAACAATTTCACGGCACAACCATCATCAGCGTGCGCCGCAAAACGGTGGATGGGTATCAGGTAGCGATCGGTGGTGACGGACAGGTTACCTTGGGAAACATCGTCGTCAAAGGTACCGCACGCAAGGTACGCAAGCTGTATCACGGTAAAGTGTTGGCCGGTTTTGCCGGCGCCACAGCCGATGCTTTCACGCTGTTCGAGCGCTTTGAAGCCAAGCTGGAAAAACACCAGGGGCATCTGGTTCGCGCAGCCATCGAGCTAACCCGGGACTGGCGCACCGACCGCGTCTTGCGGCGTCTGGAAGCGATGCTGGCGGTGGCCGACAAAGAGGCCTCTCTCATCATCACCGGCAATGGGGATGTACTTGAACCCGAGAACGGCATAGTTACCATTGGTTCGGGGGGAGCCTACGCTCAAGCTTCAGCGATTGCGTTGCTCAATCACACTGAATTATCAGCACGGGATATCGTCAAGAAATCACTTGAGATTGCCGGTGAGTTGTGCATTTACACCAATATGAACCACACCATAGAAACGCTGGACTAATTCATGTCCTCAATGACTCCTCAGGAAATCGTTGCCGAGCTGGATAAGCATATTGTTGGCCAGCATCAGGCCAAACGTGCGGTTGCTATTGCCTTGCGAAACCGCTGGCGCCGGCAACAGGTGGAGCCGGGCCTGCGCGGAGAGATTACACCCAAGAATATCCTGATGATCGGCCCCACCGGCGTCGGTAAAACCGAAATTGCCCGACGTCTGGCACGGTTGGCCGATGCGCCTTTCATCAAGGTGGAGGCTACCAAATTTACTGAAGTGGGTTACGTGGGTAAGGATGTTGACGCCATCATCCGTGACCTGGCAGAGATTGCAGTCAAGCAAACCCGAGTTGCTGCAATGAAAAAGATGCGGGGCAAGGCAGAAGACGCGGCTGAAGACCGCATACTGGATATTCTTGTCCCTCCGCCGCGTGGTGAGTCTGTTGCGCAGACAGGTGAGCAGGTTGAAAGCACAGCGCGGCAGACATTTCGCAAGAAGCTGCGCGAAGGTCAGCTAACCGATAGAGAAATTGAAATCGATCTGACTCAGGCCGCGCCGCAGCTGGAAATCATGGGTCCGGCTGGCATGGAAGAAATGGCCGAGCAGCTGCGCGGCATGTTTGGACAGATCGGTCAGCAAAAGAAGCATACGCGCAAATTGAAAATTGGCGAGGCGTTGAAACTGCTGGTTGAAGAAGAGGCGGGCAAGCTGGTCAATGAGGAAGAAATCAAAACCCAGGCCCTGCAAGTGCTGGAGCAAAACGGCATCGTATTCATCGACGAAATTGACAAGGTCACCGCTCGTAATGCGGGTGGGGAAGGTGGTGGTGCAGAAGTGTCGCGCCAGGGTGTGCAGCGTGACCTGTTGCCTTTGGTCGAGGGCACTACGGTGTCTACTAAATACGGTATGGTCAAGACCGACCACATCCTATTCATTGCGTCGGGGGCCTTTCACCTGAGCAAACCCAGTGACTTGATTCCGGAGTTGCAGGGGCGTTTCCCCATTCGCGTAGAACTGCAGTCGCTGTCGGTGACGGACTTTGTTGCGATCCTGACGCAAACCCATGCCTCACTGGTACGTCAATATCAGGCCTTGCTTGCAACGGAAAACGTTTCGCTGATTTTTGAGGAGGACGGTATCAAGCGCCTGGCGCACATTGCTTTTGATGTGAATGAGCGTACCGAAAATATCGGAGCGCGTCGCCTGTCCACTGTAATGGAGCGTTTGCTGGACGAAGTGAGTTTTGACGCTACCCGCCTAAGTGGGCAAGAGATTAAGATTGATGCTGCCTATGTAGACGCCCGACTGGGTGAGTTGAGTCAGGATGACGATCTGTCTCGTTACATCCTGTAACGAGGAATGAAGCTTTTCACCGGGACGATGGTGGATAGAGGCTCTCTTCTAAGACATTACATTCAGATGATGTTGTAAGTGCTTAATTTAGAAGTGATTTTAAGATCTGCGGACCTCTAAAATCGCTTCTAAGTCGTTGATTTCATTGTAAAAAATCTTGCTAACGGACTTTGTGCGGCATTGATTTACTGATACAGTGGAAAAATGTGCAATTAAGTGGTAATTTCACTTCAATTTGCAGCTTTTCACTCAAGTATCAACTAAGGGTTTGCCGCCGTGTTTCAAGGAGCTTCGTCTCTCAGTCTGGATGCCAAGGGGCGACTGTCGGTGCCGACACGGCACCGTGACGTATTGAGCGCGACGGCGGCGGGTCAACTTACCATCACCAAACACCCGCACGGATGCCTGATGGTGTTTCCACGCCCGGAGTGGGAAAAATTTCGCGAACGTATCGCGGCACTGCCGATGGCAGCCCAGTGGTGGAAGCGGATTTTTCTGGGTAATGCCATGGACGTGGAGATGGATGCTACGGGGCGGGTTTTGGTCTCGCCCGAACTCCGTCAGGGTGCAGGCATTTCAAAAGACACGGTGTTGCTCGGCATGGGCAACCACTTTGAGTTGTGGGACAAAGAAACCTACGACGCGCTTGAGGCCAAGGCGATGCAAGGCGAAATGCCTGATGTCTTCAAGGACTTCTCCTTCTGAAGGGTGATGGTGGATACGCCATGGAATCACACCACCGTCTTGTTGAACGAAGCTGCAGAGGCCTTGTTCAACGACCCGGACGCGCATGTGTCAGGTATAGACCCGCTGACCCAGGTCTACGTCGACACGACTTTCGGGCGTGGTGGGCATTCCGGACTGATTCTTTCTCGATTGAAGCCGCAAGGGCGCCTGATTGCGTTCGACAAGGACCCCGAAGCAGTAGCCTATGCCTCCCGCATTTCAGATGCGCGGTTCTCAATCCGTCACGAAGGTTTCCGGAATTTGAGCGAACTGCCACACGCCAGCGTGGCTGGTGTCTTGATGGATCTCGGGGTGAGTTCTCCTCAGATCGACACACCCGTTCGAGGCTTCAGTTTCAGGTTCGATGGTCCTCTGGATATGCGTATGGACACCACGCGGGGAATGAGTGTGGCCCAGTGGCTGGCAACAGCAGAAGTCGACAAAATTGCGGAGGTGATACGTGACTATGGTGAAGAACGGTTTGCTGGGGCCATTGCAAAGGCGATTGTTGCTCGCCGACAGGAACGGGGCCCAATTTCAACCACCACCGAGCTGGCCCAGCTCGTGGCTGACACGGTCAAAACCCGCGAGCAGGGCCAGAACCCTGCA
>Ga0116157_10002514_pt1 | contig 17807 bp, 26 predicted proteins | sample AD_UKC048_MetaG_FD_89882 | JGI IMG/M metagenome (GOLD analysis project Ga0116157, IMG submission 89882) | Active sludge microbial communities of municipal wastewater-treating anaerobic digesters from USA - AD_UKC048_MetaG | ecosystem: Engineered > Bioreactor > Anaerobic > Digestate | place: USA...
ACAGGCTGGCATGTACCAACTGATGCAGAATGGACTACACTTAGCACTTATTTAGGCGGAGAAGAAGTTGCAGGAGGAAAATTGATGAGTCTTTGTGATTGTATTGCACCAAATGAAGGAGCAACAAATGAAAGTGGATTTTCGGGGCTTCCGGGCGGTAACCGTTACTACGATGGTAGTTTCTACAGCATTGGCGACGACGGTACCTGGTGGTCATCTACGGAGTCCTCGGCAGATGGCGCCTGGTACCGGCTCCTGCTCTGCTACGACACCTACGTCTACCGGGGCGACTACGGCAAGGCTCTCGGTTTCTCCGTGCGGTGTATCAGGGATACTTATGAGGGTTGGGAGAATGATGTTCCAGTAGTTGATTACGATGGCAATGAGTATGATGTAGTTGAAATAGGAACACAACTTTGGCTCGTACAAAATTTAAAAGTAACACATTATAATGACGGAGAATCTATTCCAAATGTGGAAGATAATACAACATGGGCGGCGTTAACTACTGGAGCATTATGTGCCTACAATAATGACTGGGAAACTTATGTTTGCGTACCTGAACCTACTACAACTACCACTACAACTGTTGCACCAACCACTACTACTACTACAACGATTGAACCCACAACCACCACTACCACAAGTAGTAGTAGTACTACAACAACAAGTAGTTCAACTACGACAACCACTTTGGAACCAACCACCACCACAACTACTACTTGTGATCCATCGAAATGTGATTATGGCTTATTGTATAATTGGTATGCAGTTGGCACAGAGAAAATTGCTCCGACAGGATGGCATGTACCAACAGATGCAGAGTGGACAACGCTTACCAATTATTTGATAAACAACGGTTATGGCTTCGAAGGCAGTGGGGATGACATAGCTAAATCCATGGCAAGTCAGTGCAACTGGTTATCTTCTGAAGAACTCGGCACTCCGGGCAATAATCCAGCCAGCAATAACAGCAGCGGATTTTCGGGGCTTCCGGGCGGTGGCCGTCTCCTCAATGGTTATTTCGGCGGCGTTGGCTACCGCGGTAACTGGTGGTCCTCTACGGAGTACTCGACATTTAACGCCTGGACCCGGTACCTGTACTACAACTTCACCACCGTAGGCCGGGGCTACTACGGCAAGGAATCCGGTTTCTCCGTGCGTTGCTTGAGGGATTCAACAGATGGTTGGACAGTAGGAGATTATATGACAGATATTGATGGAAATCAATATGATACAATACAGATAGGTACGCAAATATGGACTATTCAAAACTTAAAAACCACTCATTACAACGATGGAGAAGCAATTCCAAATGTAACCGATGGTACAACTTGGAGTAATTTAACTACAGGAGCATTATGTGCCTATGATAACGATTGGGAAACTTATGCTTGTGTTCCTGAACCTTATTTCGACTAAAATATCAACAATACTTTCAATATCATCAATATTTATATAATCTAATGTCGATTTACAAACTTCTAGAAAATTTTTTGAAAAACTCATAATTTTATAATTTTATTTTTTAAAGACGATTTATAAACAGCTTCAATTATTGTATTAGCTTTTAAACCATCTTCATAATTACCTATTGGTTGAACATTGTTATTAATAGATTCTTTTAAATTTTCCCATTCTTTAGCCCAAGAATCGTCAGAATCATAAGCATAAGTTCGTATATTTGGAACTTTACCTAAATTTTTTAAACCAAATTCTAGTGTTTCTTTTCCATACCAACCACCTAATCCATTTATTTTTAAATAACCTTCACTTCCATAGATTTCAAATTGAAATGAATTTTTCCAGTTTGTCCAACTAACATGTAATTGAGCGTCAATAACAGAAGTCATTGATTCGTTATGCCAATATTGATTTGAATCAGTATTATCTATAATTTTAAGTAACATGAAAGCATTGTCTTCAACTTCTATGTCCCAAAATTTTGTTTCAACTTGGCCAAAAACCGATTTAACTTCACCTACAAACCATCTACATAAGTCTATCAAATGAACACCTTGATCTAACAGTTCTCCGCCACCACATAAATCTTTGGATGCTCTCCATTCAGTTTCCATATAAGGTCTACCACCGTGACCATAATGTGCACGAATAAATAATATTTTACCAATGGAGTTTAATAGTTCTTTAGCTTTAAGTATTGCTGGATGAAAACGATGATTGAAACCAATTTTAAATATTTTTTGATGTTTTAAAGATTCATTGTACATAGAAAGAGATTCTTTTACATTTCGTCCCATTGGTTTTTCTAATAAAACATGTTTATTATGTTTTAAAGCATGTAAAACTATTTCTTTTGCAAATTTGTTTATTACTGAAACTATAATAATGTCACAATCAGTGAGTTTGATTAAATCAGAATATTTATTAAAATAATCACATTTAAATTCCTCTGAAAATTTGATACCAATTTCTTCATTAATATCACAACACGCTACTAAAATATCATCATTTTGTAATGATAATACCCGTTTTCTACCAATTAAACCACAACCTATTATACCAACTTTCATTTTTTATAAAATGTTTTATTATCTATTCGTCTCATTTAAATAATAATATTTTTGAGACCATCATTCCTAATTACTTGTATAGATGATGCTGTATTCATATCATTATTAGGCTTTTTATCATTGATGACTATTCTTTCACCTCTCGGTAATCCCATTATTAGTTTATCGTAAAAAATTCCAAATTTTAACAATTCTTTTTCTGTGAATTCTCTTAATGATTCTTTTCTGCCTGTAGTTAAAATAATGGTGTATCCATTTGCGTCCCATTCGTCTAATTTTTCTAAAACTCCAGGTAAAATCTCAGTTTCTTTTAACAGAATATTAGATTCACTTCCTCTATGTTTTAAAAGTGTTCCATCTATATCTATAAATAATGTTTTTTTCATTTTTTAATTAATTCTTTTTTTGAAGAAAATATTAACTTCATTATAATTTGGATCATTATCTTCTATATAACTAATATCAAAATTATTTGAATTTAGAAAACTTGTTAATTTGTCTAAATTTTTATTTGAAAATAAATTAAAATATAGATCACATAATTCCTTTAGTTTACTCATAATTGGGTTAATTTTTTTATTTTTTTTATATAGTTTTTCTTTTATTATGTTATCAAAATTTTATTTAAATCAAAGCCATTTTCAGTTATCCATAATTCATAATATTTTTTAAATTACTTTAGATTACTTGTTGTATTATATTTTTTCTAACCATTCTTCTTTTCCCCATGGTTTATAAATAATCTGCATTTGATAAATTATTTTTTATATATATGTGTAAATTAATTAAATGTTTATTTCAATTTGATTTAAGTTTTTAAATATATAAAACACATAAATAATCCTGTAAATGGCTAAAGATGTAATTATAAAACCCGCAGATGGTACTATAAAATTTGCTGGAGCAACAGGTCCTCTTGCTGCGGTAGATGGTGCTATTGTTGTTCGATATGGCTAGTAGGAACTACAGCTTCAGAAGGATATATTGTAACTACGACATCAAGCGCCATGTGCGGGTAATTAATTTCTGATATTGAATAAATAATTATAAAATAAATGAATAAAGTTTTAAATATAGTAGATTTCCCAAACACATTAACTAATTATACATTGGTTGATGGTGTGACACCAGAAATTATCAAGAGAAAATATATCTGGCTTCTAAATGCAATAGTTAAAGATGCAATAATAGGTCAAGATGACTATGGTTTAGTCTGGTATTCAGGTGAATGGATTGCAGGAGAATGGGAAGATGGTACTTGGTATTCTGGAATTTGGTATGATGGTGAATGGAAAAATGGTAAGTGGTATTCATATAGATATGATAACAAGCAACTATTACAAAGAAATAAAAGAGTACTAGAAAAAGATAACCCTGAAAATTCTCAATTCAGAAAAGGTATTTGGAGAAGAGGTGAATTTTATAATGGACTTTTTGGCTCACCTTATTTTAATGAAACTTGGAAATACAAATCTAAAATAGAATGTGAATATTATGAGACTAGATGGGAAAATGGAACATTTTTAAATGGTATTTTCAGAAATGCAACTTGGCAAAAAGGCATTTTTCAAAATGGTATTTTTTATAATAGTCAATGGATAGATGGAACATTTATTAATGGAACTTTTGAAGGATATACTTGGTGGAATGGTAATTTTACAGGTGGTGATTTTATTTTAGGTGAATGGATGAACGGCAGATTCAGTCAAGGTGATATAAATATAAAAAGTAGATTTGGATCAAGACCATTAACAGGTAATAATATGATTGGAACATCTGTAATATGGTATAATGGTGAATTTATAAACGGTGAGTTTCATTCAGGTTTAAATATTATCTCCGGCGTAACTTCAATTTCAGATAATCATAATAGAACAGTTTGGAAAAATGGCACTTGGTATAATGGTACTTGGTATGGCGGAACACATGTAGATGGAGATTTTAATAATGGATATTGGTTTGAAGGCTTTTGGTCTGGCGGAACTTTTAATAATGGCTACTGGTGGAACGGTTTTTGGCTAAATGGTGTAGTAAATAACGGATATTTTGTACATGGAACTTTTCAAAATGTTATATTTAATCATGGATTTTTAGGATTTGAAATTAGTTCTGATATAATACAAAAAGAACTCTCAGCAAAATCCGGATCAACTATTTTAGAACCAAAATATTTATTAACACCTCCTACAGTTATAACTGAATTTGTTACAGGAATAACTCAATATACAGCTACATGTTATGGTAATGCTACCGATGATGGAGGATCACCAATAACCCAAAAAGGTATTTGTTGGAGTACAAAATCATATTTTTTACTAAACGAATCCGACACAGATTATACGATTGATGGATCAGGAGTAGGTGCATTTTCTAGTATTGCAGATGAATTAGATAGGGGAACATCATATTATATAAAAGCTTATGCTAAAAATGAAATTGGTACAGCATTTGGTGAAGAAATTTATTTTACTACAACTTGGTATTAAATATATGAATTATAGTGACAACATATCAATCATATGATTTTATAAAGGATATCAATTTTCACATCAGAAATAAAAATCCTATTGATTTAAAATTAAAAAGCAAAATATTTAAAATATATCTATTTAAATTAAAAATTTTTCAACTAAACGGCAAAATAAAAAAAGATCATCCAATATTTAAAGAAGAGTATTTTATTTTTGTTTTATATAATATTGTATATATTGCTAAAAGAGAAGATTCAGATATTTTAAAATTTGACTATGTTGAGATTTTAAATGGTTTAAAATTTATAAGACTGATGAAATTGAAAAAATTGTTTGGTTGATTTTTTATTTTAATTTAATTTTATTATTTTTGTTGTAAATTTAAATAATATGACACTTAAACGTATTTCACTTCCACATGTAAAAAGTTTTTACGGTGATATTAATATCTCTGAAGATTTTCTTAAATTAGCAGTTGAAACTATTTATGAACATAAAGATAAGTTTGATAATTATACCAAAGAAAATCAAAAGCTTTTAGCAGTAAAAACTTTAAAAGAACTTACCGGAGGCGGCTTAAGAGAGAGTAAAGAAGTACTAGATTTGATTTGGAATGGTCAATTAGTAATTAGTTCCAAAAAAGAAGATAGAAAAGAAAAATTAGAAAGATTGGCTAAATTACCTTTAATAAATGAAATAATTCCAAAGATTATGAAATTGACCGAAGATAAAATGCGATTTTTATTGATAGACTTAGATGTTGATGATTTGTTAACCATAGATGAATACTTATCTGATAATGAAAACAAAGATGAAAACTAAAATTAATATAGATGATTTTTTGATTTTAATGTTTTGGCTTAAAACATATTACTTTATAGAAGGAAGAGAATTTAAGCATGAAGCTTTACTTCAGCAAGCGGAAACTTATAAATTTAATGATACACCTTTGGATACAACTATTCATTCTATTGATGAGTTTGTAATAGATTCTTATTATCTTTATGATAAATTAAAAAGCACAGAAGATAAAGTGAATCAATTTCTAGATATGATCACTTTCTTAAATAAAGAAGGAATGATCAAAGAAACGAACAATTATAAAAGAATTTTCGAAGATATAATTGAAAATTTTAAATTCGAAAATCCTGAAACAAGAGGAATACAAAAAGGTATGTTGATAGAAAAAATGAACGAGTGTGTGAAAGATGAGAATTATGAAAAAGCTGCAAAACTAAGAGATATGATTAAAATCTGCTAAAATTAAGTGGTTAATTGGTTAATTGGTTAAAAATCTGATTCTTGAGAAGAACCAGATTTTTTGCTTTTATTAATCTAGTATAAGAATTAGTAAAGGAAAAAAGATTTAAAGAAAAAATAGACAAAATGATATTATGAAAAAATTGACAAAAGAAGAATTTGTTGAAAGAGCAGATAAAGTTCATAATTATAAATATAATTATGATTCTTTTGAGTTTATAAATTCAAAATATGTAAGTTATATTAAATGCGAAGAACACGGATTTTTTAAAAAATCTATGTATTTTCATATTAATAAGAGACAAGGCTGTCCATTATGTGTTAAGAAAGAATTAAATAATTATGATCACAATTTAGTTATAGATAATAATTTTTCTTATATGATAGGCTTATTTCAAACTGATGGAACTATGAGTAAATTTGAAAGAAATAGAGGTAAATTTTTATTATCTTTATCTGTAAAAGATTCTGATATAATTTATAAGATAAAAGATATAATACCATATAATTATAAAATTTCAAATAGAATTAAACATACAAAATTTAAAAGAGATAATAAAATTTATGAATATCATAATGAGATAATAACATATTGTGTTATGAATCAATTTTTTAGAAATTTTTTATTTGAAAATGGTATACCTTATGGTAAAAAATCTAAAATTATTAATATTCCTAAATCAGAAAAATTATCTAAATATGATTATATTAGGGGATTATTAGATGGTGATGGCTCATTAGGTTTTACAAAAAAAGGATTTCCATATATTGGATTTGTCACAGAATCAGATGATATGAAGTTTTTTATTATAGATTTTATATCTGAGATAACCGGAAAGGATAGAAAAGTTAATAATAGAAATAAAAGGGACAATATATATAATATAGTCATATATAAAGAAGATGCTATAAGATTTTGCGAATTGGTGTATTATGAGAATTGTTTATCAATTAATAGAAAATATGAGGCAGCTAGAAATATTATCAATTGGAAAAGACCTATAGAAATGAAAAATAGAAATTATTAATTTTTTCATGTTAGAAATTAAAGGAAAATATACTACGGCTAAAATCATGATAGATGATGTGGAAAAGGAATGTATTGATCAGATTTATAGAATGGTCAATAATCCTGCTTTTACAGAAATAATTGCAATTATGCCTGATACACATGCAGGTAAAGGTTCTGTAATTGGATTTACTATGCCTTTAACAGAAAAAATAATACCCAATGTGGTGGGTGTTGATATAGGCTGTGGGATGCTGTCTTTTAATGTTGGTGATACAATTACTGAGAATAAAGATAAACTTTTAAAGTTAGATGAAAAAATAAGAACTGCTGTTCCTTTTGGAAGCAATGTTCAACAAAGGTCTGCTGTTCCTTCGAAATATTTTGAAAAGAATTTTCCTTGGAAAGAGGCTAACGATATTGCTAAGAAGTTTGTCGTTTCTTATAATAAGAAATTTGGAACAAATCTAACCTCAACTGAGTTTACTTATGAGTGGTTTTTAAAGAAATGCAAGGAAGTTGGAATGCGTCAAGACGCTGAAATGGGTATCGGCACTCTTGGCGGTGGAAATCATTTTATAGAAGTTGGAAAATCGGCATCTACTGATGATATTTGGATTACTATTCATTGTGGTTCTAGAAACTTTGGAAAAGAAGTTTGTGATTTTCATCAAAATAAAGCTAAAAAAATCTTAGAATCTAAAAGGAATGTTGGCTTAAGAGATAAGATTGAAGAAATTAGAAAAATCTATAAAGGCGAAGAAGTTGCGTCTAAAATCAAAGAAGCAAAGAAAGAATTAGGTCTTGATTTTACAGATATAAATATTAATGGTATGGAATTTTTGGAAGGTCAAGATGCAATGAACTATTTTTTAGATATGATTTTTACTCAGGTTTATGCTAAATTTAACCGTAAAAGAATTTCTGAAAATATTTTGAAAATATTAGGTTGTTCAGCTATAGATATTATTGAGTGTACGCATAACTACATAAATTTCGAAGACATGATTATCCGCAAAGGAGCTATTTCTTCTTATCTTGGTCAGAGAATGATTATACCTTTTAATATGGCTGATGGTTTATTGATTTGTGAAGGTAAATCAAATGTTGATTGGAATTTTTCAGCACCTCATGGTGCAGGAAGATTGATGTCAAGAGGTCAAGCATCGAGAAATGTTGATATTGAAAAATTCAAATTTTCTATGAAAGGTATAGTTTCAACTTCAGTGGGGAAATCTACTCTTGATGAATCGCCTATGGCATATAAAGATCCTAAAATGATTGAAGAAGCAATTGCTCCAACAGCCAAGATTATAGATAGAGTTAAACCTATTTTGAATTTAAAAGATTCTGGCGAATCAATGACTTGGAAAGAAAGGAAAGAAATTCAAAAAAAGGAAAAAGAGAGAAATATGAATCGTTCTGAGTTAAGAAAAATGAGAGGTAAGTAAAACCTCTCATTTTTTCTTTAATATATAAATTAATGTTAAAACAAAAATATTTACATAGAAAATATCGTAAAAATTATCATCATTATGATTGGAAAGTGAAACATCGTGATAAAAATGTTGATATATTTTCCGATTTGCCTTTTCATGAAAATATAAGGAAACAAAGTGGTAGTAGGTATTTAAGATGGGATTGTAGACCGTTGGAAGAATTTATTAAATCTAAAGTTGGTTGTAAATGGGATGATGTATATTCTGAGATTTTAACAAAAATTAAAAAAAAATATAGAAATGAGGTAGATCGGGATATATTATATCATGTTGAATTAAATCCTATGTATGATGATAATTTTATACCTAGATCAACAAAAGGTCTATATAATACTAATAGAGGAATTTTAATAAATAGACTTTTTGTTGATTTAAATGGATTTCTTGTATGTAAAACAGAGGATGAGATTATGAATGATTCTATTAAATATAATCGAAGATTAAAATTATTAGAAATTTTAGATAATTTAAGCAAAGATAAAGATGAAGATGAATTGACTGATAGTTCCGTGAAATAATGAAATTTAATGAAATTTCTTGATTCTCGTTTTCTTAGGAAAATGCGTAAAAAATACAATAGGTATGATTTCAGAATAGTAACGTCTGATAGAGAAGTAATAATTTATGTTTCAGGGGAAGAAGATGAACTTAGGTTACGGTGGTAAATGTACCATAACTACTTAATATGTACGGAAAAAGATGAAGGTTAACCTTCATCTTTTTGATTTATTTTATTTTATATATAATTATAAAATAAATCAAACTCCTGAATGAATTTTTTAAGAACATTTGAAAATTGGGTATCAACTTATACTTATCCATTAGTTGGAATTGATATTAATAATGAAAATGATAAGGAGATTGATAAAAAAAGCATCATTAAGTTAATTAATGAATATAAAAAACTTTTTAATAAAGGAACTGAGATTAAAGAGTTAAAATTAAAGGCAAAGGAAGAGTTAGGTCAGAAGTTATATTTTTTACTTGAATTAAATTCATTTTTTAAAACTTTAGAAGTTAAGAGTAGATTAAATCCTGAATCGGCTATAAATTATTTTGATGATTATATTTCTGAGGTGCCTAGAATTTTTCTTAAAATAGAGAATGATTATTCAAAATACGATTTAAGAGATAAGTTTTCTAAATTTAAGTCATTAAAAGATACACAAAAAGAGCAAAGAAAAATTTCTAAAAAAATATTTGAAAAAGAAAATTCTGCGTTATTTGTTGAATTTTTAAAAATGTTAGACTGGGTAAAAGAAACTAAACAAAAAGTTTTAATAACTTTAGATGGAAGGGATTCTGCAGGTAAAGGATCTTTTATTCGTTTAATTGAAGAAAATGTACCTGAAAAAATTGTAAGTCATGTTTGGTTTGACATACCTACGGAAGAAGATAAAAAAAATTGGTTTAATCGTTATATTAAAGTTTTACCAAAACCGGGGCATTTAAAATTTTATGATCGTTCTTGGTATAATAGAGCTGTAAATGATCCAGCTAATGGATATTGTTCTGAGTCGGAATATAAAAAATTCATGGAAGATGTTATACCTTTTGAAAAAGAATTGATAGAAAAAAATTATATATACATAAAAATGTGGTTTTCTATTGATAGGGAAACTCAAGAGTTTAGATTTAATTTGAGAAAAGCCAATCCTATTAAATATTGGAAATTTAGTCCAAATGATGCTAAGGCTCTTGATAAGTTCGATTTGTTTACTTTTTATAAGGAACAAATGTTTGCAAAAACATCGATAAAAAAATCACCTTGGGTTGTTATTGATATGAATGATAAAAAGATGGGTCAATTGAATGCTATGAGATATATATTAAGTAGAATACCATATCCAAATAAAAATGAAGATATTATTCAACCATATAAAACAAAAGTCTATGAGGTAGAAACTAAAAAATAATAAAAAGTATTATGAAACATGTAAAATTATATGAGGATTTTTCAGATATTGAAAAAATAGAAGAAGGTGCGGTTAGAAAGTTTTTAACTGGACATAATGATAAAGATGAGTTAAACAAATCTAAGGAAAAGATATTATCTGAAATAGAAGAAAAGGTAGAGAAATTGGTTTCATCAGATAGGATAAAAAAAGATGATTCTGATAAGTATAAGGAGAAATTAAAGAAACAAGCAGAAAGAAATAATTGGAAGGGTAAAGTGTCTATAAGAAAAAGTCCAAAAGGTGAATATTTTGTAGCTTATGATGATGGTACGTCATCTCTTCAGGATCTTGGAAAAGCTGCTTCTAGAGGTATAAAATGAACTACCACTACACTAAAGATGTAGTAGTTTCAGGAACAATAATGGTTTTTGAGGACTATAAGAACTTTATAAAAATAATTATATAATATGAAAAAGATATATGACTTTAAACTTTTTTTGGAATCAAAACAAGAAAGTTCTGATGTTCGAAAAGAAGTGAAAAAAATTGTTTCTGAGATGTTTGCGGTTGGAAAGGGTATTACTTTCTCAGGTGATCAAAATGGAAATCCGGAATTTGTAGATTTTGAAATTAATGAAGATGACTTCAAGCTTGATTATAAAGGTGAAGATATGAAACTAGATTATAGTGAAGGTGTTCTAAAGAAAAGAGAATTTGAAGTTTCTTTAAAATTTGATTCTAAATATAAAGAAGGTGATAAGAATTCACCTATTTATAAAATAAGATTTAAGATAATATTAAAGCCAACATCCGAAATTGAATTTAAAAAAGAATTGGTTGGTTGGTTATTTGAAAAGAAGCCAGTCAAGGTTTTGAAGTTTATAAAAAGTAGTAGACAGTCTTGTGAATGGAACGATGATACAAAAGTTTTAACAATGCCAAAATCTGGCTTTAATAAAATGGATAATGATTATTTAAAGATTTTGATTAGTGATGCAGGTGGAGAAAAAGTAAGAGTATAATTATATTAGTGATTTTAATCCTAGTGTGTTAAGTACTAGGATTTTTTATATATACTAATAAAAAAGATATGAAAAGAGAGGATTATGATTTAGCTGCTGGTATAGTTGAAAGAATGGATAAATTGGAGAAAACTATTTTTTCACTACAAGATATAATGTGCAAAAAATCTTATATTATCACAGCTATAGATGAAGTTATAGATACTAAAAAAGAAATAAAGAAAGAAGTTTATTTATATCCAGATGATATAGCAACTTTGGTTTTTACTCAAGATATTTTAGAATATTATATCAACACCTTAAACTTAGAGTTGGAAGAATTAAGAAGAAGTTTAGAAGAAATTTAACGAAGTTCTATATTATCAGAGTCGAAAGTTAAAATTATTCTAGAGTTTTTTATTTCAACATCATTTAAATGTTTAATATTATTAAATAGTTTTTTTTCTAATTTTGAACTTTTTTTCTTAAATTCTATTGATTGCTCAAATCTTGGTTCAATAAATAATATAACATTTTGATTGTTATCAAAATCAATAGTATCTATAATTATACCGTATTGAGAATTGAAAAATTCATGAAGTGATTCTCCATATATAATTATCTTATCAGATTCTTCATAATAATCAAAAAAATCAAATTCTATCATAGTCAATTATAATATTTATTTTTAGATATAAATCGCCTCTTATTTTTTCGTTTTTTAACAAGCCTTTTTCTTTTACTCTTATTATATTATCATTTTTAGTTTTTGTTGGTAGTTTTATATTAATTTGTGAGTTATCAATATGTTGAAAATTGATTTCTTTACCTTCAATAGCGTCTTGAAAATGTATATCAATTTTTTTGTTTAAATCATAATTATTTATTATTTCAAATTCTGTATCATTGATAATATTAATATTTAAAATTAAACTGCCTATTTTATCTTTATAATATTTAGATTGATGTCCATATCCTCTATACGAATTTCGCATATTACCTCTTAATTGATACAAATTTTGTATATTAACTTCGGAATCCTTTAGTACAACTTTTTCACCTTTACAATTTTTACATTGGCCAGTATATACTTTACCATCACCTTTGCAATATTCACATGTTTTCCCTTTTAGTGTACCTGTACCATTACACATTTCACATGTATCTGATCTACTTGTTTTATCAAATCCTGTTCCATCACAAATATCACAATGTACAAATTTTTTAAATTTGATATTTAGATTTTCATTTGAATATATTTGTTTAATACTAATAGTAGAATTTACCACTATGTCTAAATTTTCTTTAAATTGCTCTTTTTGAAATGGATTAAATCCAAAAAATGAATTTCCGAATGGACTATTTTCACCAAAAAATCTAGAAAAAATATCATCGTTACCAAAATGAAATTCAAAATTTGAACCAAATGAGTTATATGGAGAATATGCTTTACCATGTGGACTTCGCATATCATATTCTTGTTTTAGTTTAGCATCAGATAAAACACTATTGGCATTATTAATCTCTTTGAATTTATTTTCATCTCCTGTTGGCTTAACGTCAGGATGATATATTTTTGATAGTTTTTTAAATTGCCTTTTTATATCTTCTTCTGTCGCATTCTTATCCAGATCTAAAATTTGATAGTAATTTATGTTGTAATCCATGTGTTAATTATATTTTTATAAAATATATATAATTTTATTATAGTTGTTTTAAAAATTAAACTTAATTAAATTGAATAAAAATATTATTTATGGCTTATACAAATAAAATATGATGTGAAGTTTAATATTATTGAAAATAAAAAAATAGATCAAATTTTTGAGGATTATGTGGAAATATCTAGAATGGCATATGATACTTATTTGAAAAGTTCAAAAAAAATAACAGAAGACTATTCAAGTCTTAAAATTATTACAACATTATTTGATGTTTTAGATGATAATTGTGAAATTATTAATCATCCATGGTTAATCAATTATATATCTTGATATTGCGTGAGATTTATTTGGATCTCTTTTTTTCTTGTATACGCCGTCTCCTTCCCTAGAACCTGCACCATTTGTGTTACCTTCAATAGTTATAAAATATCCATAATTATCTTCTTTTTCGTAGAATCCAGCATGACCAACTCTACCTAGATTTGTATAATAAAATGTTATAACATCACCAGTTAAAGGTTCTTTATTATTTTTACCTTTTGATGTCCAAATGATGTCTTTTGATCTAGCATAATTAGGAGACCATGCACTGTTGGGGTTTTCAATGCCTTGCCAAGTTAGATTTGCACCTACAAAAGCTGCACACCATGCGACACCTACTTGGCTTTTTACAGTTTTTAAATAAATATCAATCATAGGTGCTCTATTAGGTGTTATTTCTCTAACATACAATTGAGTATTTAAAGAATCTAATAATTTTTCACGTATTGTTTTTATTATTATTGGTTCTGGCTTTGGCTCTGGTTCTGGCTCTGGTTCTGATTCTGGCTCTGGTTCTGATTCTGGCTCTGGTTCAGGTTCAGTAATGGTATCAGAATTTACAATTATAACTTTTGTTGTATCAACAGGTGGTAGAATAGTAGCTTTTGTTTTTCTATCACATCCTATATCAAATAAAAATATTATAAAGATTAATAATGGTATTATTAAATATTTTTTCATGTGGTTAAATTATATTCTACTGAAAATGAGTGCAGCTGCTAATATAAATGTTAAAATGAATCTTATCGTATATTCTATTTTTTTATCCTGAGGAATGTCGTCAAAATTCATGATCATTTTGTGTAAAAATCTATATATCTTTGGAAAAGAAACACTTAAAGCTAAATGTGCTATCCATAAGGATATAGTAAAAATTACAATTCTAGACACTATACTTTCAATTTCACTATAGTAGTCGAAAAATGCACCGTTTGGAAATAAAGTTATCATCAAATAATTAAACAAATAAAATAATATAAGTAATAATGGTACTATAAATAACTCTTCTTTATACATTTTAAAGAAGCTTGATTCTTTAATTTTTTTAAGGATTTTCATATATTAGATTTTTTATTTATATATTAATTTTTTTTTTTAAATATTTATATTTATTATATTTGAGTTGTAAATTTTTGAGATATGATAGAAAGAATAGATAAAGTTACTTATGAAATGTCGGGACCGACACCACCTTACCTATGGGAGCATAAAGCTGATTTTGAAAAAGATATGTTGAAATGGGGGTATAATCACACAACACTCACAAAGAATACTGATATGCTGATTGTCGCTAAAGAAGATTTAGGTACATTGAAATGTAAAAAAGCGGAAAAATATGGCATACCTATTTACACTTATGAGGACGCTTATCAGAAAAAAGAAAATCTTTATACCAGAATAGTGAGGAGAAAAAAATGGGATAATATATCAAAAAATCAATCTTGATTTTTAATAAATTCTTCGAATAGTTGTATTTTTTTCAGGTATTCCATAGTATTTTCTTCATAGTTATCTAAATTATTATCTTCTTCATCATCATAATTATCATAATATCTTGCGGTGAAGTTATCTATTTCTTCTTCATTGATTTGCTCAAATTTTTTAATTTCCATAATTATAAATTAAATTTTGATAGTTCATTAGACATTTCTTTAACTTTTACTTTAGCTTGTTTATAAGTATATATTGGTATGTTATATTTTTCCGCCTTTTGGCATTTTAATGAACCCATGTCTAATGATTCTACAATTAACATATCTGTTTTTTTATTTAGTGTAGAATGTTTAAATCCATTTTCTTCCATAAACTCAAAAAATTCGGCTTTTGTTTTAAAATATGGCTTAGGCGTTCCGCTACACTCAAAAGTATAGTATTCTTCAAATTGTTTTGACTCGTTTTTCGGATTAAAATTTTTAAATGATAAAATATTTTTCATTTTACCTTTTTTCTTTTTTCGGTTTGGAAATTTAGTATAAGTTCCAAATGAATGTCCAATATCACCAGAACCTGGAATTGAATCTATAGCATTTACTGCTCCTGGTGTTGAACTAGGTTGAGCCGCAACTACAGCACCCATTCCTCCAGTATTACCTGCTGTAGCAAAAGCATCTTCTTTTAAGAAATTCTTAAACTTTTTCATTCTTTTTTTTAAATTCTTTTTTGAGTGTCTTAAACTTTTATAATTTTTAAATGATGGTTCACCAGAAGGTATAAAATTTACACCAAAATCATTATTATTTTTTGATTGATAATATCCTTTATTAAATGGTAAAGAACCTGTACCAGCTTTGCCTGATGCATTTCCAGATGATATTTCTGAACTTTCAAATTTTTTCATAATCTATATATAAAATATTTAAAGAAGATATTTTTTATATATACAATAAAAATCATAAAAAATGAAAGTATTAAAATTATTTGAGCAATATATAGAATCTGCTGATTATAAAATTTCTGTTTTTTTTAAAGAATTAGAATCTCAGATTAAAAAATGGTTTACTGTTGGATCACTTGCAGCTCAAGGTTGTGAATTAGATGGTGATGTTGAAATATCAATTATTAATCCAATGGAAAAAATATTAATATTTAGGTTTATAGAACCATTAGGAGATGAAGAACAAATTGAAGGTGAAGAAACAAATTTATCATATATTTATAGGGTCATTTTTATGATTAGACTAGACCAAATGAAACAAAATACTCCTGAAGATCAGGAAGAAATTGTGGGCGCTGCTGGTATTCCAGTCGAAGGTAAGGATTTGGAAATCAATAAAGTATTGTTAAAGATTCATCAATTTGATGAGAATCATATAGAAAAGGGTGAATTGGTAGAAGAAGTGAGTATAGAAGATATTAAAGAAGATTTTATAATTGATAAAATAGGTGAGCTAAAGGATAAATCTGAAAGTTCTGATACTGAAATTGATTTGGAAGATAAAATACGTGTAAAATAATATGGTAATAGTTGCAAATAGTTACATGTTAAATATTTTTAAACAAATAAAGATATTTAAATTGAATTTGGGTAATAATTTTATTGATCTTAAAAGAGAAAAATTTGAGATAAAGGATGGCTTTATATTAAAATATTTGAATATGACGGGTAAACAAATAATGACATATGGTTCTATAGGTAAATTGGACTTTTATCAAGATTTTACATTATCAAATAAAGAATTTTATGTATTTAATGATCAAACAGTTTATACAATAAATTATACTAATGAAGATTCTTTAATGGTCCCTGAAGATTATTTAGCTTCAATTATAAGAAATATTAGTGAAAAAGAAGATATTAAAAAGAGAAAAGATGATCAAGTTAAAAGTAAGGTTCCAAGTATAAAACTTCCTATGGATCAATATATTATGGAGATGGTGAAAAAACGACAATTAGAAAATGAATAAGAAGTATATAAGTGTGATTGATAAAATTATAGTTAATAATCATGGATTATTAAATAAAACACCTGATGGTAATACTGTTTATGGTCCACCATTTACTGCATTTATAGATTATGATGAAGATTCAGAAAAAAAGAAAAAAAGAAATAAAACACCTAGCGGACAAGTAGTTTTTAATCCTCCGCATACCAAATTTGTAGATTATGATAATTTAGATGAAAAGGAAAGAGAAAGAAATAAAACGCCTGATGGTCAGAGTTTATTTGATCAGACGTTATTTATTGATTATGATAATCTAGAAGAAAATGAAAAACATAGAAATAAAACACCACATGGTCAAAAATTATTTGATCAAACTTTATTCGTAGATTACGATGATTCATCTGAATTTGATTTATTAAGAGAAAAAACACCTCAAAATCAAGAGTTATATGAAAATGTTGAGGATTTTATACTAGATTCTGATAGTAGATATAAGGAGAATCCCAATACAATTAAAAATCCTAATAACGAATCGGTTTATCAGAACATAGAAAAAGAAAGAACGTTAGAAGGTGAATTGTTTGAAAATATAGATAAAGAACGAACACTTGAAGGTGATTTGTTTGAAAATATAGATAAGGAAAGAACTTTAGAAGGTGAAGTTTATCAAAATATAGATAAGGAAAGAACTTTAGAAGGTGAAGTTTATCAAAATATAGATAAGGAAAGAACTTTAGAAGGTGAAGTTTATCAAAATATAGATAAG
>Ga0116157_10002519_pt1 | contig 17799 bp, 13 predicted proteins | sample AD_UKC048_MetaG_FD_89882 | JGI IMG/M metagenome (GOLD analysis project Ga0116157, IMG submission 89882) | Active sludge microbial communities of municipal wastewater-treating anaerobic digesters from USA - AD_UKC048_MetaG | ecosystem: Engineered > Bioreactor > Anaerobic > Digestate | place: USA...
AAACTTCAAATCGTTCGCCGCTGAAGACAAATTGATTGAGTCCTTTGCCTTTTATATAAGCACAATTGACCAAAACCTCTCTACCATCCAGATAAATCAAGGTGCCATCGGCGGTCAAGGAAATGATTTTAAAGCTATCTTGATAGTTGAGTGTTGGGTAATCTGACAGTTGATCACTGTTGAATTTCAAGTCTACCACATTGCCTGCATCAGGGTTATAAACTGTTCTGATTTCTCCGGCGGTAAGTTCGAAGTCTTCGTTGACGGAGATGGCATCAAATTCTACCGCTATTTTGATGGTGCTGAGCAGGGGTAATCTGATGAATCCTTTACCCGTAAAAACGCCTCCCGAACCAGCTATTTCTTGCACGATGACCTCCGTTCCCGAAGCAAAAATGGTGTCATTGATCGCCAATCTTTCAAGGGGCACTTCGCTCATTCCCGAAATATCCATTTCCTCGCCGCACTCAGGTAACGTCCTGGCGTTATTTCTTTTGGGGACCAACACCTTGAGCGCGCCACCAGATGTGAGGCCACTGAGACAAACTTTGTACAATTCGATTTCGTAAGTTTCGCCTTGGCGCAGGCCAGTCATGAGCAGAGAACGGGCATTTGTTTCCTTGATTTGCCATTCTGTAGCACCAACTTCCCGATACTTGATTTGATAGGCAATTGCTTGTGGTTTTACGTACATGTTGGACACCAACACCACTTCTTCATTCCAGGACAAAACCACATTTTCGTTTTCATCGAGGCTTGAGGTAAAATCCAAAGGGGCAGTGCATACTCCTTCTGGACCAGCTTCTCCATATGTAAAGGCCAGCACTTCGCTGTTGCCATTGTTTTTGAAAATGACAGATGGCATTCCAAATGGTCCGTTTACTCCATCCCGAATTTGAACTTGAGCTAAATAAGATCGACCTGGCGTAAGCAAACCATTTTGGGAATTGAGAAATGTTTGGGTCACCTGATTGACGTCCAATGTGATATAGGGCATTTGCGAAGAGACGACCTGATCAGGGGTCAAGCCTTCAAAAGTTTCCCAAATTTTCACATTATAGATGACTGGGAAAACGCCGAAGTGTCTCGGAGTCCAGGAAATCTGTAGGTTTTGAGGGAAAGTCGGTGTAATTGACCCAGCTGGATTGTTGAGGAAAGGAGGCTCGTATTCTTCGATGTAAATTTCGCGGCAAGAGGTATTGCTGACTTGTTGACCTTTGGTTAGTTCGAATGCAGTAACGCAAAAGCTGTAGCTGCCTTCAGGGAGATATCCACCGGTACCGGTCACAAATTCATCGCTGATGCCGCTGCTGCCAAATAGGTCAAAATAGGGAGTGAGTGCAGCATTGTCAAGGGTGATGTATTGACCAGAAATGAGGTTTGCAATGCCACCCAAAAAGTCATCGTTGGTTTGGAATTCGATGCCGGGCCCAGAAATCTCCCACTTGAGCCGCACGGCCAAGCTGGCTTCGTTGAGGTCATTGAGGCGGAGACGCAAGGCCATTTTATTGGTCCTGAAAGCTTGGTTGGATGGATCAGAAAAAGTACTGAAAACGGGACTATAAGGACCTTGTACGTCTAGGATGGCGGTGACGGGGTAGAGGGCTTGGGCTAAAATGAAACTAGGCAAGCTGATAAACAAAATCAAGATCAAGATAAACTCCCGAAATGCTAGAGTTATCCTTTTATTCATAGGTTGATAGGGTGACATTGGTTTTTCATATTTCAAAGAGTTGGATAATTACTGATAAACTGTTACAATAAAACTAGTAAATAAAGCATAAAAACACAAGCCCTCTGCCTATTAATTATTAATATTGTTTATTATAATTTTTAATGCAACTGTAAAAGTGTTAGTTATATATGATGTCTAATTGAAATGTGTGTTGAGTGAACAGTAAATGGTAAATGGTGGAAAAATGAAATGATAGTATGAAAATTAAAATGGCACCATGCATATTGGAGCAATTATTAATGGTTAATGAATAGAATCTGCGTAATGCATTAACCATTTACCATTCAAATGTCAAGTTTTCCGCTCAATAAACTTGACATTTTAAAAATATAAGTATCTTTGCAGAATGACTTTAGCATCACAAATACAAACCAAAATAAAGAAGCTTCCAGAAGGAAAATCCTTTGGGTATGCAGATTTGGGTATTGCTAAAGTAGATTATCAAACGGCTGCCAAAGCTTTAGAACGCTTGCAAGGAAAAGGCGTAATCAAAAAATTATCGAAAGGTGTTTTTTACAAACCCGAACAAACTGTTTTTGGAGAATTACAACCCGATTACAGTGATCAGCTTCGCCCCTATTTGTTTGAAAACGGAAAACGCATTGCCTATGAAACAGGATATTCATTATATAATCGAATGGGCTTAACTAACCAAATGGCATTTCGCATCAAAATAGCAAGTCGAAGTAAACGTATTTCCATCAACAGAGGCTCATTAAAAGCCGACGCTGTAAAAAGTTATGCCGAAGTTACTGACTCTAATTATGAGATTTTAGGGATTTTGGATGCATTTAAAGACATCAAACGCATTCCAGATTGTTCAGTAGCTCAGGCAATCCGGAGATTAAGTACCATACTTAAAGAACTAAAAGAAAAACAAATAGGCTCTCTACTTAAATATGCCTTGGTATATCCGCCAAGAGTAAGGGCATTAGTTGGGGCGGTGTTGGAAAAAAATGGCAAAAAAGGATTGGAAAAATTAAAAGATAGCCTGAACCCTCTTACCACTATCAAAATGGGGTTAAAAGAAACCGAATTGCCTACAAAATCATATTGGTATATAGAATGAACTTGCACGATAATATATCCCTTTTCAGAGATGCCATTCGGTTTACCGCCCAGCAAATGAATCTGAAACCCGAATATATAGAAAAAGACTATTGGGTTACGTATGCTTTGTTTACCATTTTCAATAATGAAATAGGCAAAGATACCGTATTTAAAGGCGGGACGGCACTATCCAAATGTTACAATATGATAGAACGCTTTTCAGAAGATATTGATTTGGTAGTATTGAGACGAGAAGGAGAAACAGACAGCAAGTTAAAATCAAAACTAAAAGCAGTAAGCACAGTTGTAGAAGCCGTATTGCCCGAAGTACCAATCGAGGGCGTTACTCATAAAATGGCAATGAATCGAAAAACGGCACATTCCTACAACAAAGAATTTAAAGGCGATTATGGACAAGTAAGAGATGTCATCATTTTGGAATCAACTTGGTTGGGATATTACGAGCCTTACACCACCAAAAGCATCGTTTCATTTGTTGGTCAAATGATGCTAGATAATAAGCAATCTGATATTGCTAAAGAAAACGGACTACTTCCTTTTAACTTGTTGGCATTAGAACCGATAAGAACCATTTGCGAGAAAATAATGAGCTTGGTTCGTTTTTCTTATGGTGAAAATCCAATGGATGATTTAAGGAAAAAGATAAGGCACACCTACGATTTACATCAGTTACTAAAAAAAGATGAGTTCTTGAAATTCTTTCAATCAAAAGCTTTTGATGAAATACTTTTGAAAGTAGCAAATGATGATGTTACAAGTTTTAGAAACAATAATAAATGGCTGAATTATCATCCTATTGAAGCACTTTTTTTTAAAGACTTGGAAAATGTGTGGAATGAGTTGAAGACAATATACAATGGTGAATTTAAAAATTTGGTTTATGGAGAATTACCCAAAGAAGAAGCCATTTTGGAAACATTAAAAATGATTCAAGAAAGATTAAAAGCAATTTCTTGGAAATTAAAAATTGAACCCAAGGAATGAAATTTACAGAGGCAAGTTCAGAAAAGGCGTTTACCAAATTGTTGGGACAAGAAGGATTTCCCCAACACTTGGGCATTACGATAACTAGTAATCCTGACGAAATATTTATAGAAGAAGGCTTCATTTTAAAACCTGATAATTTGATTCGCCTAAATGAAAACCTTTCTGGGGTAAATGAGTATACGGAAGTACATTTTTCAAGTTGAATTTTTATGGTCATTATACTTTTCCACAAATTCTTTTTCATGAAGGTTTCGAAATGGGAGGCCTCAAGGGAGAAGTAAACTCTGAGGAATATTTGTAGGATTTTCCATCACATTAGTCTATAAAATCCACCCAATTGCCGTTATTCGTGTAACATTTGGAATCATATCTAACAGTATTTAGGTTATATTTTTAACAAGCATATACGGAATCGTAATTCTGATTTGTGTGTTTGTATTTATTACTTATATTTAAGCATTGCTTTAGTGCTTTATAATAATGATGTCAAATGGAATTTTTTAAATCGATGGAGCCGCTGATGGCAGCATTTTGGTATGTTGCCATTCCTGCAAGTCTTATTTTTCTCATACAAACCATCCTGACTTTTGTCGGGGCGAGTGCTGACGTGGACACAGATTTGGATCACGCTGGGAGCAGTCATGATGGGGGAGGAGCTTTTGAGTTATTCACCCTGAGGAATCTCATCAATTTTTTATTGGGTCTGAGTTGGACGGGTATATCACTTTACAATGTCATTGATCATAAAGGCATACTCATTTTTCTATCCTTCACGGTCGGCATTGCCTTTGTGTATTTCTTTTTTTATGTCATCACTCAAGTACAAAAATTGGCAGAAGATAATTCTTTCTCATTAGACAATACTTTGTATAAAAAAGCGAAAGTATATTTGACCATTCCGGGCCAGAGAAAGGGACCAGGGAAGGTTGCTATTCACATCAATGGTGCTTATCATGAATTGGAAGCATTGACATTGGGTGACGCCATTCCCACAGGAGAAGAAGTATTAATTATCAAAATAGAACAAGAAAATCTTTTAATCGTAGAAAAAATCAACCAATGAATTTGATGCCCTTGATTATTATCGTCGTTTGCGCCATTGTATTTTTTGTAACCATTTTGGCGCTATTATCCAGATACAAACGCTGTCCATCGGACAAAATTCTGGTCATTTATGGTAGAACAGGTGGAACTTCTGCCAAGTGTATTCACGGTGGTGGTGCTTTTGTCTGGCCAGTCATCCAGGATTATGCTTTTCTGGATTTAAAACCATTGTCTATTGAAGCCAATTTGACGAATGCGCTGAGTAGACAAAACATCCGCGTGGATGTGCCTTGCCGATTTACCATTGCGATTTCGACTGAGGCTGATAATATGAATACCGCCGCTGAACGTTTGCTCGGCTTGACTTATGAGCAGATTCAGGAATTGGCGAAAGACATTTTATTTGGTCAATTGAGATTGGTAATTGCGACGATGACCATTGAAGAAATCAATTCTGACCGTGATAAATTTTTGGAAAACATCTCTAAAAACGTCGATAGTGAACTCAAAAAAATAGGCTTGAAACTCATCAACGTCAACGTTACCGATATCAAGGATGAATCTGGCTACATCGCGGCTTTGGGTAAAGAGGCTGCTGCAAAAGCCATCAATGAAGCAAAAATCAGTGTAGCCGAGCAGGAGAAAATTGGTGAAACGGGTAAGGCTTTGGCAGATAGGGAAAAAGATACCCAAATCGCTGAGACGCACAGAGACAGAGACGTGAAAATTGCCATTACCCAAAAGGATAAAGAAATCAGTATTGCTGCGGCTAATAAAGACCAGGCCATTGGTAGGGCTGAGGCCGAAAGGGATTCTAGGGTGAAGATTTCTGAGGCCAATGCTATTGCAGTAAGGGGAGAAAATGAGGCCAAGATATCTATTGCGCAGTCTGAGGCTGCTAGGAGGGAAAAGGAAGCGGAAGCTTTGAGGATAGCACTTGCTTCAGAAAAAGTACAGAGTGCAAAGGCCTTGGAAGAATCTTATCTTGCTGAGCAAAAAGCAGAAGATGCCAGGGCGGATCGTGAACGTGCAACGCAAATTGCCAACGTGGTCATACCTGCTGAAATAGCCAAACAAAAAGCCATCATCCAAGCGCAAGCCGAGGCTGAACGAATCAGAGAGCAAGCCAAAGGTGAGGCCGATGCTATTTTTGCAAAAATGGAAGCTGAGGCCAAAGGTTTGTATGAAATTTTGACCAAACAAGCTGAAGGTTATCGGGATGTGGTTGCAGCTGCTGGTGGTGATCCTACGAAAGCTTTCCAATTATTGTTGATTGAGAAATTACCGGAATTGGTCAAAACGCAAGTGGAGGCGGTCAAAAATATTAAAATTGATAAAATTACTGTCTGGGATTCTGGCAATGGACAAGGTGATAATGGCAATTCTACCACGGCTAATTTTGTTTCTGGAATGATGAAAACGGTGCCGCCGCTCAATGATTTATTCAATATGGCTGGTTTGAATTTACCTACTTATTTGAAGGGGGAGGATCAGAAGGGGAGTACTCAGCAGAAGGAGGTTAAGGATGAAAAAGAGATTGGCACAGAGGAGTAAGTGGTCTTGAGCGATCAGCTTTCAGTTGTCAGCTTTCAGATTTGATTTCAGATTTCAAATTTGATTTCAATTTTTTGAATTTCATCTGAATGGGAGGAAGACTTGTATTTTAAAATGTGATTTTATTTGCTAAACTATGGAAAAAGGAGTCAATAATCCACACGATAAATTTTTCAAAGCACTGCTTTCTGATAAGGAGAGTGCAGTTGCTTTTTTGAAATTGAGTTTGGAGAAGGAAACGCTTGATGCTATTTTCTTTAAGAAGACACTTGAGAAAGGTATCATAAGGCTAATCACTTTGGAAACAAAAAAGAAAACCTGCCAAATCAGGAGTCCACTGCCAATGCCTGGGGTTGTCACTTTTTTGTACCGTCAAAAAAGTAACCAAAAAACCTCCCGATACAAAAAACTCGTATCTGACTTTTGTAATGCTTTTTAACTGCTTGTGCACTATTCTCCGTGCTTTTGTCCTGAGCTACTCGATCAGTTTTGTATCGGCCTTATTTTTTTTAGCTACCGAACTTCAAAAATACGTTAAGTGCAAAAAACTGTTCGAACTAAAAGTGACCTCAAGCCAATGAATCGGTGCAGATGCACCAAAAGACAATGAAGCAAAGTCAAAAGTGAGTTTTTTTTGCATAGTATTTTTGGAGTGAGGGAGCGTTAAGAAAAAAATTCAGCCTTTATTTTTTTTGCTACGTTTTTGTTCCTACACAGTGTAGGAACAAAAACGTAGGAGAATCTATTTTCTTGCTCTAATTTGAGTTAACATCACATATACTATTTTTAGATGTGTCCTATCGCTCGATGCTATTGATTTCAAACATCACCGATCTTCCAGAAGAGGACATCAAACAGATTTTGAATACAAAGAATTCCATTGTTACCTAGAGTCTGAGATTTTTCACACACAATTATACCTTGGCTTTCAGCTACATAAAGTAAGGCCGAGAAGGCCTTTCACCCCTTCTATCCCTAATTTTCAACTTTTCTCACCTCAACCTTTGGCGGAATCAAATAATACAAAACTGGGGTCACCAATCTACTCAATAAAGTGCTGGTTATCAATCCACCAATCAGGACAATTGCCAAAGGACTTATCAAAGGTGATCGCTCTAAAACTAGTGGTGTGAGACCTCCAATAGCGGTCATGGATGTCAATAAAATTGGCAAAAATCTGGTTTCTGCTCCGTCCATCACAGCTTCATAAAGGCCCATTCCTTGTTCTCTCAATCCATTGGTATAATCCACCAAGAGGATGGAGTTTTTGATTTCTATTCCTGCTAAAGCGATGATGCCTACTGTTGCCACAAAAGACAAGGATTCTCCCGTCAAATAGAGTGATAAAAAGGCACCTATGATTCCCATTGGGATGACGCTCAATACGATCAATGTAGATTTGAAGGTCCTAAATTCCAAAATCAAAATTGCCAATAGACCAAATACTGTCAGGATGATGATGGTGCCAATTCCGCCAAATGATTCCTCTCTGGATTCTCGTTCTCCAGCTGCGATTAATTTATAACCTGCTGGAAATTTGATTTCGCTATTGATTCCAGCTATGATTTCATCTGTCAGTTTATCAGTATTAAATCCAGATTCTACAAAACAGCTCACCAAGGCATATCTTTCTTTATTATAATGGAGGATCAAGGGTGCTGAGGGTGTCATACTGATCGATGCAATATTTTTGAGGGGAACCAAAGAACCACCCAAAGAAGTCACGTTGATTTTATTGAAATTTTCAATTGGGTTTTCACCATTTGAAATGATAGAAGCTTTGATGGTTGTTTCGTCCGTTTCTTCAGCACTTTTTAGATCACCAATATCCAGCCCAGCGATCGCAAGGCGAACAGTTTTTGCTACTTCGGCAGAAGTAATACCGTATAATCCGGCTTTGTCGTGATCAATGGTGACGGTGATGTCGGATTTTTTATACTTGAGGTCATTTTTTACGTACAAAGTTCCAGGTATTTTTTTCATAATCTCCTCTGCTTTAGCACTTAAGGTTTCAAGTGTATCGAGATCAGAACCGATCAACCGCATCTCGATTGGTGCGCTGATGGGTGGCCCTTGTTGAAAACGTTTTACCTCAATTTTGGATCCAGGAATATTGACTAACTCTTTGCGTAATTTCTCTGCAAAAGCTTGAATTTCAGGCACATGACTATCTTCACTCATGTATACCATCAATTGCGCTTGATTGGATGCGTTTTGTCTTTGGAACTCATTGTAATAAATCCGTGGATTTCCTTTACCGATATTACTACTGACGTTTACCACTTCAGGTTGGGCAAATAAATATCGTTCCAACTTCCTTGCTACTTTGTCAGTGTGTTGAATATTGGACCCCGGCTCAGTTTCCAAATCGATGGTTAAAATTGGCTTTTCAGAAGCAGGAAATAAACTAAATCCAATCACAGGAACCAAAAAGGTGGAGGCTATAAAAATGGCAGCAGCAGATATCAAAGTCAAAGCAGGGTGTTTCATACACCAAGTCAGAAATTTTTGATACGGATTATTGATGTAATTTTTGAAAGCTCTGAAGAAAAAGTTTCCATCACTATGCGACGCGTCTTCGTGACCCTTCAAAAGTATACTGGATAAAAAAGGAATGATCGTCACAGAAACAAATAACGATGCAGTCACGGTCACCATTACAGCCATAGGTAAAGATCTGATGAAATCACCGCTTCCTTCAGGCAGATTTGCAAGTGGTAAAAAAGCCAAAAGTAGGGTAGCAGTACAGCCAAGAATGGCCACCATGATGTGGTTTGTGGCCGAAATGGCCGCTTCCCTAGCTGAAATACCTTTCCGCATGTAACGTTCTATGTTTTCAACGACCACAATGGAGTCATCTACCAGCAAACCAAGGGCAATAACCATACCTACCACACTCAATTGATTTAAGGTATAACCCAAAAGGTCAAGAGCGAATAATCCGATACTCAAAGACAATGGAATAGAAATCATGACCACCAACGACGCTCTGGTTCCCAAAGGCAATAGCGTAAGTAATACCAAAAATATGGCAATGGCAAAGTCTCTTCCCAAACCAGACAAACGCTTTTTTACTCCAATCTCTTGGTCAAAGGCGTTACTCATCGTGATGCTTTCAGGCAAACTTGCTGAAAAAGTTTCAAACACGGTTTCGATTTGTTTTCGCAAATTGATGATGTTCCGCTTGTCCTTCATCGCAGTAATCACCCAGATCGACCGCTTTCCATTTTGTCTGATCAGAAAATCATTGTCTTCCTCTGCATGATAAATATTAGCGATATCAGACAATTTGGTAAACTTGCCTTCAGCGTTGGTATTAATGACCGTATTGCTTATCTGTTCTATAGACTCAAATTCTGAGTTGGTTTTGATGTTGTATTTTCTCTTACCAATCTCGATCTCACCACCAGGAATGTTGATGTTGTTTGCTTGAATTAAACCGAGCACTTGATCCAAACCAATATTGTAAGTTTGCATTTTGTCCAAATCCAAGTCGATATTGAGTTTTTTCTCAGGTATTCCCTGGATTTCTACCCATTTCACGTCTCTGATTCTTTCCACTTGACGCTCTAAATCTTCGGCTTGAAGTTTCAATTCCTCAAAAGAGGCCGTTTCAGATGAAATGGCAGTTTGGACGATGGCAACATCACTACTGGCCGCTCTTTGGATATCCAATTTTATTATGCCATCTGGTAAATCATTCCTGATTTTATTTATTTCACGGATGACGTCGTTGTTTTTGGTATCGACATTTACACCGTAATTAAATTCTACCAACATAAAAATCACGCCATCGCTGATACTCGTTTTTATTTTTTTAATGTCTTCCAATTGGTACATTTCTTCTTCAATTGGGTCAGCAACCAATTGCTCCATATCTTTTGGTGACGTACCGGGATAGATGGCAACAATAGAGAAAATAGGTGCCCCAAAAGGAGGGTCTTCACTCCTTGGCATGTTGAATAATGAATTGGCTCCTAGTATGAGCAGGGCAATAAAAATCAGTAGCGTAAACTGATAATTTTTTACGAAAAATTGATTGAAATTCATAACTCCGTGGATTTATAAAACGTTCACTACTAATTTTTTACAATAATACTGTCACCATTTTCTAGGTAAACAGCTCCAGTGGTGATGACCTCGATACCCGGGTCCAACCCAGATAAAACACGCATTTTATTGCCTTTGATTTCACCAATCATTACTGTTTTTTCAACGGCTTTTCCGTTTTCATGGACGTATACTTTGGCAGTTCTTCCATTGGCATACGTAAATGCTTCAACGGGTAAAAAATATCCAGATTCACCTTTTTTAGGAGTAAGACTGACCTTGCCTGTAAGACCAGCGGCCAAATTTGGAGGGAATTCATCAAATTTTAATTCTACATCTATTCTACTGGAAGCACTTCCACCAGTCTGACTTTTGTCCGAAACAACAACGTCATATTTTTTACCCGGATATGCGTCTAAAGTAATGAAGCCTCGATCACCGACGTTGACCCTTGCCCAATCTCTGTCAATCAGCCCAACCACAACTTTCCAATCTTTATTTCCAGTACCCATGATGGCATAAACAGGCGTGCCCGGACCTGTGATTTCGCCATCGTGTAAGATTTGTTTGACGATTTTGCCATTGATTGGAGATCTTACCTCACTGTATTGTCTATTGAATTTTGCGATTTCCAAAGTGCGCTTGGCAACCTCACTGGCAGTTCCGGCATTTTGAAATTGTTCCAATGTTGCGACACTATCCGCGTATAGATTTTTAACCCTTGCGAGGTCTCTTTCTGCTTTTTGAAAACCCTCTTCGGCTTGTCTCACTTGGGCATCAATTTCGCTCATAATCAAGGTTGCCAATAGCTGCCCTTTTTTCACAAAATCTCCTTCTTTTACGTAAGTTCTGTTGATGACTCCACCCGTTTTGAAGGCAGGTTTTGCTTCTGATTCACTGGTGATGATTCCCAAAACTTCGATGACACTATTCTGAGCTGCGCTGTCGACTTTGGTGGTGTGAACGGTGATTTTTTCACTCAAGGAAAGGGGTGTTGAAGTAACTTCTGCTTCTTTTTTGCAAGCTATCAAAGTAGTCAATGCAATGATGGTGAGCAATTTATGATTCATTTTTTTGCAATTTATCAAGTTTGAAAATGGAGTTTATGGTATGTCTAATTTAGCCGTATCGTACAAGTATTCCGACCATTTTGACCAAGCATTGAATTTTGCCAGGGCATATTGAACTTTGGTCGAAGTGAGTAAATTCTCAGCATCTATGATTTCTAAATATCCTGCTGTTCCTGCTTTGTATTTGGTGAAAACGTCTTTATAATTTCGCTCTGCAGATGAAATTCTACTGGCGAAAGTATGTGCCTGATCAATGGCCGCGATGAGGTTGTTTTCAGACATTTTTGATTTCAAAGCGAATTGATCAGCAACTTGTTTTTGATTGGCTGAGTTTGCCTGCATATTTGAAATTGCTGCATCTCTCCTTTTCTGATGACGTTTATGGTCATACAAATTGATCTCAAAGTTCAGTCCCAAAAAGGCATATGGACTGAATCCAAAATTGAAAGCTTGTGAGCCTACATCCAGCGCAACCCCGAAGCTCGGTTTATAAAATTGATCTTCTTTTTTGACCGCCAATGCCATGATGGAATTTGCTTCCTGTAATTGAAGAATTTCTTCTCTGACTTGTGATGTTTCTAGGTCAAGTGTTGGCAATTCTGGGAGCGATATTTCTTGATTGACGGTATCGCCCGTCAAAAAATGGATATATAAATTTGCATTTGTTACTTGACTATTGGCTTCGATGATCTGTGCAGATAATTGGGCTTGTTGTGCTTCGATCCTCAATCTAGAAGAGGGTAGAGCTATGCCATTGGTAATCATACTTTGGGTTGTCCTCAGGGCTTCGGACAGTAATATTCCTGAAGATTCAAGTATTTTAGTGAGGGCAATTGCTTGCTCTTTGTTAAAATAAGCGGTCATGATTTCCTTAGATAATAGTCTTTTATAACTCTTTAATTCCAATTCTTTCAACCTCAATTGGCCCTCCTTTAAAGACCGGTTGATGGCAATATCTGGCATGTAAATTGGCTGCTGAATTTTGAATTTGATATCATTGAAATTGTTTGGAAGAAAATTGATCGTCTGATTTTCTAGCTGCCCAAATGCATTGTTGTTATTGAGTTTATTCAATGAATTGTATACTGGATTGAGTAAATCTCCTATAGGAAATAAGATGGTTCTTCCTCCAGTCGAAAGTGTGTATTGGGCATTGAATAAGACAGACGGGCCATACATAGATTTCGCTTCCTCCAATGATGAAATGGCACTTTTTATTTCAAAATCCTTGGCGGCCAATTGTTGATTGTTTTGCCAAACCTTTTGAATCATCGGCATGAAATCCTGGCCAAATGATGCCTCGCTGAGGATGAGGAAAATGAATATTTGGAAAAATGTTTTCATTTACTGAACAGTGTTTAGTAAGTAGGTAAATTTTTTTTAAATCTTATAATCGAATAAGCTGATCATGATGTGTTTTAAAGTATCATCGATGAGTTTATTTCTTACAGTTTCTTCGTGTGCGTTATCTTCAACAACACAAAATCGATGTGTAACGGCCAAAGTCACCAATCCGTGCGCTGCACTCCAAAGATGAAGAGCGGCGATTTTGGGATCTCTGTCCAATTTATTTTGCAGCGCATAAGCTTCCTTACAACAAGAAGCCAGATAATCGTACATGGCAATTCCAGGTCCCCATTCTGCTTTGCAACGTTCGATGTGATTCATAGGACTCGCCGAATTGAACATCAAGTGATACCATTCCCATTCGTTAAGGCCAAACTCTATATAAAGTCTACCAATTTCAAAAATGCGTTTGAGAGGATCTTCTAGGGTATAAACATGGGCCATGGACTGAGCCATTTTTTCAAAACCCATATTCATCATCTGATATAAAATCTCGTCCTTATCTTGAAAATATAGATAGATGGTTGCAGGGCTGTATTCTATCTCCGTAGCCAGTTTTCTGATGGAAAGACCGTCTTGACCTTCTTTGATCAAAATCTCCTTTGCCTTCAATAAAATCAAGTCTTTGATGTCCTGTTTTTCCCGCTCTTTCCTTTCTGCTATACCCATGTTTCTTTTTATAAACAATGCAAATATACTAAACACTGTTTATTAAATCAATAGCGTTTATTAAATATTTATTTTTATACTTTATAAGTGCTTGAATTTTAATGTATAAATCAATTTTGTTGAAATAAAAAGTGAGGCAAATGGCGAGGTTTATAACATGTATTTTAAATTCCCCGAGTGGCAATTTTCTTAGATATCCATTGAAATTATGATTTTGGGAGCAAGAACTGTTTTATTCAAGTTAAACTTATCATTAAGAATAAACTAATATGTACCTTTGTGCTTTAATATACCGTACCTGACATCTTTATAATGAGTGATCAAATTAAGCATGAATGTGGTCTAGCTGTAATTAGACTTCTGAAACCTTTAGATTTTTATCTCGAAAAATATGGCACAGCGCTTTATGGGTTGAATAAACTGCAACTGATGATGCAGAAACAACGCAACCGCGGTCAGGATGGAGCTGGAATTGCGACCATCAAATTGGACATGCATCCGGGTACCAGGTATATTTCCAGGAAAAGAAGTATAGGGAGTTCATATCTGAAAGATCTATTTGAGGATGTATATGCCAATTTTACAGACTTGACTCAGGATCAGATGGAAGACATTGATTGGCTCAAGGTCAATAAACCTTATACGGGTGAAGTTTTAATGGGCCATTTGAGGTACGGAACACATGGTGGGAATAGTATAGAATCTGTGCACCCATTTTTACGCCAGAATAACTGGATCAGTAGAAATTTGGTTTGTGCAGGAAATTTCAACATGACTAATATCGAGGAGCTCTTTGAAGAGCTCTTGTCTTTTGGGCAATATCCTAAAGAAGTATCTGATACCGTAACGGTGATGGAAAAGATCGGGCACTTTCTGGATGATGAAGTGCAAAGGATTTTTGATATATACAAACAAGAAGGTTACAGCAATGTAGCCATCAATAAATTTATCATTGATCAATTAGATGTGCAACGCATATTGACTCGGGCATGCCGCAAATTTGACGGAGGCTACGTCATTGGTGGTTTGATAGGACACGGGGATGCATTTGTTTTACGAGACCCAGCTGGAATTAGACCGGCGTTTTATTATGTGGATGATGAAGTTGCGGTAGTTGCTTCAGAGCGGCCACCAATCCAAACTTGTTTTGATGTAAGACACCACCAAATTAGGGAGATCAAACCAGGTCATGCTTTGATCATGCGTAAAAATGGATTTGTAGAAGAGGTACAGGTAAAAGAAGAATTGCCAAGAAAGTCATGTTCATTCGAAAGAATTTATTTTTCTAAAGGAACTGATCGCGATATTTACTTAGAAAGGAAACAACTAGGCGCGAATGTCGTACCGCAAATTCTAAAATCAATCAATTATGATTTTGAAAACACCATTTTCTCATTTATACCCAATACAGCTGAAGTAGCTTTCTTTGGCATGTTGGAAGGATTGGATGCGGCTTGTAACGAATTGAAAAAAAGACGATTGTTAGAGCTTGGTCCAAATGCAACTCCTGAGGCAATTGATCGAATATTGGCAATGAGGCCTCGATCAGAAAAACTTGCCATTAAAGATGAAAAATTAAGGACCTTCATCGCTGATGATGGTGTACGTAGTGAAATGGTTGCCCATGTTTACGATGTTACTTATGGTATTGTAAGAAATGAATTGGACACACTTGTGCTCATTGATGACTCCATCGTCAGAGGTACAACATTGAGAGATAGCATCATTTATATCTTAGCTCACTTAAAACCAAAGAAAATCATCATTGTATCTTCAGCTCCACAGATAAGATATCCTGATTGTTATGGAATCGACATGAGCAAAATGAAAGACTTTGTTGCTTTCAAAGCTTTGTTGGAACTTTTGAAAAGAGACAATAGAGAAGAATTATTGCAAGAGGTCTATGAGCGTTGCAAACTCGAGGAGTTGAAACCAGTTGAGGATATGGTCAATCACGTGAAGTCATTGTATGATTTATATAGCGATGAGGACATTTCTGAAAAGGTAGCACAAATCGTCCGGGCAGAACACATCAGACCTGAGGTAGAAATCATTTATCAAACTATAGAAAACCTCCATCAAGCATGTCCAAATCATTTGGGTGATTGGTATTTTTCTGGGGATTATCCAACGGTAGGTGGAGTTCGTGTAGTCAATCGCGCTTTCATCAATTTTATGGAGAACAAAAACACAAGGGCCTACGCCTAGTTTGGCATGTGGTCTTGGATAAAGAAATTTTTTTCGAGTGAAGAACCAATAGCATTTGATTCTATGAAATATTTGATTGCCGGTCTTGGAAATATTGGCCCTGATTATGCAGGAACCAGACATAACATTGGGTTTGAAGTATTGGATACCCTTGCTCTAAAATTTTCAGCTTCATGGAATTTGGACAACCTTGCAGGTGTCACAGAAATCAAACACAAAGGTAGGACTCTGATCTTGATCAAGCCGACGACTTATATGAACAGAAGCGGCAAAGCGGTCAATTATTGGATGCAAAAACACAAGATCGAAAAGGAGAACGTTTTAGTCGTTTTAGATGATCTAAACCTGGATTTTGGGACGCTCAGACTGAAAACCAAAGGCTCTGATGGTGGCCATAATGGTTTGAAAGACATTGATTTAAGTTTGGGAGGTAATGATTATGCCAGATTGAGGATTGGCATTGGCAGCGAGTTTAGAAAAGGTCAGCAAGTTGATTTCGTCCTTGGGAAATGGGATAAACAAGAATTAAAAGATTTGCCTTTTATATTGGATAACTCAGCTGATGCAGTACTCAGTTACGCTTCAGTAGGTCCAAAATTTACCATGGAAAAATTCAATAAAAAAATACTTTAAATTATTGCTTGAAATCAGACAGTCATCTTACGCTCGTCTCTTAAATATTTTTTGATGTTGATCCAAAAAGCTGTAAAAAGGTAAAAAACAATAGGGGAACCCATCGTTACAAAAGATAGATAAATAAAATATAAACGAACCCTCGAGGCGTGAATTCCCATCTTTTCACCAAGATAGTTGCAAACTCCAAAACTATATTTTTCAAAAAAGTGCTTCATGCCATTAGTTTATTTAAACAAATATATACAATACCATTCGAAAGAATAGGTTCACTTTTTATCTTATTATAAAAAAATAATATTGAGTCTACCCAAATAAAGGAAGCAATTACAATTTTATCACCTTTTTCACTTCCAAAACGGAGGCAGTGCTAATCTCAATAAAATAAATACCTGCTGGTCTATAAGTCAAATCCACTTCCACTTTATTTTTTCCAATTTTGGGATAAGAACCTATCAAGACACCATTGCTGTTGTAAATGCTTAAATTGATATCAGCATCTACTTTAGATTGTATGTTCAATAATCCACTCACAGGATTAGGGAAGACATCAATAAATGCGGATGTAATCAAATCTTCTAAGCTCACAATGTCAGTCAGTTTGCTATTTCCATCGTTATCAACTTGATTTAGTCTATAATATTGAATTTCTTTCAAGGTTGATTTATCAATGAATGCATATCGATTTATTTGACTTGAAGCATTGCCTGTACTAGAAACTTGGCCTAAATTCACCCAATTTCCACCATCGTATGATTTTAAAACATCAAAATGATGAGCATTGACTTCATGTTTTGTAGTCCATGTCAAATTTGCTGCACCATTTTCCTTTCTAACTCCCAAATCTATAATTTCTACAGGAAGAGGGCTATTGCTAAATGCAAACCTAGTCAGGACAGGGTAGTGATCTGAAGTCGTACTTCCAAAATTTGTTATCAGGCTTTCAACACTGGTAATAATTTGAGCAGATCCAGCTACATAATCGGAGTTCATTTCATTGGAAACGACAAAGTGGTCGATCACATCATTGAACGAAACAGTTGACTTTTCACCATTAAGACTGAGGGGTAAAGTGAGCGCTTTATATTGTGCAACATCATCAATCAAAACTTTATAGGAGGAGTTTGGAAAATCACTTGGATCAACATCTCCAGAAGAAGCTACCGTTTGGTCAAGGTCGTCATTGTAGTCGCCCATGATGATGAATCTTTGATTTACTTTTACAGAATCTAAATATTGCTTAAGTGCGGTTGCTGCTTTTTTTCTTCGACTGTATGCATCAGCACTATTTTGCGCTTTTGCGTGAATAAGGATCACAGAAACTGGATAAGTGATGGAATTGATCGTGACCATGGCTTCCATTTTCAATGGGAATCGGCCAGAGGCCCAATAGTTATATAAGGTATCGCTCATATTTGTCGTGTAAAAAAG
>Ga0116157_10002520_pt1 | contig 17797 bp, 16 predicted proteins | sample AD_UKC048_MetaG_FD_89882 | JGI IMG/M metagenome (GOLD analysis project Ga0116157, IMG submission 89882) | Active sludge microbial communities of municipal wastewater-treating anaerobic digesters from USA - AD_UKC048_MetaG | ecosystem: Engineered > Bioreactor > Anaerobic > Digestate | place: USA...
ATGAGATTAGAGATACCTAATATTTTACCACCACAACCACATGACAAATCACATATATTCTCGCCTTCCTCAGTAACTATTCCTTTGACCTTCTCAATATTCATCTTGCCCTCTTTTTTATACCCTAACCATGAACCCTTACATAGGTCTCCACTACTTAATACTAGAGTTGAAACATTTCCTCTTGTCTTATCCTTAATGGATTCTAAAACAAATGCCTTAGCAACAACACCCTCTTCTAGATTACCTCTTTCTTGTAAGCCCTCAACCTGTGAAACTAAAGTAATTAATTCTAAAAGTTCCGATATACCCTTACCCGTTTTACCAGAGACTTCAACTACTGGGATATTACCTCCCATGCCCTCTACTTGAAGACCTTCATTGGTAATATCTCTCTTAATCTTAGTAATGTCTATATCTGGTAGGTCTACTTTATTAATAACAACAATGGGTTTTGCCAAAGATTTCTTAATAATTTCAATAGATTCAATAGTTTGAGGTTTAACACCATCATTTGCTGCAACAACTAATAGTACAATATCTGCGATACTTCCTCCTCTAGATCTCATCAAATCAAAAGCTTCATGACCGGGAGTATCAATAAATGTAATTCTTTTAGAAGAATCGTTGTTAAGAGAAATTGTAAATACTGATATCTTTTGAGTTATACCACCTGCCTCACAACTCTGAACATGAGCCTTTCGAATGTAATCAAGTATTGTAGTTTTCCCATGATCAACATGACCCAATATTGCAACAATTGGAACCCTGCCTGGAACACAAATTTTGCCTTTTTTATCACTTTTAACCATATTAAACTACTAATTCTCATGTTAATTCTTACTCTTTTTTAGGTGTGTCAACAACCTCGTCAGCAGTCTCTTTAGCATACTCCTCAACTGCATCTACTTTTTCCTCTTTTAGGCTCTCTTTACTCTCCTCCTCCTTAATATCTTCCACAGTTTCTCCCTGTGCTCCAACGATATCAATTTTTACACCAGTTAACTTCCATGCCAGTCTTACATTCTGGCCATCTCTTCCAATAGCCAAAGATAGCTGATCAGACGGAGAGATAACGGTGGCCGTATCATCAGAAATCTCTACAGAATCTACCTTAGCTGGGCTTAATGCATTTGCAACAAACCTATCTAATTCCTCATCCCATTCAATAATGTCTATCTTTTCTGCACCTAATTCATTCATCACATTTGCAATACGAATACCTCTTTGACCAACACATGAACCAATTGGATCAATACCGTCTTGATGAGAAACGACTGCGATTTTACTTCTAGAACCTGCCTCTCTAGCAATAGCCTTTATCTCAACAACACCAGATTCAATTTCAGGTACTTCTAATTTGAATAACTCAATTAGAAATTGAGGATCTGCTCTTGAAACAAGTATCTCAGAATCTTCAATACTCTTAAGTAACACTTTATATCTCTCACCAACTCTATAGAATTCATTAGCAATCTGCTCCTCTTGTGGCATGTACGCGACAGCCTTTCCAATCTCCATTATTGCAGAACCTTTTTGCATTCTTTGCATCAAAGCTGTATATACCTCTCCAACCTTATCACTGAATTCACTTATTACTGCATCCTTTTCAGATTCCCTTATCTTTTGAAGTAAAACCTGTTTTGCAGTCTGAGTAGCAATTCTTCCTAAATCCTCAGAAGGCATCTCTATCTGTATTGAATCACCAACCTCAACAGAAGGAGAAATTAACTCTGCCTCGCTTAATGCAATTTCAGTTTCAACATCCTTAACTTTCTTTACAACAACCTTAAGAGCAAAAAGTTTAAACTCTCCTGTTTCTCTATCTACCTCAACAGCAAGATTACTTCCAAGTTTGTCATCAATTTCCTCATAGTCTACCTTCCCATATTTCTCTTTTTTTACTGCACTTAATATTGCAGACTCTAGAGCCTTGAAGACCTCCTCTTTATCTATTCCTCTTTCTGCTGATATTTGATTAATAGCAGCAAATAATTCTGAAGTCATAGCCATTGTTAAATATAATAATAATTTATAATTACTAAAAAAAAGGTGAGAAAATATCTCACCATCCCTACAATATTCAATCCACTGATAGTATACCATATATATACAAATTTCCAAACAGGTGGAATTTACATCTTACCAAGCTTCTCCCACAGTCCCTTTTCCTCTCTACTTAGCTTTCTAGGAATATCTACATCTACCCTAACATAAAGATCACCTCTTAATTTCTCCTTCCCCAGAATCGGAGATCCCTCTCCTTTGACCCTAAATATTGTTCCAGGCTGAGTGCCTGAGGGTATTTTTAATTTAACACTGTCAAATATTGTTTCAATATCTATCTTTCCCCCTAACACCGCTATATGCGCTGGAATAGATTCAACAGAATACAAATCATTTCCCCTTCTTTCAAATTTCTCAGAGGGTTCAACCTCTACTTCAATAAAGAGATCTCCATAGTTTCCCTCTAAACTAGCATTACCACCCTCTCTAAAACGAAGTACCATACCATCATATGCACCAGCAGGTATTCTAATTTTAGTATTTTCACTCTTAGACTCTAAACCAGTGCCTCCACATTTACTACACTCTTTCTCAGGAATAGTTCCAACTCCATTACACTTTGAACATTTTGCCATTACAGCAATCTGACCTAAGAAACTATTTTGTACCCTTCTTTCCCTACCAGAACCCTTACATACATCACAGGTTTTTCTCTTACCAGTTTCACTTCCACTACCATCACATTTAGAACACTTTACATTCCTCTTTATTTTTACAGAGAATTCACCACCCTTCATCGCCTCATCAAAACTAAATCTCATCTTGTACCTAATATTCTCCCCTCCAATGTTTCTCTTTTGAGTATCTTGCCCAAAACCGAAATCAAAACCAAAATTACTACCACCTCCAAAGAAGGTATTAAATATGTCCCCCATATCAAAAGGGGTTCCCCCATAACTGTATTCATACCCCCCACCATTAGCCCCACTTCTTGGGTCAAAGCCACTAGTCCCAGCATGCCCATACTGATCATATGCTTGCCTTTTAGTATCGTCAGAAAGTACCTCGTAGGCCTCCTGCACCTCTTTAAACTTTTCTTCAGCTCCATCCTCCTTATTTACATCTGGGTGATACTTTTTAACAAGTTTTCTGTAAGCTTTTTTAATGTCTTCAATTTTTGAATCCTTGTTTACACCAAGAACTTCATAGTAATCTCTTTTATCCATACAGGCAATATTCTAGCAGACAAAGACAAGAACTGCCAACATGTGACATCAAAAAGCGGAAATGATAATATATTTAATATTATGGAAGAAGGGGTAACAATTAAAAAAATAAGTGAAAAAAAAGTATCTCAAATGACTAAGAATATATCTTGGATATTTGGGATAGTAGGAGTAGTAATTCTACTCAGTCAAGGAGTCCCCCTTCTTAGTTCATATATTCAGGGAAGAATACAACTATCAAAACAAGAACAGATGAAAGACCCAATCCCTAATACTTACAAAGAGTACATAGAAGATGAATTTGCTTACTACGACCCTGGGAAGAGTTACTTTGAAAATCTTTCTAAAAACGCAGAAGGTCTTCAATATGAAGGCTTGTTCACTTACGACCCTACTACTAAAAATACAAAGGAGATAATTGTAGATAAAGAGTATAACAAGAATCTAACTATTAATATCCCTGAGATAGAAATTAAAGATATTAGAATAACACCAAACGTTGAGAGTTCAAATGAGGCGATATATGACAAATATCTTAAATATGGCTTAGCTCATTTCAAAGGTACGCCCCTTCCAGGAGATGGAGGAAACTCCTTTATATATGGTCATAGTGCTGTAATTACTTTCTTTAACAGCCATGCAAATACCCCAGAAACAATATTTACTAAATTAGAAAATATTGATATCGGAGATATGGTTGAAATTACTAAGGATGAAGAAATCTTTAAATATGTAGTTAGAAATAAAAAGATAGTGTCTGCAGAAGATTTTTCAATACTAAAAACACAAGGAGATAAAGAAACGATAACTATGATGACCTGTTGGCCATTAGGTGCAGGAATAAAAAGATTGGTAGTTGTGGCAGAAAGAATCTAAATTATGTAATATATTAAATATATGGACGAGAAAAAAAAGAAATTAATTAAGATACTCTTAATTGTATTAGGCGTTTTCTTTCTGTTCCTTCTAATTATTGCAATTATTCCTAAAGAACCACGAAATGTCGAACTTACTTTCTGGGGATTCTGGGAAGAGGAAGATACAATGCACCCAATTATAGAAAAATACGAGGCAGAGAATCCTGGTGTTAAAATTTTTTACGCTATTCAGCCTTTAAGTAACTACGAATCTCTCCTATACACAAGACTTGAACAAGCACAAAATACAAATGAACCAGCTCCAGATATCTCAATGATTCATAATAGCTGGTTACCAAAATTTGAAAAATATCTTTCTCCGTTACCCGAAACTATTATGACTAAAGAAACGTACGAAAAAGAATTCTACCCCACAGCACTTTCAGATTTTACAGGCAAAAATGGTGAGATATATGCAATACCTTTCCAAATAGATGGTCTCATGGTCATATATAACAAAGATCTTCTTAAAAAGGTAGGGTATTCTACACCCCCTGCTGATTGGGACTCCTTCATGGACTTAGCACAGAAATTAACAAAAAGAGATAGTGAAGGAATAATAACTCAATCAGGATTAGCTGTTGGAACAGCTGAGAATATCACTCATTCAACTGATATATTACTTTACTTTTTCCTTCAGAACCTAGCAGAGATAATGGGAGAGGATAAAACTGTTATCAATTTAACTTCCCAAAGAGCAGTAACAGCATTTGAAAAATATACCTCTTTCGCAAAAGCAGAAGATTCAACTTGGGAAGGATATCTGCCTAATGATATGTCTTTTTTTGTTCAAGGAAAGTTAGCTATGATGTTTGGAACAAGTTGGAGAGCCTTAGAGGTATTACAAAGAACAGAGAATATAGATTTTGGATTAGCTCCATTACCTAGATTAACAAACAATAAAGAAGCATATCTTTCATCATATTGGGGAACTACTGTCAGTAATACGACTAGAAGTAGTAAAGAGGCTTGGAAATTTGTTGAATACCTAAGTCAACCAGAGCAACTTAGAAGACTTTATCAAAATGCTTCAAAGGTAAGAACTTTTGGAGAACCTTACTCTAGAGTCTCTATGAATGATGAGTTAGCAAGTAACGAATATCTTTCAGCACTTGCATATATGGCCCCTTACATGAAAGCGTGGCAATTAGGTGAACAGGGATTTGTTGAGGAGATATTAAAAAATGCAATTGAAGATAATGTTGAAAGAGACAAATATATTCCTTCAATTTTAAGTACCTCTGAAAATGAAATTAATTTAAAACTTGCAGTTAGCAATAAATAAAGAATAATATATATTAATGGATAAGAGACATGCCCCAATAAAAAGAAACAAGAAAAGTATTTTATTAACTTTTCTATTAATTTTCACGCTACCTTTTTTCATTTTCGCATTACTCGAGAATTCTAGTTTTGATTTTAGAAACAAGGCATTTGAAGAGATAGAGTTAAGTAATCTTAACCCATGTATAATTACATTTCCTAATGTTAATCCATACACCCTTCAAGTTAACAATACGGTAAGAATACAAGTAGATGGGCTATCTCAAAGTTCGTCAATTAAGGAAATTTCAATTACAGATGAGTCTGGAACCTCCCTTTTTACAAAATCATATGAAGACACCCTTACTAATAGAGTAACGGAGTCTTCCCCCTACACTCCACGTATAGCTAGGGCTTACAACCTAAAGGGAAACATGACTGATCTCCTAGGTAATACATACTCTTGTGTAATCAGTAGCCCTTTTGACATTAAGGGCGTAAAAGCAATAACCAATAATACAAAACCAAATTTCACTACCACGCCAAAATCTTCTATTCCATCACAGAGTATCAAGGTTGGAGAAATATATGAATATACGCTAGAAGCAGAGGATATAGATGAAGACAGTATTAATTACATGTACTCTTTTACAAAGGGAGAGGATTGGCTTAAGAAAACTGAAATTGATAATGGTAGTGGTGGTCAATTAACACTCAAGTTTAGAGGCTCTACAAAAAAAGCTGGAAGTTATCTAGTTAATGTCTTCATACATGATGGATACAGTCAGCATCTTTCTGCACAATCATGGGTGATTAGTGTTAATAATCCAAGCAATGATAATCCAGTAGTAACAATTATAGACCCAGAGAGTTCACTAATAATAAAAGAGCAGACTAGTTTAGATGTGAAATGGGGAGCGAGTGACAATAATAACATTATTAGGTACGAGCTATATATCTCTTCAAATCCAGTAAACGAATTAACATGGAAACCAATTAATACAAACATTTCACCTACTCAAACATCTTACAGTGTAGATTTAAGCAATATAGAAGATGGTACCTATAGAATAATTGTGAGAGCAGTAGATGATCAAGACCCTACAGGCATAGGAATGGACATTTCAGAAGAGATAACAATTTCAAGAGAAGAAAAAGACCCAGAAGAACCCGATGACAAAGTAGAACTGCCAGACCCTCAGGTAATAAATATGTCTCCAACAAGCACAGACAGTATTAATATAAATACTCCAACAATTAAAGCCTCCTTAATGGCAGCAAAGGGTGCCACTATTGATGATTCCTCAATTATCTTTAAGTTAGATGACAGGGATATTACTGAAGAAATTAAGATAAACAAGGTTGAGGAAAATGAACACACTGTTATATATCTCCCACAAAACCCCCTTAGCGAAGGAGTACACAAAGTCTCTATATACTTTAAAGATTCTAATGGTGGTGAAGTAGAGAAAGAGTGGATTTTTACCATTGGAGAAAAAAATGAAGACAGTAACTCTGACAGTTTTAAGATTTTAGGCCTAGAAATTCCTAAAAGGACTCTTTACATAGTACTTGGAGGACTTGCTCTAATAGGATTAGCTATATTTGTACCCCTACTTCTTCCATTAATATGGAAAGATAGTTCCAAAGAGGTATCAAAAAATACAATTCTCCCCGAATCTATTCCCATTACAAATGAAACTCCAATAATCCCCGTCGAATCTCCTGTTAAGAAACTTACGGAGGAGAGATTTGATGCTCCCGAACCCCAAATATCTAATGAAGAAAGCAACAAAGATGTTTTTGTTGCAGTAGAACCAGAAATAATTAGCGAGAATAAAGATGCAAAAGCACTTATAAATACCCAAGAGGAATTACCTGGTACGGATACTGAAGGATTAACTACCGTAGAAGGAATAACCCCTATGTTCTCTACTTCCCAACCAGAACCAGATTTAGAAAATCTGTATGACCAACTTAAAGAACTGGAGGGAAAGGAAGACTCTCAACAAAAAGATACTACTTCTTAACCCCTTTTGATATAATCTTGAATATGAGAAACCTCAAATACAGTGAGTTAAGAAAAGAGTATATAGATTTTTTTAAAAGTAAAAATCACATTGAAATACCCAGTGCTCCACTCATTCCTGAAGATGATCCCTCTGTGCTTTTTGTAAATGCGGGGATGTTTCCATTAGTACCTTTCCTAAAAGGAGAGAAACATCCTTTAGGAGATATGCTAACTAACTCTCAAAGATGTTTAAGAACAAATGATATTGATGAAGTTGGAGATCCTTTCCACTGCACTACTTTTGAAATGTTAGGGAATTGGTCATTGAATAGATATTTCAAAAAAGAAGCAATAGAGATGACTGCGGAATTCTTTGTTGAGGTATTGGAAATAGAAATATCAAAAATATTTATATCTGTTTTTAAAGGAGAAGAGGAAATACCAAAAGATACTGTTTCAATAGATACATGGAAAGAGATTTTCAAAAGATATGGAATTAAAGCAGAGGTCGGCCCTAATCAAAAAATTCAAGAGTTTGGAAAAGAAAATAACTGGTGGGGACTGCCAAGTGGTGGTCCATGTGGCCCAGATAGTGAAATCTTCTTTGATACAGGGAAAAAGCCTTGTGGGAACAATTGTAATGTTAGTTGTAACTGTGGAAAATACTTAGAACTCGGAAACAATGTATTCATGGAGTATCTCTTTGAAAATGGAATGTATCTACCACTCGGAAGACATAATGTAGACTTTGGAGGAGGGCTAGAAAGATTAACAATGATTAGCCAGGGAGTAGATTCTGTATATGATATAGATATTTACAAGCCAATATTAGAAAAGATTAAAAAAATTTCTAATAACCAAAATATTAAATCGCAAAGAATAATAGCAGACCATATTAAAGCCTCTGTCCTTCTGGTTATGGATGGAGTTACGCCTTCAAATACAATGCAGGGATATGTCCTGAGAAGATTACTTCGAAGGTCTATGAGACATGGAAGATTACTTGGTGTAGAGAACTCTTTGACAAGAGAAATCGCAGATATTTGCATCTCTCAATTTAAAGAAATATATCCCAAATTAGAAAGTAACAGAGACAGAATATTACAAACGATAGAGGAAGAGGAAATAAAATTTAATAAAACTATGAGTAACGGATTAAGGGAGTTAGACAGATTAATAATAAACAAAGGGGAAATAACTGGTAACGACATTTTTAGATTGTATGAAAGCTATGGATTACCCAAAGAAGTTACCGAAGAAATTCTTAAAGAGAAAAACATCGTGGTAAAAAACCCCGAAGGCTTTGATGAATCAAAAAAAGGACATCAACAACAATCTAGGACAGCATCAGTTGGAATATTTAAAGGAGGTTTAGCAGATACATCAGAAATATCTACTAAATATCATACAACCTCCCACCTACTTTTAGCTTCTTTAAGAAAAGTACTAGGGGAACACATATATCAAAAAGGTAGCAATATTACCCCAGAGAGACTAAGACTAGATTTCCCTCATCCAACAAAACTAACAGAGGAAGAAATTAAAAAGGTGGAAGAATTAGTTAATAAGGCAATAGAAATGAGTTTAGATGTACATTTTGAGGAATTACCAAAAGAAAAAGCATTAGAATTAGTTCCATTTGCAGCTTTCGAAGAAAAATATGGTGACAACGTAAAAGTCTACTATATAGGAGAAAAGGGAAATCCCTTCTCCATTGAAATTTGTAACGGCCCTCATATAGAAAACACCTCATCTCTTGGTAAGTTTAAAATATTAAAACAGGAGAGTGTTGGAAGTGGAATAAAAAGAATTAAAGCAGTATTACAATAATATGAATGTTCAAAACCCAATATTAGCAATAGACTATGGAACCAAAAGAATTGGGTTAGCGATTTCTGATAGCAAAGGAGTAATAGCATCTCCACTAGAGGTATTAAGGAGAACAAAAAATAGAGATGTGGAAGATATACTTGAAGATATTTTACTTGTTGTAGAAGAATACAGAGTTAAAACCATATTAATAGGGAAACCCCAAATATTTAAAGAAGAGTATAAATACTCTGTAAGAAAGATAGATAAATTTGCAAAAAAACTTACAGACATTACCAATCTTCCCGTTATATTCCAGGATGAAAGTTATTCTACTAATCAATCTCAAAATATGCTACTATCTCTTGGACAAAATATTAAGTCTAGCAGGAAGAAAATTGATATGATTTCTGCTACAATGTTTCTTCAAGAATTCTTAAATTCTAATTACAAAGATGATGAAAAGTCTGATTAAAATATTCCTCTTGGCTTTAGTTACTGTAGGAGTAATTACTCTTTTAGCAAAGTTAAACTATGACTCTGTAATAGAGAAACCAAATAGTGACGCCTCTGAGAGAATTACAATACAGATCTCTTCTGGCGAATCAGTAGATGCCATTATAAGCAAGTTAGTAAATGCGGGGATATTAAAAGAGAGTTGGTCTAGATATTTTAAAATGTATCTTAAATTAAATGACCTCTCAGCTAAAATCCAAGCTGGTACATATGAAATTCCAAAGAATTTAAATATTAAAGAGATAGCGCAAACAATTCAAAAATCTAAAGGTTTAGATCTTTGGATAACAATACCTGAAGGGTTAAGAAAAGATGAGATTGCAAGGATACTAGCTCAAGATTTAAAAAGTGGTGGGAACGATATCTTTGATGAGAACAAATTTCTTTCTCTAACTAACGATCCTGAGTATATATCTTCTTTAGGATTTCAATATACTTTAGTTGATTTAGAGGGATTCCTTTTTCCAGATAAATACGCATTTTCCGTTGAAGAAACAACAGAACAGGTACTTACAAAATTAATAGACAACTTTAAATCTAAGGTCGGAACTAATGATACATATGAAGATATTATAATTGCGAGCATGGTAGAAAGAGAGGGATATACCTCGGAGGATAGACCAATGATTGCTGATATTATCAAAAGAAGATATGCAGAGGGATGGTTACTTCAAATTGATGCTACTCTTCTGTACCCACGAAAGGATTGGAAACATGTAATTACTAAATCAGACAAAGAGGAAGATAACCCATACAATACTTACAAACTTCAGGGATTACCACCTACCCCCATATGTAACCCTGGTTTGCAAGCTATTAATGCTGTCAGGAATCCTAAATCTAACGAATATTACTACTATATTCATGATACAAATGGTTATGCCCACTACGCAAAGACATATACAGAGCACGATATTAATATACAGAAATATCTATCTAATTAAATTCTTTCTCTGCCTTTTTAATGGAATTCTCGATTAACATGACTGATAGTGATTTAAAGAAAAGTCATGTTTCTAAAAAAAATCTAGAGGGAAAGTTTGTAAAAAAGAAAAACCCCTTTTTAAAAATACTTCTTTCATTAATACTAGTAATCGCTATTGGAGGAGGATTGTATTTTGTATACAAAGGATATGTTGTAGGTAAAGAGATTGGATTTAATTTTTCTCCGAGTGAGCTAATACAAAAGAAAAAAGATCCTGAATTAAAAAAAGATAGTACAAATACGTATACCAATGTCTTACTAGTTGGGATTGATACAAGGAAAAACACAAAATTGCTTAATACTGATGTAATAATTGTGGGATCATATAATCATAAAACAAAGGATTTAACTATGTTTTCCATACCTAGAGATTTTTGGGCAAGACCAGTTTCAGACAGGACCTCCTTTACTAAGATAAACGCCGCATATTCAATTAATGAAGGGAAGAAGGAGGGAGAAGGACTACCTGCTTTGGAATTAGTAGTCGAAGAAATTCTGGGCATTGAAATACAATACCATGCAATGATTAACTTTGATGGGTTTACTCAACTAATAGACTCTGTAGATGGGGTATATGTCAATGTTGAAAACAGTTTTACTGACTACCAATACCCTCAGGGGAATGGATACCAAACCATCTCTTTCAAACAGGGACCACAGTTAATGGATGGAGAAACAGCCCTAAAGTATGCTAGATCAAGAAAATCTCAACAAAACAATGAAGGCTCAGATTATGCAAGAGCAAAAAGACAACAAAAGGTAATCAATGCGTTTATTGACAAATTATTAAGTACTGAAACTCTACTTAATCCCTCTAAACTAATGTCCTTATTAACCTCTGTTCAGAATAACTTAAAAATCTCAGAGTTTACATTAGATGATATTGTTGCTTCTGTAAATATTTTAAAAAATATTAAAGATGAAAACCCAACCTTCTCAACATACTCATTTGTTTTAGATCCTACAATTGGCAATTACTCTTTAATAACTGCAGATATTGGTATAGAAGGATTTGCTATTGGACCAAAAGAAGGTTTGGGTAAATATACAAAGATAAATGAATATGTTGATCTAGCACTTCTCTACCCAGCACTCTACTCAGAGAATCCATCCGTATTTGTATATGATACGGGTTTAGGTTATAAAACTAGCAATACACAGACACAGGAGTTAAAGACAAAGTTCAAATATCTAAACATACGTTTCCAAGGGACAAAGTATAGTGATAAAGAGGGGGTATATATATATTCAAATGAAATAGATAAATTCTCTAAATCAGTAGATATTTTAGCTAAGTATATAGATACAGAAAATAAAATTAAACCAGAGTATATTACCGTAAATACTGCTGGAGATATCTCCATTCTTCTAGGTAAGGAGATTATAGTTGAGGATATTAATAATTCAGATATTACTGAATAAAAATGCATACATTATATATTGGAAACGAGACTTACCTCTCTTTAAAGAACGCCAAGAGCTGTATTAAAGAACTTCTTAAAGATGGAAACCTTGAGTATGTTGTAATAGATGGAGAGAAAACAGATAGTTCTAAAATAATAGACACTCTTTCTTCTCAATCTCTTTTTAATCTCCCTAAAGTTATATTTCTAAAAAGAGCATACAAAAACAAGGATAGAGAGAATCTCATCCCTTTCATTATGGAGTATGTAAACAGTAATTCAGTCAATAGTTTGGTTCTTTGGGAAGACCAAAAAATTAGTTCTATTACTAGATATGTAAAACTCTTTAAATCACTAAACACATTAAAAGAGTATAACAAACTTACAAAACCATCCTTTAATAAATATGTTAAAGAGTTAATTTACGAATATGGATTAAGTATTACCCCAGATTTGATTACTCTGCTTTCTCAATACTCTAATTTTGATACCGAGAGAGTAGAAAACAATATTCTAAAACTTAAATTACTAGGAAAAGAGAAACTTAATAAAGAGGACATTCAATTTGTAATTCAAGATACTTTAGAACAAGATATTTGGAAATTACTAGATGAAATGAACAGCAAAGATGGAAGGCCCTTAGTTATATTAGAAAAAATATTAACTCAAAAAGTAGATCCTAAATATATCCTACCAATGATAATTAGAAATATTAGATTAATTACACAAGCGAAATATCTCATTTCCAATAACAGCAATTATAGTCAAATTGCCTCTGTATTAAAAATTCCACCCTTTACTGTCCCCCCTATAGTAGAAACAAGTAAAAGGTATGATTGGGAAAAAATTAAGAGTAAATATGAGAAATTATCTAATCTAGATTACGAAATTAAGGTAGGAAGAATTGATTCTAAATTAGGTCTTACCCTATTTTGTACAACAATATAAATATGCTTGTTGACATTGATATCACTATTCTTTTAAACTCTATGTATATAAATACCTAAATATCTTTAATGGAAACACAGGATAGGAAAACTAAAAGCACAATTAAAATACTAACAATAGTCGGAATAGTTCTCATATTAGCATTGATAGGCTCACTTGTTTACTTCTTTGTTTTAAAGGATGATAAGGGGGAGGAGCCAGATTTAAGCAACATTTCTTGTGGTTGTTACCTTGTGGACCCAGCAGTAACTAACGACTGTGTGGGACCCAGTAGAGGCTTCTACTTTAAACTAAATACGGTATCATCAGATAAAGTTTGTAGTGCTCAATGTGATGGTAATGATATCAAGGATAATCTATTAAATACTTCAACACCTAAAGAGGACTTTGTAAGTTGTCCTGTAAGAACAATATCAGATACTAGATGTGAAAATATCATCCTCAAAGACCAGAATGATAAAATTATCACTGGAAGAATTCAACCTGGAGATGAAATAAATGCAGAAGCAATTTTTGAAAAATCAACATATACCGACTATGTATTCATAATAAACAGCGAAGATACAACACCAGACCAAGTAACCGGGAATAAAATAACCAAAAAGATTATTCCCCCAAGTGACAAAAGTTCAATCGAGATATCTGCTACTGCAAAAGATACAAAAGGAGATAGAATAAACTCATCAATAACATGTAGAAGGGTTGTAGAGATAGAAACCTCTGCTACTACTGCAGTGACCGGAATGACTGCTTTAACAGAGCAACAATCAGATGGAAAAACTAAAATAACAAATATTAGTATTTCGGTAGGACAGATTAATAGTAGTAATATTCAGATACGATTTACCTTCGAGCCTGAATTCCCCACTCTTCAAGCTGTTGATGGAATCACTGTTGATTCCCTTAAAGGAAGCTTAGAAATGTCTAAACTAGATTTGTATGAACCAACTAACTTTAAGGAGAACTCTTTTAATGTATTAAATGATCACCTTGGGAGTCTTAAAATAATGGCTGAGGTATTTGTGAATGAGGCATCGATAGGTTCAACAGAAACAACTATAACCTTTTCTGATTCCTCAACAACTCAACCTCCAATAGAGCAACCTATTACAGATGATCAGAAATCAAGTTTTACAGTGGCAAAGACTGTTTCTCCTGCTTGTGTTGAGAGAGTTGCAGGAGAGGATAGTGCAACATATACGATTACTATCAATAACACAAAAACTGCTGCTGATAGTTTAACCTCAATAAAAGATAAATTGCCTCTTGGCTTTACTTATGTAGTAAACAGCTCAGTCATTAATGGAACTGCTACACCTGACTCAGGTTTAGTTACTGTTAATCAAATTGGTGATTCCCAAGAAATAATTTGGGAACCAACTACTCCATATACCCTTGCTTCAGGTGGAACAATGACAATAGTATTCCAAGCAAATGCAACCCCTACTGCAACAACAGGTCAAAACTTAAACGAAGTAATACTTAACCCCATAGAAATACCCTTAGACCCAGCAACTCTAAGAACACAGGTCTATGTTGTAGTAGCTCAAGATTGTGAGAACCCAACAGAAGAAGAAACAGAGATACCCCAAACAGGGATATTTGATAACTTCATAACTAGAATACTCCTAGGTATATTCTTACTAGTAATAGGATGGATGGTATATACAAGACCCGCAGGAGATCTTCTTTCCGAAAATATTCTTAAATCAAAAATATATGGTGAATATGAATTAACTAAATACAAGTTCATAAATCCAAAGAAATACTTTGAGGAAAAAATCTTAAGAAAAAGATTTAAAGGGAAGCAATAGAAAACTGTAATGGTAGACCATCTTTACCATAACTTACTCCATTTGAAATGATAGTGAAATAATACGTTTTGGTGCTAACTAAACTATTTAATAACACCTCATGCTCCTTACTTTGGATTTCATTTTTTAAATCAACACCTACCATTTCAAGACTCCTCATTTCTTTTCCATATAGAAGATACCCAGAACAATCTTTTTTACTTTTCCATGAAATCTTTACTGCACTTTCATTGTCTGTTTTCCCTATCTGTACATTGTAAGGGGTACACCCCTCTATACTTACGGAATCCTTAGAAGCAGAAGATTTAAATACGAAGACTGAGATGACTATCCCTAGTATCACAAAAGCTCCCAGTAGTATATACCAATTATTCTTCATACTCTTTAACAATAATATAATCTTCCATTATATACTCCTTCGTAGAACTTTTAACAGTAATGATTACTTTGTGTGTCCCCATATCAGGTGGTAATGGAACTCCCGTTATTAAATATCCATCTTTAACTCTCAACCACGATACTCCATTAACTTCTATATATATTTCCTCATTCTCACAACCCACTACCCTAGGAATAAAGTCATAGTCTTGACCTACATATGCTACTCTAGGAAGTAGATTTGATACATACGGAATACAACTCTCCTTTTGCACTGTTACTCCCATTACATCCTTCTTACTCTCTGTATATAGATGTATAGAAGAGATAATGGCAACCAATGGGATTAAAACAAGGAAAATGATTAAGAGTACTTTTTTTGTATTAACCATATCAATAATAGTGTATCAATAAAAGTTTCTGTTTACAAATAGGAATCTAATATATATAATACAACCATATACTAATCAATTAAAAATATTTAATAATGCCAAACCTAAAAACATCCATAAAAGATTTAAGAAGTTCAAAGAGAAAGACCGTATTTAATGACAGATTAAGAAACAGAGTTAAAAAGTCAGTAAAAAATATTAAGGATAGTGTTAAAAAAGGTGATAACAAAAAAGCTCAAGAATCACTTAAGAATGCATATAAGGTGCTAGATAAGGCCGCAAAGAAAAACGTCATTAGCAAAGGTAGTGCAAGTAGAAAAAAATCTAGACTTGCAATTCAGATAAACAAACTGTCCAAAGATAATGTCAAAACTACTCAAAAGGGCTCTTAAATATGCCATAGTTCCAGCAATATTAATGATTGCTGGGAAAGTAATTGGTATCTTTATAGTCACCATAAAATATGGATATCCCATTGAAATAGGAAATGATATCAATGGTTTTTTCTCCACTCAAATATACTTTGATGATTCACAAATAACTTACTTTGTTAATTCCATTTCCGATCTCGTTATGCTAATAGTAATCTCTGTTCCACTAATATATCAGATATTAAAAACTTCCCTCTTTCAATCTACAGTAAATAACCCCAAGACCATAGTTAAAGCTGCTAAGTTCAATATTCTTTCTTGGATTACAAAAGATGATACAACCTTTCTACAAACCTTTGTTTGGTGTGCATTCCTTTGGTTAACAACTGGATTAATAATAAAAAACGGAATAGAAGGAGATACATATAGCTGGATAGCATATTTAGCAGGTTCCCTTTCTTTCTTCTCTGGCCTTTTAACATTAAAAATATTTGAAATAGAAATCGATAGGGTATATCCTGATAGTAAGAAATATTACTAATGAGAAATTCAGATATTAAAAAAATATTCACCACTATTTTAGAACCAATAGCTTTTGGTCTACTTGCTCTTCTCTTTATCATTCCTTCCATTACTGTAATTAATTTAGAACCACTTACTAAAGCCTTTAAGAATTTAGATGTTTTAGGTGTAAGTGAGAAGGCAGAAATAGAGATAGAGATTGTAGGAGGAACCCATCAGATATTCAGTAGAGAGAAGATAAAGAAAAATGAGGACGGAGTCTTCTCATATACCACAACCATTACTAGAAGAGACTCTGATAGGTATTCAAAACCCATATTGGTAATTAAGAACAACAAAAATGTTGATAGTAAGATAGAAATATATGGGCATACTAACCTACCAACTAAATCTGATATTTCGTTGATAATAGATGACCAGGTATATAGATTAGAAAGCCCAAGTGGAGATGTTACATCACATAAAATACTTTTAGCTCCTAATGGAGAATATACCGTATATTTAGCAATAGAGACCTTCTCTGATGTACAATTCAATGAAGATTTTGAATTAGAGATAAGGGAAATTGAATAGTAATTACCATTTCTACCTATAAATGTAATATAATTACCCATCTTTTATGGGTACTACAGATTTAAACAAAATTAAAAATTTTTCAATAATTGCACATATTGATCATGGAAAATCTACATTAGCGGATAGAATGTTAGAAGCTGCTCATATAGATATATCTAGAGATAAAAGAGAGTCAAGAATATTAGACAGATTAGATTTAGAGCAGGAGAAAGGAATTACTATAAAACTCCAAGCTTGTAGAATGATGTGGAAAGATACTCAACTAAATCTCATTGATACCCCAGGGCATGTAGACTTCTCCTATGAAGTATCTAGATCTCTAGCAGCATGTGAAGCAGCAATCCTTCTGGTTGATGCATCTCAAGGTGTACAAGCACAAACCATCTCTAATACTCAGAAAGCATTAGAACAGGGACTTACATTAATACCCGTTATTAACAAAATAGATTTACCCAATATAAATATTAAGGAGAGCGAGGATGAATTAGTACATCTGCTTGGGTTTGATAGAGATGAAATAATTAAAGTATCAGGTAAAACAGGTGAAGGCGTTGAAACCCTTTTAGACGCAATAGTTAAAAGATGTCCCTCTCCAAAAGGAGATATTAATAAACCTTTAAAAGCATTAATCTTTGATTCTTTCTACGATGAACATAGAG
>Ga0116157_10002525_pt1 | contig 17777 bp, 12 predicted proteins | sample AD_UKC048_MetaG_FD_89882 | JGI IMG/M metagenome (GOLD analysis project Ga0116157, IMG submission 89882) | Active sludge microbial communities of municipal wastewater-treating anaerobic digesters from USA - AD_UKC048_MetaG | ecosystem: Engineered > Bioreactor > Anaerobic > Digestate | place: USA...
CTCGGCCACCTGATCGAAATCGGCGATCAGTTTCTCCGGGGACACATCCTCATACGGGCGATCGGGCTTGTCCGCGTGGGCATGGAAAGCCAGCTTGAGCCAGTTCGCACAGTCGCGCCACTCGCCTTTGTAGCGGTCGGAGAAGTGAGTCAGGTCGAAGCCATCGGCCGTTGTGTAGTAGATGTTGACGGTGAACTTGACCCCGTAGTCCCGGTGCAGCTTGCGAAGCATCGCCAGGTAGAACGAATCGAAAAGCGAGCGGTACTGCTTCTGGTGGATATCGCGCAGAAAGAAGCTGTTGTCATCGATCGAGAAACGGTATCGGGGAAAGGAATGCCGGTCCCAGACGACACGCACCCGATCCTCGAGCCGGCCTGAGCCCCCTGGGCAGGTGGCTGTGATGGTCGTCTCATGCTCGCGCAACACGACATCCGTCGAGAAGGTCTCGCCTTGGCGTTCCGCGTCCTTGCCGCAGACCATGACCCGGGCGTCCGCGGGAGCGACGCCGGAAACCCGTATTGCCAGTCCGCCATCCACCGCCTTCCCATGGCGGCGGTTCAAGACGGCTCCATCGAAGGGCTCGTTGATTTTGAAGGGCGAGGCCCCGGACGCCAATGCGGTCAGGCGGTCTCCCCAGACAATCCCTGCCGTGCCCAGCGCAGCCGACCCCAGGAAGTCACGGCGTCTCATTCGCTGTTGTTTCATGCTGTCGATTCCCGGCCAGCCCGCGCAGACTTGGTGCCCACGTTTTCAGATGACCGTCGGACATTACCAGAGCGTGCGGGCCCGTGTCGAGCGAGACGTCCGGACGGTCAGCGGTTCTGCCCATGAACCTCGTAGCCGCGGACGTCAGTCCGCGCCATCTCGCTCCGCCGAAGAGAAGGAACCGCGCCGACTCACGTCGGCGGCTACGAACCGGTTCGAGGGCGCAACGCGCGCTTGAAAATCGGGGAAGTCTCATTTTGGGTGCAGGGCCCTGACGCCGGGTGGGGGCACCCGGCCTACAAGGACGGAATCATCAATGTTGTAGGCCGGGTCCCCTGATCCGGCGCTCTAAGTTGAGAAGAAGGCGAAGCTGACCTGGCCCGCATGTCTCACACCCCGATGGTGCACAGGGCACTCAGACTTCGCAAGAGGACTGCTATGCGGGCCAGAAAGGAGGCGCCATGGCCCAAGTGTCATGAACACGTCACCGGCCGGCGCTTCGTCAATCAGCCTGCGTTGCGCCGACACACCGGAATCGGCGGTGAGGACCTTCACAGACGACATCACGAGGACCAACGAAAACCAGCAGACCCGGTCTCAACCTGCGGAAGAGTCACCGGTCGGCCTTGAGCGTGGCGCAGGCGAAGAGGCCGCCAGCGGTGCTGCCCGGATGGGCGACGAAGCGGACCACGACGGACTTTCTGCCTTGGGTGAGTGCGGCGGGCATCGCGTACTCGATGTCGAAGAACTCGCCGGGCTGGTTCTGGCTCAACGCCTGCGTGGCGACGCGTGTGCCGTTGACCAGGATGTCGAAAACCCGTCCCGAGTCGCTCCCCCAATACGTGCAGTGCAGTGTCACCGGAACCTCGGGCAGAACTTCCAGTTCATACTCGAACCACCCGCGTTCGGCATCCCGCCAGCGCCGCTGAGCATGCCTCCCATCGCGCGTGTTCTCGCCCTTGAGGCGATGGGCTTGCTCGGATTCGGCGACGCCGATCTCGACGGCGTCGATCGTCCGCGCGGCCCGGGCGGCCTGTCGCGCCGCCTCGCGGGCTTTGGCTGCCTCGCGCGCGCTGCGCTCGAATTGGATCCGCTGCCACCCAGCCTCGTCCGTCAGCCGCCAGTACACCGCATAGTGCTGGTCGAACAGTCGGTGGTACGGCACGAGTGTCACATCACTCGGCCGGCCGGCGCCGCTGGTGCGGAAGGTCAGAGCCCGGCCTTCGACCGGGCGAATCCAGGCATGCGGGTCACGTTGCGTCGCCACCATCACGGGCGCCTCGACGATGCGATCCGCGGGAAACTCGAACCAGTTGCCCGTCGTATAAACCAGGTCCTGCGGCACGTCGACCTTGCCCAACTCGCCGGCCAGGACCAGCGGGCCGTACATCACCGCCACAAGATTCGGATCGTCGGGCATTGGACACAGCCAGAGACGCATTGGCATCTGCATCTCGACCTCCGCCTGGTCGCGCCAGGTGCGGCGGATCGACAGGAACGATCCGTTCTGCGCCGTCACGGCCTGATCCTGGCCGTCGATCTTCAGGGTCACACCCTCCGTCGCCCATTGGGGCACGCGCAGACGCAGTTCGAACTCGGTCGGGGCTGCTGCTCGGATGGTCAGTTTCGTCGCGGAGGTGTCGGGGAACGTTGTGTCCTGGCGCACGGTGACGCCCTGATCGCGCCAGGTCAATTCGCTGGCGATGAATTGATTCACCCAGAGCGTTCGGTCGTTGTGAAAGTAGATCGTGTCGCCGTACGTGGCGTGGTTCTCGAGACCGGTCCCGGTGCAGCACCAGAAGGAGTCGCGGGGCGTGTTGAAGTACTTCCAATGCCCCGACGCCAGAGTGACGAAGTACATCATCATCCCCGTGCGCGGGTCCTGCGTCGCCAGGATCGAGTTGATGAGGTTCCGCTCGTAGTAGTCCATGTACTCCGCGCGGGGCTCCCAGGCGAAGAGGTGGCGCGTCAGCTTGAGCATGTTGTAGGTGCAGCAGGTCTCCTGGGTGTGGGCATCGAGTTGGTCGGCCAGGCGATAGGGATCGCTGCGCCAGTGCTCGTCGACGGACGTTCCACCGGTGCAGTAGGTTCGCCCGTGAACGATGGTGCGCCAGAAGAACTCGGCGATCTGCCGGTTGGCGGGACTGCCGGCCAATTCGTATTGGCGGGCGGTGCCGATGACATTGGGAATGAACGAATTGACGTGCAGCCCCTTGAGTTGGTCGCGATGGAGCATCAGCGGCTGGTTGTACGCGTCGGCATCGAACCGCCCGGCCAACTCCAGCCAGGCCTTCTCACCCGTGACGCCATACAGGTTGGCGAGCGCCTCGTTCATCCCCCCCTGCTCGGTGTGGTCGAGCATCTTCTGCATCGCCGCACGGTCAAGCGCATCGAGGCGTCCCTTGGCCCAGCGCGCCATGCCCACGGCGATTTCCAAGGCCTCGGCATTGCCGCAATAGACGTGCACGTCGATCAGGCCGGCCCAGATTTTGTGCAGCGTGTACCACGGGGCCCAGACCTGCTTGAGTGCAATGACGCGGTCGATCTGCTCCTCGGGATACGCGCTGAGGTAGCCCGAGCCCAGGGCCTTCTGGCACTTGGCCAACTCGCCGACGATGGCGTCCGCCCTCTCTTTGATCTCCTGATCGCCGGTGCTGGCGAACATCAGCGCGCAGGCCGACAGGTAGTGGCCCAGCGTGTGCCCCCGCAACTCCGTCTTTTCCCATCCGCCCATGGGCTCGCCGGGCGCCGGCAGGCCTGCCGTCCGGCGGAAGTGCCACAGCAGGCGGTCGGACTCGAGATCGTGCAGGTAGCGCCCGTTGCGCAGCATCGCCTCGCGGAATGGCCCGTCCAGCAGTCGGACCTCGCGCAGGTCGAAGGGCCGGGCCTGGAACGACACCACCTCTCGACCGCTGGGCCAGACGGACGCGTCCGCGGGGGGGGGATTCGAGAGCCCGATGAGATGGACAAGTATCGCGAGGCAAACGTTGTGCTGCATGCAATGATCCGGGTTCTGACCCGGTGGCGACGGCCCTCTGCCGTCGCTGCACCAGAGCCGTGATTTGCCTGCCGGTATCAAAACGAGATTCCGGCGTCAAGGCTCGCGGGGCAAGCCCTCGAGGAAGCGGTGCATCTGGTTATTGTCGTTGTTCTGACGCCCGCTGAGGGCAAAGCGCATCGGGGAATGGTGATTCACCGCTTGCAGCGGAAAGAACGCCCTTGGCGAAGCTCGACAGCCCGTTCGATACGCCCTCGATCAGCCCGAGCCACGCCGCCGCCACGCCCATCGTTGCCAGAAGCGACGGCATGACCGTCGTGGCGATCTCATGCGACCAATCGCTGAAGAGCGAGGGCAGTCCAATGCCCAGCACCATGCGGTTGAGCCAACGGTGGGGAAACCCTGCATCGGGGCTTGCTTGGCGATTCATGAAACACTCATCCTGCTTCACTCATGCGCGGCGAGTTTTTGTATCGCCGACTTCTCCCGCAGACCCATCATGAGGCAGCACACCGTGGGTGTGGCCAGGAGCGAAAAGAGCATGGAAATGCAAAGCGCGCCGATGAGGCCGATGGCCAGCGGTCGCAGCATGTCTGCGCCATGGCCGATACCCCAGGCCAGCGGAAGCATTGCCAGCGCGGTGGCGAACGTCGTCATCAGAATCGGCCGCAGCCGCCGGCGACCAGACCGGACGAGGGCTTCTTCGAGACTTACGCCTTCCGCCAGGTGATGGTCCACCAGGTCGAGCATCAGGATGCCGTTCTTGGCAACGATGCCGACACCGATGATGGCACCGAGAAAACTCACGATGTTCAGGGTCGTGCCCGTCACCCACAGCGCGCCCACAGTGCCGGTCAGCGCCAGCACGCTGCCAAAAAGGATGGCCACCGGCTCGCGAAAGCTGCGGAATTCAAGGAGCAGAACGGTGAACACGAGCGCGATCCCAAGGAAGAGCACCACGATCAGGTTGCGGAAGCTCTCCTGCTGCTGCTGAAAAAGGCCCCCGAACTCGATCACGCCTGGCGGTATGGTTTTGTCAGCGGTCAGCACTTGCTGGATTTCCGCGATACCGCTGCCCATGTCGCGGTCTTCAAATGCCGCAGTGACAGCCACCAGTTGACGCAGATCCTCGCGATGCAGTTCGAGCTGGCCGGCCTCCTCGGTGATGTCGGCGACCTGGCCAACCTTCACCAGATTGCCGGACGGTGTGCGCAGCAGCAGTTCGCGGAGCGCGTCGAGCCGGTTTAGTCCACTCGGTTCGGCCTTGACGCGGATATTCACCACGCGGTCGCCTTCGAGCACGGTGGAGGCGGTGCGGCCGAGCATGGTCGTGTTGAGCACCGCGGCAATGTCGTCGCTGGAGAGGCCGTGCCGTTGCGCGTCCATCGGTCGGACGCGAAAGCTGAGCGTCGGGCCAGTCATGATCAGGCCGTCCAGGGTGTCCACCACACCCTTGACCTTTTCGATGGCGGCCTTGATTCCCGGGGCTTTCTTCTTCAGCCACTCGGTGTCGGTGGAAAAGAGTTTGATTTCGACCGGCTTGGGCGACCAAGTAAGGTCGCCAATCAGGTCGCCGAGGATGCCCGGGAATTCCCACCCGGCCTGGGGGAGCGAGGCGTTGAACTTGCGGCGCAATTCTTGTTTCACTTCCTCGGTGCTGCGTTTGCGGTCGGGTCGGAGCTTGACCAGGAAATCGCCATCATTGGGCTCGCACACTGCCAGCGCCAGGCGCGCGCCGCTGCGGCGCGAGTAACCCTCCACCTCGGGCGTGGCGCGCAGGATGGCTTCGGCCTGCTGCATGATGCGGTCGGTTTCCTCCAGGCTCGTGCCCCACGGCGTCAGATAATCGATGACAAAGCCTCCTTCGTCCATCTCCGGCATGAAGCCGGTGGGCAGGTGGTTAAAGACATGCCATCCGCTGTAGCCGATGACTAGGCATGCTAGCACCGTCACCCAACGCCAGCGCAACGTCCGCCGCAGCACCGCGCCGAATACCTTCACCAAAGGCCGCATCAGGAATCCGCCTTCTTCCGCCTTGGGTGCGCGCCAATGCTCCAGGTGGGCCCGGTCACGCAGGAAAAGGGATGCCAGCGCTGGCGTGAGCGTGACCGCGAGGACCAGCGAGGTCAGCAGCGCCACGACCATCGTCAAGGCCAGCGAACGGAAGAACACGCCGGGCAATCCGTCCAGGAACGCCAGCGGAATGAACACCACCACCGGCGTCAGCGTGGAGCCGACGAGCGGGTGCAAAATCTCACCCATCGCGTTCTGGATGGCCGCTAGGCGTGAATCTCCCCGCGCCACTCGCATGTAGATGGCTTCCACCACCACGATAGCGTCGTCAATGATCAGACCTATGGCGGCGGCGATGCCGCCCAAGGTCATCAGGTTAAAGGTCAGTTTGGCCCCCAGCATCACGACCGCCGTCGCGAGCACCGACACGGGAATGACCACGATGGCCGTCAGCACGCTGCCCCAGTTCTTAAGGAACAAATAGAGAATCACCACCGCGAAGATCAGGCCAAGGATGATCGCCTCCCACACACTGCCCACGGAGTCCTTCACGAGCAGCGACTGATCGTAGTAAAAGGACAGTTCCATGTCCTGCGGCAGCGTGCGCCGCAGTTCCGCGAGCTGCGACTTCAACTCCGCCGCAATGTTCAAGATGCTGCTGCCCCGGGGTTGCGCCCGGATATTCATGAGCACGGCGCGGCGCCCCTGCGCGTTGACCACGTTGAACACCGGTTCCGGACCGCGCTCGACCCGCGCGAAGTCGCGGATGCGGACGGGATGGTCGTCGCGCATCATCACCACGAACTCCTCAATGTCTTGCAGCCCTTTCACGCGGCTGTCCACCAGCGCCAGGTAGATCGTGTAGTTCTCGCTATGGAAGCCCGCCGGGGCCACCAGGTTGTTTCTTTCCAGTGCAGTGGTGATGTCTGTGAGCGCGAGGTTGGCCGCCGCGAGTTTCAGCGGGTCAACCACGACATGATATTCGGGCGTGCGACCGCCCACCAGGTCCACGCGCGCTATGCCCGGAATGCGCAGAAAGCGCGGCTTGAGATCGTAGCGGGCTCGTTCCCACAGTTCGGTGAGTTCGCGCTTCGGGCTGGTGAGGCTGACGCCCAGGATGGGGAAGGCGTTGAATGTCAGGCGCCACACGGTGGTTTTGGTGTTCGCGGGGAGGCTCGACTTGAGCTGCGACACGCGGTTGAGCACGTAGAGCTCGCTCTCAACCATGTTCACCCGCCAGTTGAAGAACACGTTCACTTCCGCGCTCCCGCGCCCCGTGGCCGAGCGCACTTGCACTACGCCGGGAATGTCCTTCATCGCCTCCTCGACCGGGCGCGTGATCGTGGCCATCATCTCGTCAGCGGGCATCACGCCGTTGTCAATCAGGATGACGCAGCGCGGAAATTCCGTCTCCGGGAAGACGGACGACGACATCCGCAACGCTGAATAGACTCCCCCGATGCAGACCGCGAACGTGATGAAGATGATGGCCAGCCGATGCCGAATGGCGAACGTGCCCACTCTCGACCCGCCCGTGCCAGCCGGATGCTTTTCACTGGCCCCACTCATTTCGCCTCCTGCTGGGGGTTGAGGATGCGAACCTTGGTTTCCTTCGGCAGCGCGTAGGAACCGAGCGTAACCACGGTCGTGCCTTCCTTCACGCCCTCGCCTTCAACCTCGACGAGATTGCCATCACGCAGCCCGGCCTTCACGGTCTTCTGAATCGCCTTGTCCCCTTCCACAATCGAGAGCGTGCTTTGTCCGTCGTGGTCCGTGTAAACCGCTTCGCGCGGGACGGCGAGCCTATCGGCGCGCTCTTCGGTGATGATGCGCACGCGCACAAACTGGCCCAGGCGGAAGCCGGCGTCCGGAGGCACAGAAACCCGCACCAGAGTTGTATCTGTGGCCGCATCCACCTGCGGCCCGATGAAGAACACCTGCCCTGTTACGATCAACTCCGACCCTCGGTCGGCAACCAACTCGGCTCGCTGGGCAACCTTCAGCGTGATCGCTTCCTTTGCCGGAACGCTGGCCGTGGCCACCAGGCGCGCGGGATCAATCACTTCCGCGACCACCGTGTTCGGTTCGACGGTCTGCCCCGGCTGCGCATTGATCCGGGCGACGATGCCGGCCAGCGGTGAGGCCAGTTGCACCAGCGCGAGCTGTGCCTGCGCGGAAGCCCATTCCGCTTTCGCAGCCGCGAGTTGCTGCGCCGCTTCCTGGAACGATTTCTCCGACGTTCCTTCGATGGACTTGAGTCTGTTCTGCCGCGCCATTTGCTGCTCGGCAAATTCGACCGCGTGGCGTGCCTTCTCGGCTTGGGCCAGCGCCACTCGGTCATCCAGCTTGACAATCACGGTGCCAGCCTCGACACGCTCGCCCTCCTTCACCGGCACGGCCATGACGATGCCCGCAGCCGGTGCAGACAACCGGGCCGCGCCCGCCGGTTTTCCGCCACCTGCCGGCTCCGCCTCCACCGTGCCGTAAGCATCTACGCGCGCGCGCAGCGTCGCCCGTGCGACTTTGCCGATTTGGACGGCGACTTCTGCAGGGGCCTTCTCCTCTTGCTCGTGCCGTGCACCGCATCCACTCAGCAGCCCCGACACAAACAGGGCCAGAGAACTAGATAGAAGAAATCGAGTGTTCATGGGGCCTTGGGAGCTTGGGAAGTTCTTGGGTCTTGTGAAAGTCGAGACGTATCGGCAGGCAGGAAAACAGGGCTTTGCAGCGCCTCCTCCAGTTGCCCCAGCGCCTGCTGGGCTTTGGCCAGGGCATCGGCGCGGGTCAGTCGGGCCGCTGCCAGTTCCACCTGCCCGGTGACTACTTCGCTGCGAGAAATCTCACCGGCCTCGAACTTGCCTCGCAACAGCCGTTCCTGCTTCTCCAGATTCCCAAGCAACGAATCCGCTGTGGCAGACTTCTCCAGCGCGGTTCGATAGGCCGCCACGCTACGCTCGATCTCAGCGACTACGCGTGCCTGCAGCGCGCGAAACTTTGCCGCGCTCTCTGTTCGCCGCGCCTCCGCTTCAGCAATCGGACCTTGGTTTTGGTTCAACGCCGGCAGTTCGAGCGACAAGCCCACGCCCCACTCGTTGTCTCCCTGGTCGTATTCGTAACCGGGGTTGAGATGAATGTCCGCATACTGTTTGGCGATCTCCAGGCGCAGGGCCGCCTCGCTGGCGGCGTATTCTGACAGGGCGGCGAGCACGTCCGCACGGTTCAGCAGTGCCTGACGCCGCGCCGTGGGAGAGTCCAGGTCCGGTGGCACGCAGTCCAGTCCGATAAACGAAAGCTCCATGCCGCTGAGTGCGCCGACGGGGACGCCAATGGCCTCCGCAAGCGCCACGCGGTTCTGCGCTCGCTGCCGTTTCGCGTCGTGTGCGGTCAGGCGGGTTGTGTCTAGCGCGATGCGTTCCCGCGTGACCTCCGCCGCGGACACGGCGCCCGCGGCCAACTGGCCTTCCAGCAACTTCACGCTCTGTTCCTGGGCCGCCTGTTGTGCTGCCAGCAACCGTTCCTGCTCACTCGCTGCGTAATGGTCCACCAATGCCCGACGCAATCGCGCGCGCACTTGCCAGGCCGTCGCAGCGATCTTCAGCTTGGCCGCGTCCGACAGATGCCGCGCCTGCGCCATGCGGTGCCCACGCTTTCCCGCTGTCTCGATTGGGATGTCCAGATTCAGCGCCATCACCCAAGGCGATGGCGTGATCGTGGTCGTATCGTATTGCGGCGACGCCGTGATCGTCGGATTCGGGCGCTGTCCTGCCGTGCGCAAACCAGCGTGAGCCGTGCTCCACTGTGCGCGCGCGACGTCCAGTTCCGGCGAAAAGTAGAAAGCCGCCAGTGTCAACGCCTCCAAGTCCCAGGTCTGGCGCGGCCATTCCCCCGTCACTCGGTTGGTTTCCAGGAACGCCCGCAGCCCCGGTTCTGCGAGCGAGCGGGCCTCATAGTCCGCAGCCACCTTGGCAGCGGCCATCGGCTTCGCCTGATACCGCACGCAGCCCGTCACGCCGGCTGCTACTAAGGCTGTGGTCAGCAGCACGCCCGCCGCGCGTTGCGCTCGCCGCCCCTGCAGTGTCACAAGGTCTCTTTGCATAGATGACAAACCACTCCTACCCGCGCGCCTCATCGCGGAAGTTGCTGGTCGGCCGCAGGTTGGGCAAGATGGCTCACGCCTTGTTTGAGTTCGGACCAACGGCCAGTCGCTCCCGGACATCGGTCGGGAAGGCGGCTCCCCACTGCGTGGCGCGGATGAGGCGGGCTGAGGACAGCCGGGCAGCTTGTCCTTCATGGAACTGCAGGTGTAACGACACGGTAGAAGCGCTGCTTGTCAGCCGGGGCGGAGTCGGTGACCGCAACCAGGCGTCGGAGGTCGGAAAGCCGACGAGCACCGCCCGCCCACCCGGTGGGACGGTGAAGTCCAGGGGGAAGGTGAAGTCCACGCCGCGGGTCACCCGCCAGCCGGACAGATCAACTGGGTCAGCCCCGGCATTGTGAAGCTCGAACCACTCTTCAAGCCGATTGGTGCTGGCAGGGTGATACATGATCTCGTCCACGACCACCCCTGCGGCGCGAAGTGGCAGGGCCGTCACGAAACAAGAAAGCAGCAGGAACACAACGCACCGCAACGTATGATTGAACATAGAAAGAGTTCGGAAACGAGACGTCATGCCGGCCAACATTTGGAGACTCGGGGGGGGGTCTCCCATGATGCCCGATGTGACAGAACGGGGGCGCCGACCAGCCGACCAGCCGACCACGAACCGTGTGCTACTTCGCCTTCCTGCGGGCTTCGCCAGCCTCCTTGGCAGGCGTCTCGATTTCCGTGGACACGATGTTCCCGGTCACGGCGTCCACCAGCACCTCGGTGACATTCTCGGTTCCCGGCGTGGCGATGTCGAAGGACCAGACCAATCGGCCCTTCTCCTTTTCCAGTTCAGCGGACTTGACCGTCCCGCCGGGTGCCTTGCGCAGCGCGATTTCCTCGGCCTGGGGCTGGGAGAGTTTGGCTTGCGTCCGCAGTTGCTCTGGTGACGGTTCGGTGGCGCAGCCAGCGGCAAAGGTCACGAGGACCGCGGCGGCGAGCGAAACAACGGCGCGTGTCTTTTTCATAGTCTGCTTGATCTCACTGTCACGGAATGACTCCGGAGGAACCCACTCCTCACGGCACTCGAATGAGCACACCGCCATCATGTCCGGAAAAGACGAGCTCTGCATGAAAGCCGGATGACAGTTTTGTCATGCGTGGCCGCACACCCGGGCGCGGTGACCTGCCTGTTCCCCCGGCGCTCGGTCCCCTGCCCGTCATCGACCCGCGCGTCAAAGACGGGCAGGCGCGACGACCAGCCCCTCCTCAAGCAGCGGAAGTGTCACCGTCACGATGGTTTCGCGGTTCATGATTGAGGCGATTTGAATCTCGCCCCCGTGGGCTTTCACGATCCACTGCGCGATGGCCAACCCCAAACCGCTGCCTTCGACGCTGGTCCCGTGCGCCGGATCGCCACGATAGAAGCGGTCGAATACTCGCGGCAGTTGCTCCGGAGCGATGCCCGGCCCGGTGTTGGTTATCCGCAGGACCACACTCCGAGATCCGCGGACGAACTCGATCTCGACTCGCCCGTGGGACTGGTTGTACTTGATGGCGTTGTCGGTGAGATTGAGCAGAAGTTGCTTCAAGCGATGGGGATCGCCGCGCACGGTGGCCTCGTCGCACGCCTTCAGTTCAACCGTGATTCCGCCGGGCCAGGCCAGCAGTTGGGCATCGGCGAAGCTGGCGCGTACCAACTCGTCGAGGCGAACGGACTCCAGTGCCAGGGTGAGTTGACCGGTGTCTGCTTTGGAGAGGAGGGTGAGCGAATCCACAATCTTGGTGAGGTGGGCGACTTGATCGAGCTGGTTGGCGAAGATCTCGCGCTGTGCCGGCGGGGTGGCGCTGTCGCGCAGTGCGGTTTCGGTCTCAGCGCGGATCACGGTGAGCGGCGTCTTGAGTTCGTGCGAGGCGTTCAGGGTGAATTCGCGAATCTGAGTGAACGATTCGTCGAGCCGCGTCACCATGTTATTGAAGACGACCGTGAGCCGGTCGAGTTCGTCCCCCCGACCGGCCAGAGGAAGACGCTCCTTGAGGTTGGAGATATCGATCCGCTCGGCGGCCGCCGTCAGGGCGCTAATCGGCGCGAGGGATTTCCCCAGCAGCAACCAACTGCCCAGCAGCAAGAAGAGCATGGTGGGAAGGCCGTAACCGATGACGATCTCCCCGGTTTCGGACCAAGCCGACTCGGGTTCTGTGTTCTGCTGCCGCAGGAGGTGTTGCTGTTCGACCCATTCGTAGTGCAGCACGCCGGACAAAACCGCCAGAGACAGCAGCAGGATGCCGCCGATCCAAAGGGTGAGGCGAGTGCGAATCGTCACGATGGCTCCTTGAGCACGTAGCCGACGCCCCGCACGGTGTGAAGGAGCTTCGGTTCGAAGCCGGCGTCGATTTTCTCGCGCAAGCGCATGATGTAGACATCCACCAGGTTGCTGCCGGGATCGAAATCGTAGTCCCAGACCTTCTCGACGATGGCCATCCGTCCGCAAATGCGGCCGGCCGAACGCATCAGGAACTCGAGCAACAGGTACTCGCGCGGCGCGAGATCAATCGGTGTTCCGCCCCGCTTCACCTTGCGGGTGACCGAGTCGAGCGTGAGGTCCGCGATGCGCAGGATGGGAGTCTTGGCCTCGCTCTGCCGGCGTCCGAGCGCCCGGACGCGCGCAAGCACTTCCTCGAGGGCGAACGGTTTGGGCAGGTAATCGTCGGCGCCGGCGTCCAATCCCTCAATTCTTTCGCTGACCTCTCCCCGCGCGCTCAGCAGCAACACCGGGACAGTGATTCTCCGCTCCCGCATCTGGCGGACCACGCTCAGGCCGTCGCGGCCGGGCAACATGATGTCGAGCACGATCACGTCGAACGGAGTGTTGGCGGCGGCGAGGAGCGCCTCGGAGCCGTCGTGCAGCACGTCCACCACGTGGCCCTCGGCCTGGAGCGCCTTGCGGATGAACGAGGCGGTCTTGCGTTCGTCTTCGACTACGAGCACACGCATGATCTCCAGAGTAGCCGAGGTCCCCGCCGGAGACAATCCGGGGTTGCGAGTCGGAGGATCGGGTGGGAGGGATGGATTCACAGGTCCTTTCGCGTCCCGCGCTTATCGCTTGCCGGCATCCTCGAGAGGCATCCTCCATGTTTCCGCGGGAGCCAGCACCCGCTCGACAACGGCATCGGCGCGCCCCGAAGCGCGCGACACGACCCGGAGCCGCACCGGCTGATCGAGTGGCGATTGGTTGAGAACCGAGATTTCACCCGCCCCGTCGCCGCGCCGCACGACAAGCTCGTGGCCTCTGGTCTTCACGAACTCCAGACGGTCCAATCGAACCAGCAACGGACCATAGAGCGTCGCAATTCGCGAGGACTTGTCCCCGGGAGGACGATTGCCCACGATGCGGGCAACAGGCGGGCCCTGGGCTGGCCACCGGGTGATTTCGTGCAGAGCGGGCGTCTCGGGCCCGAGTTGCGCGAGCAGCTTGTCATAGTCCGACACGCAAACGTAGGCCGGATAGTCCTGCTTGAGGAGCTGCGCTGCCCGCTCGAACGAGGCCAACGGCCAGGCGGTGTTGAGGTAGAATTGCAGGGCAAAGGGTGTGTCGACGTGAACGAGCGGGAAGCGCTCTCCCCAGCGCTCACGGACGACAGCGGCGACCTCACGCATCCCCAGCGTGGTCTGAACGCGCCCGCTGCGCCCCAGCAGGACATGATGGTACAGCATGAGAGATGCGAGCACGAGGACGCCCAGGCCGCTTGCGGCGCCGATCAGTCTCCTCGTTGACCACAACTGAACCCAGCGCGCCAGTTCCCGTCCCGCCAACAAGGCGGCCGCCGGAATCAGCGGGAAAATCAGGCGACCGCGCTGGTGAGCGGCGACGCAGAAAAGCGCCAGGCCCGAGAAGAACCAACAGAACAGGAATCGCTCGAAACGCCGGGTGGCGGAGGCACGAGCCGGGTCGTTCCAGACGCGCCACCAGGCCACCACGGCCACCAGACTCCACGGCGCAAATTCCTTGAGGAAGCTCCAGGGCGGTTCGTAGAAACCGAGCAACACGGTTTCATGGCGCCCTGTCCCGGTGGCGTGGGCTGCCAGCTCGCGCCCGAGCATCTTCTGAATCACGGGCGATCCCGCTTCCATGTAGGCCAGCGCAAACCAGCCCCCGCAGATGCCCAGGAACAGGAGCACGCCTGGCCAGTGCGAACCTCGCAGGCGCGTTTCGTGGCCGGTGCGCCGCTCCCAGAAATGCGCCAGCAGGCCCCCCGCGCCCAGCACCAGCGCGATCGGTCCCTTGGCCAGCGTGCCGAGCGCCCCGGCCAGCCAAAACCACGTCCAGCCGCGTCCGAGGGACCACGCGCGAAACGCGGCCAGTGCCGCGAGCGTGACGGGCAACGCAAGCAATCCATCATAGCGCGCGGTGACCATCTGTCGCGCGCCCGCCGCGGAGAGCAGGTAAATGACGGCGCCGAGAAGACCCGATGGCCAGCCGAATTGCCGTTTGCCCGCGGCCAGGAGGAGCAGGGCGACGCCGACGGTGGCCAGTGCGGACGGGAGGTATAGGGCGAAGCGGTTGATCTCGCCGAAAGCAAGCGTCGCGAGACCGGCAATCCACATCAAGAGCGGCGGTTTGGAGGCCACCGCGCCCGTCACGTCGTGTTGGACGATCCAGTGCCCGTTTTGGACTGCGTCGAGCACGTAGTTCCCGACGCGCCGTTCGTTGTCCATCAAATTGGGATAGCCCGAGAGGGCGATCGCGAACATGGCCGTCCCCAGCGCCGAGACGAGGAGGTAGAGCGTCCAAGCCGGAGGCGCAGGGGGGCAAGGGAACGTCTCCGTTTCGGATCGGGCAGGCTCGTGTCCGTGCGCGTCCCCGGGCAGTTCGTGTTTCGTGATGGTGGCGTTCACGCTGCGCGCACTGTCTCGCCCCCGGGTGAAAGAGGAATGAAACGTAAATGACAATACTGTCATCCGGCTTTCATGTGGGCGCCATCTCGATCCCTCACTGTTCCAGTCGATGATGAGTTTCATAGCGCTTGGAGCGGATGCAGGGGACGCCTTGCCTCACGCTCGTTTCCGACAACCCCGCGCATGAGTCCGGGGGATGCCTCATTTTCCGTCGTGGTTCCCTTCTACAACGAGGAGGACAACGTGCGCTCCGTCCTCGAAGAATTGCGCGCGGCGCTGCCCCGGGCCGAAATTGTCGCCATCGACGACGGAAGCAGCGACCGCACCTGGATGGCTGTCAGTGAAATGACGGGAATCCGGGGGCTGCGGTTCGCGGAGAATCTCGGGCAAAGCGCCGCGATTTACCACGGACTGCACGCGTGTACGGGCGAGGTCTGCGGTCTGATGGACGGTGACGGCCAGAACGATCCGGCCAGCTTCTGGCCGCTCCTCGAAGCATTTCATGGCGGTGGCGTGGATGTCGTCTGCGGCTATCGGGAGGATCGGCACGACCGATGGAATCGAAAGGCTGCCTCGCGGATCGCGAACGCGATTCGCCGCGCGTTCCTCCACGACGGCATCCGCGACACCGGCTGTTCTCAAAAGGTGTTCCCGCGACAGGCGGTCGACCTGCTGGTTCCGTTCCGGGGACTGCATCGGTACCTGCCCGCGATCTTCCGGCAGGCGGGCCTCCGCCTGGCCGAGGTGCCAGTCCGGCATCGCCCGCGCTTGGCCGGGACATCGAAGTACAACAACTGGTCGCGTGCCCGCGCGGGGGCCTTCGACCTGATCGGCGTCGCGTGGCTGCTCCGCCAGCAACTGCCCCGGGCCCGAATCCAGGCAACCAAGTGAATGAATGACACATTGTTCCGAGTTGATCTGTTTGACGTGGCAGTGGTGGTCACACCGTGGAAGCTCATCGGGTACTTGGGTGTCGCCCTCTTCGCGGGGCGCTGGTTCGTCCAGGTGATCGCGTCGCACTCGGCGCGCCGCTCCCAATTCCCGCGTCTGTTCTGGTACATGTCGCTGCTGGGCAGCCTGCTGCTGCTCTCCTACTTCAGTCTCAGCAACAAGAGTGATTCGGTTGGCGTGCTGTCCAACCTGTTTCCCGCGGCCATCGCGGCCTACAACCTGTTCCTGGAGGCACGGCACGACCGCCGCCAGGCCGGTGTGAGCCGCTCAGCGCAAGGCGCCTCGAGCTGAAGCGATGACGCATCTGCGACCCAGCACCGTTGGTCCGGTTGGCGAAGAGCGCGGACGACTGCGCGGCGCCGCAACCCCCGGGGCGCGCATGGCCACGACACCTGTCAGGCAACCGACACTCGAGTCTGAACCGAGTCGTGGCCGATACTGGGAGCGACTGGCTCTGGGCCTGTTCGCGCTGATTGCCTGCTTTGCCCTGCTGGGCGGGCGCGGACTCAACGAACCGGACGAGGGGCGCTACGCGGAGATCAGCCGCGAAATGTTGGAGAGCGGAGACTGGGTGATGCCGACACTGCATGGTTTTGCTCACCCTCAGAAACCTCCGGTTGTTTACTGGCTGACCGCAGCAAGTTTCACGGTGTTCGGTCAGAATGGGTGGGCGGCTCGGTTCCCCTGTGCCCTCGCGGCCCTCGGCACGGCGTGGCTGATCTTCAGGACGGGCCGAAGCCTGTTCGGGGAGCGCGCCGGGGTGGCGGCCACGATTGTGTTGGTCACGTCTTTGCAGTTCTTTGTCCAGGCTCGGCTGCTCACGCCGGACATGATCCTGACGTTTTGGATCACGACGGCGATCGCTTCCTTTGCTCAATGGGCACTCGAACCCGCCCATCGGCGCTGGCTCTGGGGTTGCTTCATCGCGATGGGTCTTGGCTTCTTGACCAAGGGGCCGATGGCGATCGTGGTGCCGGTGAGTGCTGTCGCGACGTGGCAGATAGCGCTCAGGCGCCGGGGCGAGAGAGTGAGGATTCCCTGGTTCAGAGGGATGGCGCTGACCGCACTCATCGGTATCTCATGGTTTCTGATCGTCGCAGTCAGGGAGCCAACGCTGGTCCACTTCTTTGCGTACGACGAGTTGGTCGCACGTTTCTTCACCGGGCAGCATGGCCGCTCCCACTCGACGTTCTTCTACATCCCCGTACTGCTGGTTGGCCTGCTGCCGTGGACGTTTCTGTTGGCTTCAGTCGTTCCCTGGCTGAACCGCGAGCTGAAGACCGACCAGTCGTTTTGCCGCGTGTGGTGGTTGATGATTGGCTGGGTGGTGCCTCCGTTTCTGGTGCTTTCGTTGAGCGGCTCGAAGCTGATCACCTACGTGCTTCCCCTCTATCCCGCACTGGCCCTCGCGATCGGGGCCTGGTGGGAGCGGGTGGGAAGCAGGGCCGATCTGACCTGGCATGCCGCAAGCATCGCAGGGCTTTTCGGCAGCCTGATTGTGGCCCTCGTGGCGGCTCTGCGGTTCACCACGCACACGATACCCGCCGTGCCGCTGCCTCTGCTCGGGGTTCTGATTCTGGCCGCACTGGGCATGGGCGCCCTGACCGTGCCGGTCAAGCCCAAGGCCCCCGTGCTGGGAGGCGGTTTTGCGGCAGCCTCATTGGGCGTATGGGTCCTTCTGCTGAGCCAAGCCGCATCGTGGAATGACCTGATGGGCGTCGGAGCGTCCATGCGGTGCCTGGCGCAACGGATTCGTTCTGAGACTGGCGACGAACCGATGGTCTTTGTCTACGGAGTCAACGTGCCAGGCTTGGAGTGGTATTTGTCACGTCTGATCCACGTTTCCGAGGACCGCGTGGATCATCTGTTGCCGCCGACGCCCGCCCAGGAGGCGAGACTGCTGTCCTCGCCCGGACAATGTTCGACCCTTGCGCCGCCGGGGCAGCCGGTCTTTGGGGTGGTCAAGTTGGCGAAAGTGGGCTCCGACTGGCCGACCAATACGTGGCGCGTTGTTGCGACCGCGGGATCGTTTGCCTTGATCCAGCGGATGGAGGGGGTCGCGAGCGATTCTTCGAAACGGCCTGCGCCCCTGGCCCGCACGTTTCACGGAGTCTCGATCGGCGCGAGGC
>Ga0116157_10002530_pt1 | contig 17758 bp, 13 predicted proteins | sample AD_UKC048_MetaG_FD_89882 | JGI IMG/M metagenome (GOLD analysis project Ga0116157, IMG submission 89882) | Active sludge microbial communities of municipal wastewater-treating anaerobic digesters from USA - AD_UKC048_MetaG | ecosystem: Engineered > Bioreactor > Anaerobic > Digestate | place: USA...
AGGAGGGGAGTGAAACAGATAATGTCAACAGCCAGCAAATGATCGATCCAGCGGAACAGGCAAAATCAGACGCGATAAACATGGCTAAATTTTTTGTAGAAATGATCGGTACTTATTCGCCAGGCGTTCAGTTTCAGAACGTTATCGATTTACAACCGATGATGACTCAGAAGATGGTAAGTTGGTCGGAAGATTTTATCAAGAGAAATATGGAAACCGGTGAGGGCGTTCAAGAAAGGATAAGCACTAAGGTGTTAAAAATTGAGGAGACAAAAATGGCGGAGGGGAGCGCGGAGATACGAGTTAATACCAGAAGAACCAGGGTGGATGATGCCGGTCAGACGAACTATAGTCAGGAAGCGGAAGTGGAATTATTAAAAATAAACGGTGTTTGGAAGGTAAATAATTTAATTTGGAAATAAAATATGTTGCCAGATCTAAATTATAAAAGGATTTTTTTGGCGATACTTTTGGTAGTGATTAGCCTGGCTTTGATTTTTGGGATAGTTTGGTTGATATTTATCAGACAGGGCGCTAACATTAATCAGCAAGCGACTAACACGGGCCAGTACGAAGGCGGATTGCCGAGCGCCGGACAGGGCGGTGAAGGCAATATATCGGAAGGGGGAGGGAGATTGCCCCAAAGCGCTGGCGGACAAGTCGGTGAAATGGGGCTGGGGCCAGAGGAAGAGGCACAGGCCGTGGAAGTGAATGAGGTAGCCAAGGGTTCTTTTACCAAGGCAAACGGATTGAGTGCAGGTACGGAGATAAAGAGCATGAGCCGAGAAGCGGATAGCTTTAATTTTTTGAGCGCTGAGGATGATAAATTTTACAGAATTTATTTGAATAATGGCCAAAAGACAGTCTTGTCCGAAGAAGAATTTCCTTTTGTGGAGGAGGTGACTTGGGCTCCGGGCGGGCAGAAGGTCGTTTTGCAATACCCGGATGGAGCAGTAATCACTTATGATTTTACGACTGGCAAAAAAACAACCTTGCCAACAGGGGCTGAAGATTTTTCTTTTAGTCAGTCAGCGGAAAGCGTGGCTTATAAATATGTGACTGATAACGAAGAAGATAATTGGCTGGTAGTGTCCGACGCGGCGACAACCAAATCAGAGGCGATTGAGCCAATAGGCGATCAGGGAGATAAAGTGATTGTTGATTGGTCGCCCAATAATCAGGTCGTGGCCATTTACCGAAAGCCGATTGGTTTGGAACAGGAAGAGTTGTTTTTTATTGGCTTAAGCGGAGAGAATTTTAAATCTTTGAAGGTGGGAGGCTCAAATTTTGAGGGCATTTGGTCGCCCAAGGGAGATAAGATTTTGTATAGCGTGCTGACCGCCGGAAGCCAATATAATCCGACTTTGTGGGTGGCAGACGCAGTCGGCGACAGTATCGGCAATAATAATTTTGCGTTGGGGTTGATAACTTGGGCCAGTAAATGCGTTTTCGCCAAGGACGGCTTAAACGTTTATTGCGCCGTACCGGTCAATTTACCGCAGGCGGCTGGTCTATACCCTGAATTAGTGAATGAAAGTCCGGATGTTATTTATCAGATAAATTTGGCGACCGGAATAAAAAAGATGTTGGCTTATCCGGTTTTGTCTCAAGAGTTGGAACAGTTTCAGATACGCCAATTATTTATTAGCGATGATAGCCGGAAACTTTATTTTTGGGATAATTTTACCAGTGAAATTTATTATATAAGATTGAAATAATTTTATGCGCAACCAGAGAGTGATACCTTGGGCGATTTTTTCCATTTTGGCCTTGGTGGCCTTTTTTGTTCTGGCGTCAGGGGTGGGCAGAATATTGGATCTAAGAATGGCAGGCAATAACTCCAGGGTTGAAACTGACAAGACAATAAATATCAGTGATAACATACAAACGACCAGTGATCCTTTAATTACGCCCGGAGAACATTTTTTGCTTAGAGCAACTGATCCGGTTTGGGGCGAAAGCACAGCCAGGTTGACAATAATAGAGTTTGGCGATTTTCAGTGCGCTTATTGCGCGCAGATGCAGGGCGTTTTGGCCGAAGTTTTGCCGGAGTATGGCAATCGGATTAAATTGATTTGGAAAGATTTCCCCAACCCAATTCACGCGGAGGCCAGAAACGCTTCCTTGGCGGCTAGATGTGCTGATAAGCAAGGTAAGTTTTGGCAATACCATGACTATTTGTTTGTCAATCAAGCAAGCCTGGAGAGAGAATTTTATAATAAAATAGCTTTAGAGCTCAGCTTGGATTTGGCTGTTTTTAACAAATGTTTGGATAATAAAGAAACCATTAATTTGGTGACCGAAGGCCTAGGCGATGGGCAAGCTTTCGGGGTTGATGCCACGCCATATTTAATAATCGGCAATGAGGTTTATAATTATGCCTTGAGCGCTGATGAATTGCGCCAGGTTTTGGATAGGCAATTAAATCTGTAAAAGCAAAGATAAAAAACCACCCCGATGGCTGTCGGGGTGGTTTTCAGATATTAATTATTGGACGGATTTGACTAGTTGTTCAAAAATAAGGGGATATTTTTCCGCCAAAGTGGAAAGTGATTTGCGGTCAAGCTCAATATTTTTTTCTTTGAGCAGATGGATAAATTTGGAATAAGACAAAGAATAAGGCTTTAGGCCGGCGCTGATTTTTATTTGCCAAAGCCCGCGGTTGACGCTTTTTTTCTTGCGGCGATCGGCGAGAGCATGGGCACCGGCAAGATGCGAGGCGGTGATGGCTTGCTTGATGAGATTTTTGCGGCCCCAGCGATAACCTTTGGTAAGTTTGAGAATGCGGGTTCTTTTTTTATTATGGATAACACCTCGTTTGACTCGTGGCATAAATTTATAATTAAATTATTTGTTTGATTACTTTAGCATCGGTTTGGGCCAAAGTCAAATCTCGGCGGCGATTTCTTTTTTGTGAACCAGAAGATTTGGCATTAAAGTGATTTTTGCTATCTTTGAGTTTTACTACTTTGCCGCCCTTGGTAACCCGAAAACGCTTGGCGATTGATTGAATGGTTTTTCTTTGTTTACCCATATGAGTATAGATTCAATTAAAGATAAAATTGTTTATTTATTGGCAGACAATGGCCGTTATTTGGCCGCCGAGGCAGGTAATCGGCTGGATAATTTTAAGGTTATTCCCAAGCTCGGCGATAAAATTTTTTAAGTTATTGATGGCTAGGTCTTTGTGGGCTTTTTCTCGGCCCTTGAGAATCATTTCTATTTTAACTTTGTGTCCATCGGACAAAAATTCAGTGGCTTGTCTTTTTCTGGTTTCCAAATCTTGACCTTTGATGCGGAAAGACAAGCGGACAGATTTTAGTTCGGAGGTTTTTTGATGGGCTTTATTTTTGCGACTTTGTTTTTCTAATTCGTACTTGTATTGCCCATAGTCCATGATTTTCGCCACTGGCGGCGAGGCAAGCGGAAAAACTTCAATTAAATCCAGTTCGGCATCGGCGGCACTTTTGAGAGCCGATGATAAGCTGACAATGCCGATATTATCTCCAGATTCATTAATCAAACGAACCTCCGGGGCAGTAATTTTTTGATTAACCCTTAATTCTTTTATCGATTCTTTTTGAGGTCTTGGTTTGTGATAACGTCTTTGCATAGATTTTATTAATTTTATCCTGACTCCCCATTAATAACGGAAAGGATCCCGTGTTGCAATAGAACGAATATTAATTATATGAGGGTTGGCCTAGAAGATGTCTCTCCATTTCCCATCTCACAAACGCGCTGGCGGGTTGGTCGGGCAGACTTTAGATGAATTTGGTGGAGACGGCGGGTAGTGCGCCCGCGTCTTGAAAAGCCAATAATAATTGGATACTAACTTAGCCGTGTTTGAGTCTTGAGCAGAAAATAAAAAAACGGCAAAAATTTTTTACTCACAGCCCAGAAATGTTTCAACTAAAATTGGCTGGGTGCCAAAATTAGTCTACACCCGAATATATGACACCTCTGATCCTGGCACAGGTTTTCAGGGGAGATGGCGGTAGAATTTAAGCTACCACGGAAGCGTAAGCCGGGGTCAGGGCGGCAACAAAGTTACCGATGGCCCTTTTAGCCACGCTCGTTATATTTTTGACACTTATTTGTGCGGTGATTTTGGCAAGATCACCAACTTGGTTGGCAATTATTACGAGCAGATTCAGTCAATTAAAAGCGTCCCCATAAATAAAAAGGCAGAGCCTCTTTTGACACTTATTATATAAGACATTTTTATTTAGGTCAAGGATGAATAGCTGAGATAGAGTGATATTTGACAAATATTAGATATTCTGATATATTTATTTTTAAGTAGATAAAAGATATTTTTTGTTTTTTAAAAAAGTATTTTTTGCTTTAATTTTAGCCAATAAATAAGAACATGGAAAACAAGCTTAATGATAATATCTTGGAAAAGATCATAAAATCTCAAGATGAACAAAAAAAAGCTGATTTAAACCCACGTGAGTTGGTTGATTTTTTATTGAAGGATTTGACTCAAAGGGAAAAGGATGTTTTGTACTCTCGCTATGGAATTTTGGGCGAGGAGAGCCAAACGTTGGAACAAATTGGCAAAAAACTGAATATAACCAGGGAGCGGGTAAGACAGATTGAAAACAATGCCATTATCAAAGCCAAACAATCTCCTGACTGGAAAGAATATCTAGCCGACTTATCATCTTTGATTGTAAAGTACATTAATCGCCATGGCTATATCAGTTCGGAAGTGATGCTAATTAATGAATTTTTGGGAGAAGGGGTTGAGCAGGGCGGAAAGAATTGTTTGTTGTTTATTTTGGAAAAATTTTTATCCGATCAAGTGGAGCCGGTAGAGATAATTCACACAGAGAAAGCCTGGAAGATAAGGGACAAGGAATTAAAACATTATGAGCAAGTGATTGAGGGGATAAAAACTATTTTAATCAAAAAAAATGAACCGCTTGAGATGACATCAATTATCAAAGAGCTGGAAGCAGAGATAAACGAAGAACAAAAGGTGCTGGTAACAGAATTAGAAAGCTGGGAGTCGGCAGTGCATTCATGCTTAGAGGTGAGCAAACATTTCAAAAAAAATTTATTTGACAAATGGGGAATGTCGGATTGGCGCTCGGTGAATCCAAAGAGAATGAGAGACAAAATTTATTTAGTACTTGTGAAGTATGGCCAACCGATGCATTACCGCCAGATAACCGAGAAAATCAACGAAGAGTCTTTTGATAAAAAGGTGGCGCATCCAGCGACTGTCCATAATGAATTGATTTTAGACGAGCGTTTCGTTTTGGTGGGCAGAGGCATATACGCTTTGGCAGAGTGGGGGTATAAGCCGGGGGTGATTTCCGAGGTAATTGTAGAGATTTTGACCAAAGCGGGCAAGCCTTTGGCAAAGAAAGAGATAGTGGAAGAGGTTTTCAAATACCGCAAAGTGAAAGAAGGTAGTATCGGTTTGACCTTGTCCGATAAAAATGTTTTTCAGAGAACAGAATCCGGCGAATACACTTTGAAAAAAGAGGTTTAAAGTGGTATAATTAAGATGCCACAATTGCCAACCCCAGAAAGCGGAATGTGGCGATTGTGGCATTTTAAATTTTGATTATGTCTTTTGATCCACAAGTAATTATTCAGAACCTGGAAGCGTTGGTTTTGGACTTAGGATCTCGTCACCCAGCTGAGATTATGGCAATTTTATTTTTAAAGGGTGGCTGGGTTATTTTTGTTTTTGTGATTATTCGGGGTTTGTGGTGGATATATGTGGACAATATACAGGGTAAATATTTGGGCAGTGTTCAATGGGCGCTTTTGGCCATTGATATTCCCAAGGAAAATTTACAATCAGTCAAGGCAGTGGAACATTTGTTCGCGGCCATGTGGCCATTTTATGAAAGCAAGAATCTGGTGGAAAAGTATGTCGATGGTAAATTTCAATTGGCGTTCAGTTTGGAGATAGTTAGCATTGGCGGCTATACTCAATTTTTGATTCGAGTTCCAAGAAGCCATAAGGATATTGTCGAGGCGGCTGTCTACGCCCAGTATCCCAAGGCAGAAATATCCGAAGTGGAGGATTATGCTTTAAGATATAAAAATTTGAAATTTCCTTCTGAGGAGCATGATTTGTGGGGATCAGAATTTACTTTGGCGAAGCCATCGCCTTATCCAATTAAAACTTATCCGTCGTTTGAAGATAAATTAACCCAGACATTCGCTGACCCGATGGCCTCCATGTTGGAGGTGTTTAATAAAATAGGAAAAGAAGAGGAGTTGTGGATGCAATTGATAATCACTCCAATTAAAGATGGTTGGAAAAAAGAAGGCTATAAAGTAATAAACAAAATGATTGGAGCCAAGACGGAAGGCGGAAGCGACAGTGGTCTTTTGACTACTATTTTGTCGCCCTTACACTATATTGCCAATTTGGCTCATGAATTTATTATTTACGGTTTGGGCTATGAAATGGGAAAAGAAGAGAAAATAGCCAAGGAAAATGGTTTGCCCAACAAGATGCTTTATTTGACACCGGAAGAGCGCAATGTTATTGACGGCATTACAATGAAGATCAGCAAAATAGCTTATCAGACAAAATTGAGAATTGTTTACCTTGGGAAGAAGGGCAAGCTAGTAAAACCACGCGGGGCAGGAGCATCAATCGGTATGTTGCACCAGTTTACGGCAGTAGACCAGAATTCCTTTATGCCTATTATGAAAACAATGACCAAGGCTAATTATTTTTTTGTTAAAAAGCGAGTGACTGCCAAGCAGAATAACATCTTGAGAAACTTTATCAATCGCAGTCAAACGGGCGGTTGGGGAGCGGGATTTATTTTGAATATTGAAGAGCTCGCTTCAATTTATCATTTTCCGGTGCCAGAAGCCGTACGCGAGGGGGTTAAGCGAGTGGAATCCAAAAAAGAAGCGCCGCCAGTCGATTTGCCAGACACTGTTTTCGAAGAGCAGAACAGTCAGGATAATTTTGAAGATTATATGGTTGCGTCTAGGGAGAGCGTTAAGGCTGAGCCGCCGGCTAATTTGCCGGTATAAAGGAGATGGCTGGAGGCAAATTGAAATAATAAGGAACAATTAGAACTATAAATAGAAAGAGAATATGGCTGATCCCAAAAGCAATGATATAACATATTTCGCGGAAACCAATTTTCGCAATGAGCGAAGAAAATTTGGTATAAGGCGCGATGATCGACGCCGGCATTTTTATGTGGTTGGAAAAACCGGTATGGGAAAAACAGCCATGTTGTCCAATATGATTATTCAAGATATTCAACGGGGCGAGGGTCTGGCTGTGGTCGATCCGCATGGCGAATTGGTTGAAGAATTATTGGATTTTATACCGCCGAAGCGGATTAATGATGTGGTTTATTTTAATCCTTCAGATCTGGAGCACCCAATCGCTTTTAATATTTTGGAAAGCGTGGATGACGAATATAAGCATTTGGTGAGTTCGGGGTTGATGGGGGTATTTACCAAGATCTGGGCTAATATGTGGTCGGCTAGAATGGAATATATTTTAAATAATTGCATCTTGGCTTTATTGGATTCACCTGGTAATACCTTGCTCGGAATTATGCGTTTACTAACTGACAAAGATTACCGAAAAAAAATTGTAGGGAAAGTTAAAGATCCGGTGGTTAAAGCTTTTTGGGTGGAGGAATATGCTAATTATAATGAACGTTTTAGAACCGAGGCAATTGCTCCGATTCAAAATAAAGTAGGCCAATTTTTATCCAGTTCAGTTATCAGGAATATTGTTGGCCAATCAAAATCGACCATTGACATGCGTGAGATAATGGATAATCAGAAAATTTTGATTTTAAATTTGTCCAAGGGCCGGATCGGTGAAGATAATTCAGCCTTACTGGGCGCAATGATGATTACCAAAATTCAATTGGCGGCAATGAGTCGGGTCGATATTCCGGAGCCTGAGAGAAAAGATTTTTATTTGTATGTTGATGAATTCCAGAATTTTGCCACTGAGTCATTTGCCGATATTTTGTCGGAAGCGAGAAAGTATCGCTTGAATTTAATCATGGCTCATCAATATATCGCTCAGTTGACCAGCATGAGCGGCGGCGGCAGGGTGACCAAGGTCAAAGACGCGGTTTTTGGCAATGTGGGAACGATAGTTATTTTTCGAGTTGGGGCGCCGGATGCCGAAGATATGATCAAGGAGTTTGAACCATATTTTGTAGAAGAAGATTTAGTGAATTTGACAAAGTACCAAATTTATCTCAAGTTGATGATTGACGGGGTAGCCTCAAAACCTTTTTCAGCCCGGACGTTGCCGCCAATAAAGACTGAAGAGAAAGGAATCAGGGAAAAAGTAATTGCCGTCTCTAGGGAGAGATACGCCAATAGCCGAGTCGAGGTGGAAGAAAAGATAATGCGTTGGTCTGGCCTGGAAGAAACAATGGGTTCAGTGGCCAGAGAAACAAGGCTTGACGGAGATGAGGCTATTTTTAAGGCTGATTACGTAGTAAAGCAGGTTGGCGAAGAAGAAAAAGATGATGACGGGGCGGAAGGAAAGGGGAAGATTCAAGCGGTGTGCGATAATTGCGGCAAAAAGGTGAATGTTAAATTTCAGCCAGATGATAAGCGTAATGTTTTTTGCAAAGAGTGTCTGAAAAAATTTAAGGCTGGAGAAATTGACGCGGAGAGATTGCCCAAGAAAAATATATCGGTGTCAGTTCAAGCGAGCGATGATAATATTGTCCGGCCACAAATTATAAAGCCAGTAACGCCAGCAGTCAGCCAAGCAGTGGGCAATAAGGATAATTTAGTCAAGCCTTTATCGCCGGGTCAGGTGATTTCTTTAAATAAATAAATATGTGGGAAGCAATAGGCTTGGGGATAATACAAGGGATAACCGAATTTTTGCCGATTTCTTCAAGCGGACATCTGATATTAGCGCCAAAAATTTTTGGTTGGAATGAACCGGGCTTGGCCTTTGACGCGATGATTCACTTAGCGACTGCTTTGGCGGTGGCGATAGCATTGAGGAGTGAAATTTGGACGCTGATTGTCGGACTAAGTAAACCACAGGACAGTGAAGACGGTCGTCAAAGCCGGCGGTTGACCGGAATGATAATTTTGGCTTCCATACCGGTGGCCATAGCTGGTATTTTGGGAGAAGATTTGATTGAAGAAAAATTGCGCTCTGCAATTATTGTCGCCGCGGCTTTGGTATTAGGAGCGATTCTTTTATATTTGGCGGACAGGAGAGCGAGCAATTCTGAACCGATTGTAAGCCAGTTGTCGGAAATAAATTATAAACAAGCGCTGGTGGTCGGGTTGGCCCAAGCAGGTTCTTTGATACCAGGAATTTCGCGGTCGGCCGCAACAATAGCCGCCGGCCTGGGAATGAAATTTAGCCGGGAGACAGCGGTAAAGTTCTCTTTTTTGGCCGGCTTGCCAGCAGTGGTTGGGGCGGGGTTATTGGGAGCATGGAAGTCCTTGGGCGGAGACGGAGAAATAGTGATATTGGCGGTTGCATTTTTGGCGGCGCTAGTAGCAGGGATTTTATCAATAAAATTACTTTTATTGGTAGCGAGAAAAACTAATTTTAATATTTTTGTAATTTATAGGATTGCTTTGGGGATAATTTTATTTTTGTTTTGGATGGAATAAATGATGGAGTAAAGTAATGATAAAAGTGTTTCAAGGATAATTAAGCGAATAATAATCATGGAATATCGGACAAAATACAGAATATTAGAAGGGATACCAGCCACTTTGGTCTGGAGTTGTTTTTTATTGGTGATTGTTTTGTCTTTTGCTAATCCGATCGCCGCTATTTATATAATAATAGTTTTTGATTTTTTGTGGCTAGTCAGGATTGGTTATTATATTTTTTATTTGATTTATTCCTATAAAAAATACCGCCAGGCGATTAAGATAGACTGGCAGGACAGATTAAAGCAAGTAAAGGGCTATGAGGAGATTTACCATTTGGTGCTTTTGCCAACTTATAAGGAACCCAAAGAAGTGATTTTGGAAACAACGGCGCGGTTGGCGGAGAGTAATTATGACAAAAAAAAGATGATAGTGATTTGGACCAGAGAAGAGCGGGGCGGCGATTTGCAAGAATACCAAGAGTGGGCTAAAGAAATCAAAGAAAAATATCATGAAGTTTTTTTCCGACTGGAGTTTTACGTTCACCCGGTGCCGCCGCCGACGGAACTCAAGGGCAAGGGTTCTAACGCTCGTTGGGCGGCGATCAAGGTCAGGGAAGAAATTATCAAGCCGGCCGGCATCCCATTTGAAAAGATAATTTTATCTTTGTTTGACAGCGATACTTTGCCGCATAATAATTTTTTTGCTTGTTTGGCGTGGACTTATTTGCAACAGGAAAAACCAGTACAGAACGCTTATCAACCAATGGCTTTGTATTCTAATAATATCTGGGATGCTCCGTCTTTCAGCCGAGTAGTCTCCAACTCAACGACATTCTGGTTGATGGCAGAAATGGGCCGGCCGGAACGATTGCTCACTTGTTTTTCTCATAGCATGAGTTTTGAAGCTCTAAACGCAGTGGATTTCTGGGATACTGCTTCGGTAGTGGAGGATTCACGCATTTTTATTCAGTGTTTTTATCATTATGGGGGTGATTATCGCACAGTACCAATTTACGTGCCGGTTTGCATGGATACAGTTTTGGGTGATAATTGGCGGGAAACAGTTAAATACCAATATAAACAAATGAGACGTTGGGCCTCGGCGGTGGAGCATTTTCCATATCAGGTGATGAATTGGGCTAAACACAAGGAGATTGGCTGGTTTAAAAAGTTTCGGATGCTTTTTCTTTTGGTAGAAGGAGAGCTTTCTTGGGCCACAGCGCCAATTATTATCACAATTATGGGTTGGTTGCCGCTCAAGGTGGCGGCTTGGAGAAATTTGAATGATGTGCTGGTGCAACAGGCACCGTTGGCTTTGGATAAAATTATGACTTATTCAATGGCGGGGATTGTTATCGGCGGGATTTTGGCTACAACGATGATGCCCAGAATGACTAAACAAAAAAAAGGCCTTTGGCGTTGGCTTTTTGTGATCTTGCAGTGGTTTTTGGTGCCGGTGACGATGGTGGTTTTCGGGGCAATCCCGGCGGTTGAGGCCCAGACCAGATTGGCTTTGGGTAAATATTTGGGATTTGACGTGACCAAAAAAGTGAGAAAATAGGCAAGTAGGCAGGTAGGGGTGTAGGAAATTTAATAAATAAAGATGAGCGGTTTGGCCGCTTTTTTAATAATTATTTTAATTTCTAATAAAATTCCAATTTTCAAAGTCAAAATTAAGAATAAATTTTAGATTATAAATCCTCAAATGAATCATTCTAAAATTAAAAGAATTTATTTGTTTGTTAATTTGTATAATATTTGAAGATTCACGGGGCTTTATTTTAGATAGCCATTAATGAATTCGTCGGCGGTCATGATTTTTTTGCCCTCGGGCTGGAGGCGCAAGATCTCTAGACAGGAAGACTCTCCGCAAGCAGCGAGGAGTTTTTTGCTGTCAACGAAAAGAGTGCCAGGATCATTTTGGCTTATTGGCTTTTGACTAGTCGGTTTAATCTCGTTGAATTTAATTAAAATGTTTTTGTTTTTTATTTTGATTACAGAAAAGATATTCGGCCAGAGATAGAAAGCCCGCCATTGGTTATAAATTTTTTGAGCGTTATTTTGCCAATTGATTTGGCCATTAATCTTTTTTATAATTTTGGTGAAAGTGGCGGCGGAGTGGTTTTGTGCTTGGGGTCTTATTTCATTGGTGATAAATTTTGGTAGAGTAGAAATAAGCAGTCTGGAGCTGTGATCAGCCAGTTTGGCGGAGAGTGTCAGGTAATTGTCAGTTGGTTCAACTGGGATTTTGATTTGAGAGACAAGCGGGCCGTGGTCCATTTTTTTATCCAAAAGTATGAGAGAGATGCCGGTTTCTTGATCTCCATTGAGAAGGCAGGTTTGGATTGGCGATGGGCCACGATAGAGAGGGAGGAGAGAAGGATGAATATTGAGACAGCCAAGACGTGGTAGGGTGAGGATAGAGGAGGGGATTATTAAGCCATAGGCGGCGATGATAAAAAGATCGGCCTGAAGGTCTTTTAATTTTATTTCGTTGGTGTCATCAAGGTTGGCCGGTTGAATTATAGACAGCCCAAGTTTTTGAGCCAGGATTTTGACTGGCGGGGGGGTCAGGGTTTGGTGCCGGCCGGTTGGTTGGTCGGGCTGAGTGACAACTAAAATAAGATCGGCAAGAGAATTGGTGGCGAGACTTTTTAAGATGTTGGCGGCAAAATCAGAAGTGCCAAAGAAAATGATTTGGGGTTTGGGGCTAGACATTTATTTAACTAATTTATCAATAAACAAAACGCCATCCAAATGGTCAACTTCATGCTGAATAACGCGGGCTTCGATATCACGATACGATTTTTTTTGGGGTTGGCCTTTTTTATCAAAAAATTCCACGGCGATTTTTTTGTGGCGCTTGACCGGACCGTAAAATTTGGGTACAGATAGGCAACCCTCTTCGGCAGTAGTTTGGAGCCATGATTTTTTGGTGATTTTTGGGTTGATCATGATTTGGGCTTCACCTTCCATATCAACAGCAATAAGACGTAGAGACTGGCCGACTTGGGGTGCGGCCAAGCCAACGCCATCAGCGACGTACATTGTTTCCGCCAGATCTTTGAGAAAGGATTGCCAGGAGGGATCGTTGAGCAAGGACAAATCAAAATCTTTGGAGGTTTGTCGTAAAAACTTTTCATTTTTCTGAATAGTAAGAACGGATAAGCGAGCCATAAGGTTGATAAATTAATCTAATAATGTTTGCGGGTTGATATCAATAAGGACATCTGACGGCAGGGACTTGATGATGGCCGGCAGGTGTTTGTGTTTTTTTATTTTAAGTATCAGGTTGTATTTAAATTGCCCTCTGTTTTTTCGACGAGTAATGGGAAAAGGATCGCTCGGGTTGAGCGAATGGTCCGTGGCGGATAATTTTTGACGGAGTTTTTGAGCCAGAGAAAGCGCTTTGAGATCATTGGGGTTTTGGATACTAAGTTTGACCAGATGAGCAAAGGGAGGGTAGAGGAATTTTTCGCGAAAATGTAGCTCTGTTTGATAGAATAATCGAGGGTTATTTTTGACCAGGGCTTGGATAAGCGGGGCCGAGGGTGAAAAAGTTTGGATTATCAGTTTAGCATTTTTGGAGACGCTGGTCAATAAGGAGATGATGAGTTGATAGGCGTTTTCATTGGCGCGAAATTCGGCATGATGCCAGAGTTCGTCGGTATTGATCAGGGCGGCAAGACCGATATTTGACCAGTTAATTTTATCAAAGGCGAACTCGGTGCCGACTAAAATTTCCGCTGAAGCGTTTTGGGCCGGAGTTGAACTGTCCAGGACGGCAACTGAAGTTGATGGGAAATTTTGGCGGAGACGGGCGGCTATTTTTTCCGTGCCCAGACCGAGAGACTGAAAGGCGGGACCGCCGCAACGGGGACAAAAAGGAGGGAAATCTTCCGTGTGGCGGCAGAAGTAGCAAATTAGGCGATTATCTTTTTCTTTGATCAAAGGAAAAGAACAGTCGGGACAAGTAAAGGTATAGCCACAGTCAACACAACGGTTGATGCGGGCATAACCTTTTTTATTCAAGAAAAGAAAAATTTGTTTTTTTTGAGCCAAGGTTTTTTTAATGCTGGCGGAGAGTGGGTCAGAGAGGAAAGTATAATTTTTATTTTCCAGTTCATAGTTGAGATCAACCAGATCAAGCTGGAAAGAAAATTTGGGCTGGCGGGGGTTTAATTCATGATAGTATTCCAGGCTGGGCGCCGAGGAGGCAAATACCAGAGACGCCTGGGTCAACTGGCTGAGTTCTGTACAGACTTTTTTTACCTCATAGCGAGGAGTCATGTCATGCTGTTTGTGATCCGGAGAAGGTTCGTTGTCAACGAGGATTAGTTTTAGATTTGTATAGGGTAGGAAGCAGGCTGAGCGCGTACCAATAAATATTTTTGGCTGACCGCCAAGAGCTGATTGCCAAAGGTGCAAGTAGCGGGCACGGGGAAGGGCGCTATGGACAGCGAGATACTGGTCATTGTTCAGGTTAAGACGTGAGGCCAAGGTGAAGATGTCTTGGATTTTGGGAACAATGATTAAAATTTGTTTTTGGTCAACGTAAGGAGAAATCAATTTTTTGTAATATTTGAGTTGGTTTTTTTGATTTGACCACCAGAAATAGCAGATTGATGAAGGTTTCGCCGCAGAGCGGGCGTTTGACTGTTCCAATAGCGATGACCATTCTTTTTTTAAAATTTTGGGCAAGCTGTAGTGAACGAAGAGCGAGCTGGAGACGGCATAGTAAGAGGCGAGAGCAGAAAAGAGCTGGATTTGGGTTTGGGTAAAAATTGGTTTTTCGTTGACCAGACCGATAAGCGTTTTGAGGGGAAAACGTGAAAAGCCGGGAGACGGAGAAAGGGCGGCGACGACCCCAATGACGACTGATTGACGGAGTGGAATTTTTACCAACTGGCCGACTTTAATCTTGGCCTCAATTTTTTTGGGGACCGCATAGGAGAGGCGGGAAAGGCCACGAGGCAGTTTTTTATCAGGGATAATGTCGGCAATCATAAGGGTAATATAACACAAAAACACTAAAACATAAAAACATAAAATTAAGGAAAACACCAAGACGCAAAAGCGCCAAATCATTAAAGAATAAAATATTTAAAAGTCAGAGCAGACATTAAGATAATAATATAGGCAGTGCCAGGTGCGATCGAGGTGCTTGTTTGGTATAGACAATTGACTTATTGGAGCCAATGGCGTATAATGTCTGCAAATTAAGTTTTTTCGTTTTATGGATAAAGTCATAAAAATTCGAGGAGCAAGGGTGCATAATTTAAAAAATATTGATATCGATATTCCCAAAAATAAGTTGGTGGTGATTACGGGATTGTCAGGGTCGGGTAAATCCAGTTTGGCTTTTGATACGTTGTATGCCGAGGGCCAGAGGTTGTATGTAGAAAGCTTGTCTTCTTACGCAAAACAATTTTTGGGCTTGCGAGATAAACCGGATGTAGATAAAATGGAGGGTTTGTCTCCGGCTATTGCCATTGATCAGAGGCCGGCGACCAATAACCCGCGTTCAACAGTAGGGACGATAACGGAGATTTATGATTATTTACGGGTGTTATATGCCAAGGTCGGTTGTCCTCATTGTCCCAGATGCGGAGAGAAGATTGGCCAAAAAAATAAAGAGCAGATCAAGGAACAGATTTGGCGTAATCACAAAGAAGAGAATGTTTTGATTTTGGCCAGGGTGGTGAAGAATAAAAAGGGAGGGCAGAAGAATATTTTGGAAAGAATGAAGGATCAAAAATATAATCAAGTAAGACTAGACGGCTATTTTTGCTCTTTGGATGAGGCCTTGACCAATATAGATGAGAAAGGCAAGCGTCACAATATAGAGGTGGTGGTGGGAGAAAAAGTTCACGGGGCAGATAAAGGAACTCAGGAAAAATTCATGAAATTATTGGATAGGGCATTGGATCTTGGAGACGGAGAAGTATTAATTTATCAGATCAGCCAAGAGAAAGATTGTGTTTATTCCGACAGTTTGACTTGTCCTAAATGCCAAGTAACGGTCCCTTTTTTGGAGCCTAATATTTTTTCTTTTAATTCGCCAATCGGAGCGTGCGGGGCGTGCGGTGGGTTGGGGGTAAAATTGGAGGTCGATCCGGAATTAGTGGCGCCAAATAAAAATTTATCCTTAGCCGAGGGGGCGATTCGACCTTGGAGCCGAATGAGCGGCAACAGTCAAGAAAGTCAATTGCCAAAGTTATCGACCGTGGCTAAGAAATATGGTTTTGGCACCGATTTGCCGCTCAAGGAGTTAAGCCAGGAACAATTGAAAATTATTTTTTATGGCGACGATGATTATGAAGGCGTAGCTAATGGGCTATTAAGAAAATATAAAGAAACAGACTCTGATTATATTCGCGGAGAGATAGAGAAATATATGCGGGTTAAGGAGTGTACGGAATGCCATGGGAAGAGGCTAAAGCCGGAAGTTTTGGGCATTAAGGTGGGGGACAAAAGTATTAGCGAGGTGGCGCAATTGAGTTTGGAGAATTTGATAGTTTTTTTAAAGGAGCTAAAGTTTTCTGCCAGAGAAAAAAAGATTGCAGAGCCAATAATCAAAGAAATCAATGAGCAACTGAAAATTTTGACAGAGATTGGGCTGGATTATCTCGCTTTGGACAGATCGGCCATAACGTTATCGGGCGGAGAGTTGGCAAAAGTCCGTTTGGCCACCCAAATTACCTCCAGTTTGACCGGAATTTTATATGTTTTGGACGAACCGTCAATCGGTTTGCACGAGCGAGATAACCATAAATTGATCAAGACATTAAAAGACCTGCGCGACTTGGAGAATACCGTAGTGGTAGTCGAACATGATCAAACAATAATAAAGGCGGCTGATTGGGTAGTGGATATGGGCCCGGGTGCTGGTAAGCGCGGGGGACAAGTGGTGGCCGTAGGACGTCCGGGGGAAATTATCAAAGATAAAAATTCCTTAACTGGAGAATATTTAAGCGGAAAAAAATTTATTTCTCTGCCAAAACAGAGGCGTAAAGGCAACGGCAAGATGATTGAAATTTTGGGCGCTAAGGAGTTTAATCTGCGCAATATTGAGGTGAAGATACCGTTGGCTAAAATGGTTTGTATTACCGGGGTGTCTGGTTCCGGCAAGTCAACTTTAGTAGAGGATATTTTGTCCAAGGCGCTGGCTAATTATTTTTATAAAACAAAAGATGAGCCGGGTAAATATCGCGAGATTAAGGGATTAAACAATATAAACAAAGCAGTGACGATTGATCAATCGCCAATTGGCCGGACGCCACGATCCAACGCCGCGACCTATACCGGGGTCTTTACTAATATCCGCGACCTTTATGCCCGACAGCCAGAGGCGCGAATAAAAAAGTTTGATCAAGGATTTTTTTCTTTCAATATTAAGGGCGGGCGATGCGAGACGTGCCAGGGCGACGGAACAACCAGAATAGAGATGAATTTTTTACCAGACATATACCTGGAATGCGAGGAGTGCCATGGTCGGCGTTATAATAATGAAGCTTTGGAGATTTATTGGCGAGGTAAAAATATCGCTGATGTTTTGGAGATGACTGTAGAAGAAGCGTTGAATTTTTTTGATGATTTGCCCTTGATTAAGGCTAAGCTGAAAATTTTGAGCGAAGTAGGTTTGGGTTATCTGCACCTGGGCCAGCCCGCGCCGACGCTTTCCGGCGGTGAGGCCCAGCGGGTGAAATTGGCGACGGAATTGTCTAGACGCGATACAGGCAAAACACTCTATATCTTGGATGAGCCGACAATCGGATTGCATTTTGAGGATGTACGCAAATTATTGAATATTTTGAATAAGTTGGTGGACAAGGGCAATACAGTGATTGTCGTGGAGCATAATATGGAAATCATAAAGTGTGCCGATTGGGTGATTGACATGGGGCCAGAGGGTGGAGACAGGGGCGGAGAGATCGTGGCGGAAGGAACACCGGAACAGGTGGCAAAGGTTAAAAAAAGCCATACGGGACAATTTTTGAGGGAGTTTCTCCTAGCAGAAAAAAAATAATAAGGTGCTTGCATAGAACAGCTCTACACAATTTGATATTTTTTAATGATTTTCCTAATGGTTTTGCCTAAATTAGACTCATTTCTATGATTAAAACGAAATTCCATCTCTTTTAGGTATA
>Ga0116157_10002531_pt1 | contig 17757 bp, 16 predicted proteins | sample AD_UKC048_MetaG_FD_89882 | JGI IMG/M metagenome (GOLD analysis project Ga0116157, IMG submission 89882) | Active sludge microbial communities of municipal wastewater-treating anaerobic digesters from USA - AD_UKC048_MetaG | ecosystem: Engineered > Bioreactor > Anaerobic > Digestate | place: USA...
AACTTTATACTTTATGAACTTTAAACTACAGTAATGTTGTAGGACATACATATTCCGTACGAGGAACGTCTGTTTGTGCAATTGCTTTAAAACCTCCAATCACATCTACAAAATTGTCCCAACCTCTTTGTTTGAGAATAGACGCTGCAATCATCGTTCTATATCCACTTCCACAATAAATGATAAAAGGTTGATCCTTTGGAATTTCCGATAAATGTTGGTTGATCTCATTGAGTGGAATATTGATGGCAGTGGTGATATGCTCAGAATCAAACTCACTTTTTTTCCGCACATCAAATACCATCTTTTGGTCGAATTGTTGAGCAAATGTTTCTGCATTTATTCTCTCTACCGTTTCATAAGGTTTTCCTGCGTTTTTCCAGCTTTCAAAACCACCACCAAGGTGACCAATGCTATTGTCATAACCAACTCTCGCCAATCGTGTAATGCTTTCTTCTTCTTTTCCAGCTTCAGTAACCAATAATATTTCTTGATTGATATCTGGAATCATTTCACCAACCCACATAGCAAAATTGCTATCTAAGCCAATATTGATGCTATTGGGAATAAACCCTTCCGCAAATTGAGAGGCACTTCTGGTATCCAATACCAAAGCCTGGGTTTCATTAGCCACTAGTTCAAATTCCTGCACATTGAATGTCTTTTTACCTCTGTCCAAAACCTCATCGATGCTTTCATAACCTTTGATATTCATGACCACATTTTTAGGGAAATATGCAGGGGGAGCGACTAGACCTGTCAATACCTCCTTGATAAATTCAGGTTTAGTCATATCTGGACGCAACGCATAATTTGTCGCCTTTTGATTCCCTAAAGTATCGGTTGTTTCCTTACTCATATTTTTGCCACAAGCACTACCCGCACCGTGATTAGGATACACGATCAAATCGTCTGAAAGGGGCATTATCTTGTTGCGAAGAGAATCAAACAAATGGCCCGCCAACTTCTCTTCTGTTAAGTTTGCAATGACATGTTGTGCCAAGTCTGGTCTTCCAACATCACCAATAAATAAAGTATCACCTGTGATCAGACCATGTTCTTTTCCTTCCTCATCTATCAACAAATAAGTAGTACTCTCCATTGTATGACCAGGAGTGTGAATGATTTTCACTTTGCAATCTCCCACTTCAAAAACTTGATCGTCTTCAGCAACTATGGCATCAAAACCAGGTTTTGCGGTTGGACCATATACTATTTCAGCGCCCGTCTTTTTTGCCAAATCAATGTGACCACTCACAAAATCAGCATGAAAATGGGTTTCAAAAACATACTTTATTTTCGCTTTGTTTTTATTTGCGCGATCAATATATGGTTGCACTTCCCTCAGTGGGTCAAATATAGCAGCTTCTCCATTGCTCTCTACGTAATATGCTGCATGCGCCAAACATCCGGTATAAATTTGTTCTACTTTCATCTGTAATAATTATTTTAAACAAATGTATCCGTATGTGGATTGGCCATTCGTAACCAATGTTACAGAAACGGTTTTTATTTGGGATGACTTTGGTCATGGGACAGGGTCCGGCTGTCAGCTATCAGTTTTCAGCGGTCAGTTTATTTAACTCGAGCTACGAGCCACGAGCACGAGCTTTTGTTTATTTGTTTATTCGTTTATTCGTTTAGTTCTGGCGATTCAGGAATACAGCAGTTCAGCAAATTACATTTCGCTCGTTTTATTCCTATAAAGAATCAAGGCTTTGCGTCTCTCTAGAAATATAAACTTTATGAACTTTATAATGTACAAAGTACGGGCGAAAGCTTTTCGCCTCTTCTATTCCGTTATAGACGCAAGGCATACGTTTCTCCATAATATAAAATACCTGAACTTTCAAACTTTATGAACTTTCTACTTTATGAACTCAAACAAACTTTCAAAAATAATTCTGGCCGCAAATTTGCCGCCCTCTAATGAAGGATGAAAACCATCTGGGCCATAATAACTGTAATCTTTAGTGTTTTCAATGTGCAATTTCCATTCTTTGCCCACAGGACATATAATCGCATTGTTGGCTTTAGCCGCTTGGTCGTAGTTTTTGATTACACCATCAAAGGTTGACCAATTTTGTATAGATGGCCAAACCATAAAAAATGCCAATTTAGTTTGGTGTTTATCACACAGTGATTTAATGCGTGCGCCAAATTCTAACAAAGAAGTTCACCCATCTTCTTGGGAGGAGGGTCCTTGCTGCATTACCAAATAATCAATCGATCCTTTGGCAATGGTTTCTTGTAATTTGCCTTCATTCCAGTGATCTTCCAATGCGTAATTTGGATAAGCTAACATCAACGTTTTGATTTTCTTACCTTGCTGTTCACCAATCTTTGCCACTAGATCGGGTAAGGAATTAGAGTAGGTAAGGCTATTTCCTACAAATAAAATAGTTATTATTTTTGTTTCATTTTCTGTTGGAATATCACCTGAAAACCTATTGGTTGTACATGAAAAAACCAATACTAAGCCTATAAAAATTATAAATTTTCTAATCATAATCATCTATTGCTTTTTTGCTTGATTGAATACTTCCTCAAAACTCACCCTATAAATATCTCCATTTCCATTCTGTGGTCCGTTGTAATCATTTAGCAATTCCTCCAAGGTAATATCTTTCTCTGAGTAAGTTGATTTTAGGGTGTTTCTTTCACTCGTAAAATATAATGTCTTCTTATCAAAACTGACAAAAGGGCAATAATCCAATTTATCTGAATTGAAGATTTGAAGATTTTTAGCCTGCTGCCAGTGACCAAACTCATCCTTCAAACTCATGTACAAATCACCCCTTCCCATGTCGTCTTTTCTACCATAAGATGTGAAAATGATGTAATCTTCATCCGGCGAAACAAAGGCATTAAATTCATATAATTTTGAGTTAACTGCAGAATCCAAAGCCACAGGATTATTGTATTTTCCATAGGCAAATGTGGATACAAATATGTCTTCTTTACTAATCGCGTTATTGTAAGCCGCCGTAAAATAAATGTTTCCAGAGTTCGTAATGGAAGGGTAAAATTCATCTGCTGCCGTATTGATTGGAGCACCCAAATTGATAGGGTTTTTCCAAATTCCGTCCACTTTCTCGATGTACCAAATATCAAAATCCTTGATCTCTTTACCAGAAGTTGGTCGATTGGAAACAAAATACAATCGCTTTCCGTCTGGAGCAAAGGTGGGTTCTAAATCACTGAAATGACCAGCAAATGAAGCAATTTGTGGTTCAGACCATATGCCATTTGTTCCCTTTTTTCTATGAATGATGGTTTGGAATTTCCCTCCAGGTGATTGCAAAGTATAAAACAATTCATCACCAGTCGGAGACATTGCAAAATCCCTTTCATATTGACCAGAATTTATTTCTCTTACCAATTCAAGTTTATTAGCTACTGAATCTGTTTCAAATAAATTTTGAGAGAAACTAATATTTGCTACAAATAAAAATAAATAAACATTTGCATATTTCAGGGTATTGAAAAACTTCACACTCACCTTTCTAAAAGTCAAATTATCGATCATTGGTTATTATCTATTTTTATGAAATTAGTACTGTTGATTAAAATTTCTTTGAATTCAAAATGATAATAATTATCACCTTGTTTAATTGAAACTTTATAGGGTAAAGATATTTGATTGATTAGTTTCCAGTTTGTAAATTGGGTTATAATAAATTCATTTGCATTGTCGGGATTAACCAATACTATTTTGTCCAAATATTGATGTCTTTTATTGAAAAATAAACTACATGATTTACCCAAAGCTGTTTTCGCATGAATTATATGATCATCTTTTGATACGGTATCTTTTGATATTTCAAAATCATTATATCGTTTATTGATTGAAAGTAACATCTGGTGAAATTCATGACTTCTGATGACAAAAATATTTTCTTCGTTCAATTCTTGTAAAGTGTCACCAAAAACAACTCCTGTTGTATCATTATAAATTACAGCTTCGTAATTTTGCTTTGAATCATAATCTTTTATTTGCTTGAAGTAAGTATATCCTAAATCATCACTATGGACAATCGTCCGATACTTGCCATTTGGACCAATGCATTCTGCTACGGTCACAATATTTTTGATGTTTTCTCGAATTTCCTTAGGCCCAATCTTATATAGAGAAGCATTGACAATTTCCAATGCACTCACAGGTTTGGTACCGCAGCAACTGAATAAAACACTGTAGAAGCCTAAAACAAAAATGGTTCTTCCGAAAACCATTGATAGATAAAATTTGATTCATAAATATATTTGTTATTTGCTTTCCAAAATGTTCACAACGTCTATACGGCAAGAATCTACCTACTAATACCATCAATCATAAGATCTTATATGAATACCGTTGGAAACGATTATTCATATGGAATTCATTGCATTCTATGGATTAAAACCACAAAGCAATACTTTTGTCCAGTATATTACTAGCCAAAAACTGAATTGAGGGAACTTAACTTCAATATGAAACAAAAAAGACTTTTATTACACATTGCATTTTGGGTTTCTTACATCCTATTTAAGACATCTCAAAACGTTGGATCTGAGCTGGCTCCTTTGTCCAATAATTTAACCATACAAGACATCCTCCCACTATTCTATGCCCAATTGACCCTTCTGCTCATAAAAATTCCCATGGTTTATGCATTCTTTTTCATTATTGACAAATATTTGGAAAAGACTTGGAGCTTATTGTTGCCCATTTTTTGTGGAATAAGTGTTTTAATTTTGTGTCTTATAGCTTACTTCCCGCTGCGCAATTTTATCATTTTAAACATTTACCATCTTGAATATTCGCCTTCAAAAAGTTACAGCTTTGTAAGCATCATCTCTGCACTTTTCATTCTGCTTTTTATTGCAAGTTTGGCCATTTCCATAAAGGTAGTAAGAATAAATATCAAACAAAGAGCGCATGAGCAAGCATTGGTAAAAAACAAATTAGAAAGTGAATTACAATTTCTCAAAGCTCAAACCAATCCACATTTTCTATTCAACACCCTGAATAACATCTATGCGCTGGCCAGAAAAAAATCTGATGATACTGCTGATGTGGTTATGAAACTTTCTAAACTATTGCGGTTTATGCTCTATGAATCTCAGCATAAATTCATTACCATCAGTCAGGAAGTTCAAGTTCTGCAAGATTATATTGAATTGGAAAAAATTCGTCTTTATAAAAAATTGGATCTAAATTTTACTCGCGAAATTGACAATTTGGATCAGGCAATTGCTCCTTTAATACTACTGCCTTTTGTAGAAAATGCATTCAAACACGGTGCTTCAGAAAGTTTGGAAGAATCCTTTATTCACATTACCTTAAATTTAAAATCAGGTATTCTCCATTTCAGTGCGATCAATTCAAAAAATGAAATTCCGGAGGAAATAAATGGTGATCATTTGGGTTTGAAAAACATCAAAAGACAATTGGAATTACAATATAAAATTCACGAATTATGGATAGAAAATAATTCCAATGATTTTAAAGTTTCATTAATGATTAATTTAAATAGCCATGCATAAAATCAATTGCATCATCGTAGAAGACGAACCATTGGCAATGGAAATTTTGGAAGATTATATTCAACAAGTTCCGTTTTTGAATTTAGTTGCAAAATGCAACGACGCCATCAAAGCCCTGGAGGTTTTGAAAACCAATGTCATTGATTTGATATTTTTGGATATCCATTTACCAAAATTAAAAGGATTTGAATTCATCACGACATTGGCAAGTCCTCCGGCCATCATTATTACCAGTGCCTATCATGAATACGCACTTAAAGGCTACGAACACAACGTAATTGATTATCTTCTAAAGCCAATCGAATTTTCCCGTTTTATCACAGCGGTTAATAAACTGGAAAAGAAGATACCTCAACCAAAAATTACGACTACAAAAAAAGAAAGACCAAGTATCTTCTTTAATGTCAACAAAAAAAATGTCCGCATTTACCTTGATGAAATTTTATTTGTGGAGAGCTTGAAAGAATACGTCAAAGCAGTCACAACGACAAAGAACATTGTGACAAAATTTCAATTAGGTCAAATCGAAGAAATCCTCCCAACCGACAATTTCCTGCGTGTGCACCGATCTTTCATTGTCGCTCTCGATAAAATTTCATCCTATTCTGCCACAGAAATTGAAATTGACAAATGGACCATTCCCATTGGCCGTGCCTATAAGGAAAATGTAGAGGCAAGTATTGTCAATCGGAATTGAAAAATGAAATAAAATTTAAAACCATTGCGACGGTGCGGATGGTTTCAAAAATTATAATGAGTGTAGGCGCGTAAAATTTTACGCCCCTACATGCCCCAACGGGCATTATCTATTACATTTGCAAAAAGGATTAAAACTTGCAAGACCTCTTACTCATCACCCCCCCGTTTACCCAACTCAACACACCATACCCCGCTACTGCTTATTTAAAAGGTTTTTTGAATACCAAAGGTATCTCGAGCTTTCAAATGGATTTGGGCATCGAGGTAATATTAGAGCTTTTCACACCCGTGGTTTTGCGCTCAGTGTTTGACACAGCAAAGGCTCGTCAAAGTGTAACTTCAGATAATGCGCGTAGAATATATTCCATCAAAGAAGATTATATCCAAACCATCGAAGAGGTTATTGGCTTTCTACAAGGCAAAAACCAAACGCTGGCGAGGCAAATAGCCAGTGAAAATTTCTTACCGCAGGCATCGCGGTTTGCGCAGCTTGAAGACATGGAATGGGCTTTTGGGGCCATGGGTATTCAGGACAAGGCCAAACATTTGGCCACACTTTATCTGGAAGATTTATCTGATTTTATCGTTGAATGCGTCGATGAAAATTTTGGCTTTTCCCGATATGCTGAGCGTTTGGGGAGGAGTGCGAATTCCTTTGACGAATTACATGCATTATTAGGCCAGGATGCCACTTTTATTGATCGAATTACCCTCCAGATTTTGGAAGAAAAATTGGTCGCGATAAATCCAAAATTGGTTTGTTTTTCTGTGCCCTTTCCGGGCAATCTTTACAGCGCTTTTAGATGTGCCCAATACATCAAAAAACACCATCCTTTGATGAAAATTGCGATGGGTGGTGGCTTTCCAAATACCGAATTGCGCACCATCAAAGACAAACGGGTTTTTGAATTTTTTGATTACATCACTTTGGATGATGGCGAATTACCCATTGAATTGTTGGTTTCAAATGTCCTGCATCCCGACGAAAAAAACCCCAATTTCAATTTTTATAAAAGGACTTTTTTACTTCAAAATGGTGAAGTCATTTACAACAATTTTTCGCTCAGAAAAGACTATAAACAAAGCGAAGTTGGCACCCCAGATTATAGCGATTTATTGCTCGATTTATACATTTCTGTCATTGAAATTGCCAATCCGATGCACAGTTTGTGGAGCGATGGCCGGTGGAATAAATTGACCATGGCCCATGGTTGTTACTGGGGTAAATGCACCTTTTGTGACGTTTCTCTGGATTACATTAAATTATACGAACCCATTGCCGCGAAATTGCTCGTTGACCGAATGGAAACCATCATCGCTCAAACGGGAGAAAAAGGTTTCCACTTCGTAGATGAAGCTGCTCCTCCGGCTTTGATGCGGGAATTGGCTATTGAGATTTTGCGGAGAAAACTCAATGTCACGTGGTGGACCAATATCCGTTTTGAAAAGCGTTTTACCAGAGACCTTTGCCGTTTGTTGCAAGCCTCGGGATGCATTGCTGTTTCCGGAGGTCTGGAAGTTGCCTCAGACAGATTGCTGGAACTGATCAAAAAAGGAGTTACCGTAGAACAAGTTGCCCAAGTCACCCGCAATTTCACCGAGTCGGGCATCATGGTTCACGCTTATCTCATGTATGGTTATCCCACTCAGACGGTTCAAGAAACGGTAGATAGTTTGGAAATGGTCAGACAAATGTTTGAATTGGGCATTTTACACTCCGGATTCTGGCACCAGTTTGCACTCACCGCTCACAGTCCGGTAGGCCTTGATCCAGATGCTTATGGCATCATTCCTGAATACAAATCGATTTCATTTGCCAACAATGACATCCAGTTTGTGGACAGTACAGGCATAAACCACGATCAATTTAGCTTTGGCCTCAAGAAATCTTTATTCAATTACATGCACGGCATGTGTTTTGATTTTCCCCTACAGGAATGGTTTGATTTCAAAATTCCAAAGACAAAAATCCCAGGTAATTACATCCAAAATTGTCTGGAATTGGTAGAAGAAATTGACCTCAAACCCAGCACAAAAGTCATTTATTTGGGCAAAGATCCTGAGATAAATCCCTTCACCAAAGTAAAAAGAGGCCATATTTACGAATGGCTCAATCTCATGTTTCACGATAAAAGAGACACCATAGAAATAGCCGTTGAAAAACCACTTGCTCAATTATTTCTGGAATTAATTCCCCAGCTCAAAATAACTGAAGATGAAGTTTTGACCGTTGAAAACATTCGAGTTTTTGCAGTGCAAAATGGTATTGATTTTGAGGAATTTTGGCAGAGTGAATTGGTGGTGAGATTGAGGGAGGATGGGGCTTTGTTGATGTTTTAATAAGCCGCGAGCATCGAGCCACGAGCTTCGAGACTATTTTAAAATTGCAACTCTCGGTGGACTGCGAAATTTATTTCGCAGGAATTTATTAACTTCTGTCTATCTATCATTTACTTTCATATTTAATATCCTTCTAAAATATAGATTACTCTCACGTTTAAGAAAAGAATTCGTTTGTAGCTAACTTCCTAAATAATAAAATATATCCTTTACTCTATAGAAATGAAAGTAGAATGAGGATAATTTTCCAATACTCTTTCTTTGTTCGTGTCGTATATTATGCCTAAAACACCATCTTGGTCAATTGCAATAATTAACTCTTTTGCCTTTGCCTTTACAAGAATGTTTTCAAATCCTTCCTTTTTAAAATAAACCTCCTTAGCAAAAGGATACTTATCCATTATTTGAACAATATCTTCGATCGTTTTAGCTTTTTTGAATTCCTCTTGAGATTTATCAATTTCATCATTTTCATGCAAAATTTTTGAGTTGGTTTTTAAAAACAAGCTAAGTTCATTTGGGTGAATATTTAGAAGACCCTTTTGATTATTCTTAATTTCCCCATTATCCTGGAAAATAAATTCATATAAAATTTTATCATCTCCAATAAATTTTTTTAAGTCATTTTCAGATGCTAGAATTGATGATGACTTAGTTTGTCCGTTTAATATTTCGGATATTCCAATCATAGAAGATATTAAGACTAAAAAAATAATTATTTTATTTTTCAAATTCTATTTTTTAAAAATTAGTGCAAAGTATTTATTAAAACTTTCATAATGGTCACTAGACCTTGCATGGGTATTTAGATCTCCTAACAAAGGCACCGAAGTTGTCACATTTCCCCTTACAGTCCATTGAGTAAAAGTTATGTTTGTAAATATGTCATCTTTTGATATTCTATGAAATTCAATATTCTCTTTTAGTAGATAAAAAATGATTTTATCAGTTGTCTTATCAAATGGCGAACTAAAAATAATAAGTTTATTATTCTGCATACTCAATGAAAGGTAGTTCTATTAAAGATTGTAGTATCTAATTTCCAACTTTTTAGAGCAAGCAGAAATAAAGGTTTGAAATCTTTTTTATATTCCCCAAAGGAAGTGACTTTACATGCTGTGTAGAATAAGTTCTTATCAATTACTCTTTCATTTATTTTTTGCTCAATAAGTTTAATTCTTTGCAAAGTATAAAGTTCTTCAGGCCAGCTTTGCGAAATGTGAGTAAGTGTGGCCAGATAAGCATAATATTTGCACGAATCTGGTCCTGTTTTTGAAATTCCAACTTTTAGATTTGGAGAGCTTTGTAATTCATGTAGCAATAATTTCCAATTGGAGAAAATTATTTTACTTCTTTTCTCATTTGCAATCAAGGTTGGCTCTAGATTAGATTGATCATTTTTAAAGATCAAACAATAGTCTAAATGAGGTGTATCTGCTGAACCACAACCTATTAGTAAAAATAAATTCAACACAAAAAACATTGATTTCATAAAAAGTTGAGTTAATACTAACTAAATAAACAAAAAATATAACATTTTTCTCTCAGAAAGGAAATACTAAAATCCTTTCCATAGTATCCTGCCACCATTTTCAAACAAGTGGGTCCGCATTCCATCGAGTTTACCTGTCTATATGTAATAAAATTTTTCAAAAGCTGTTTTCAATATTTATTTTAATTAACCAAATACATTACCAATACTCCCGCAGCATGAACATACATTCATGAGCATAAAATCTTCAGCCACATTAGCGTAAGCTTATGCAGCGTTTATTCAAAAAATACTACTTGGATAATAGTTGAAACACTCCAGACAAATCAATCATAGTATAATATAGATTTTGGGGTCTGTATTTATGTTTCTTATACAAATATATACGATGGGCATAAATATTTGTTGTTTAGAACCTATTTTTTTTATTAGATGTCAGCGGTCAGTTTTCAGTGATCAGATTTGATAAGGTGGTGTTGGCCGCGAGCCACGAGCCACGAGCTTCGAGCTTTCAAATTAAAGTTTAATTGCCAAAGAGCTGTTTGCCATCAAATCTCATTGGAATGCGAAATTTATTTCGCAGAAAATAACTTTTAATTCTTTCTGCCAAATAAATTTGGCTTTCCACTGGGCTTGGTAGATTATTTTATACTGTGCAAAGCTCTGAGTTTAAGAGCCTGATTTCTTTATTGCAGGATGATTGATCAATTAAACCTGATATCAAAAGAAAATGCTTCAACTTATAATCAAATTGTCAAGGAAAAGGAGCATTTTTGGTGAATTAAATTTGAAATCTATGGCAGGACAAACAGACCTCAAATTACTCATTTCACAAATGGAACCCACTCTCAATGAAGGTGAGTATGTTTTTGTCAACATCAATGATCTGGAAAAAATAAGTAGGTCAGATACCTTATTTGAATTTAAGGAAGTAGAAGGAGCAACAATTGTTTTAGAAAGACAAAAAGCTGATTTATACAATTTATCATACGACTTTGTTGCAAGTTGGATTACATTAAAAGTGCATTCCGCTTTGGAAGCAGTCGGATTTACAGCAGCCTTTAGTTCTGAGTTGACTAAACATAAAATCAGCTGCAATGTCGTTGCTGCCTATTTCCACGATCATATTTTTGTTGATGTTAAAGATGCGGAGAGGGCTATGAAAGTTTTAAAAGAAATGAAGACCGAAGTCTGAAATCAATTCAATGAATTCTTACGACCGGCTGTCAGCGATCAGTTTTCATCGATCAGTTTTAATGAAGTGGGCGTTGGCCGCGAGCATCGAGCCACGAGCTTCGAGCCTTTTTAACTGTAATTTTCAGTGGAATGCGAAATTTATTTCGCAGAAAATATCTTTTAATGCTTTCAGCCAAATAAATTTGGCTATCCACTGGGTATGGCAAAATCTTTTTGGAATATTGGTCAGCCTAATTAAGGTATTGAATATTGCTGTTTGGCAATGATAATCTGATTTCAATTCGTGAATTTGTGTCATTCAGCTGTCACCGATCAGTTGTCAGTGGTCAGTTTTGAATGCTGAATTCAACTCACTTGCTCAAAGATTGTATTTAGTCTGGGAAAACCATAAGCCATACTTAAACGTATATTTTGAAAATAATTATTACGTAGAAAATATTCCAGTATCATCATTTAACAAAGAAAAGAAATTTGATCAGTTTGACAATCACAGCAATTGATATACAACTATAAAGAAGTCAGCTGGCTTACATTGGCTCAAAATATCTGTAGGATTTTACTGGCTTTGTTTATGATTTATGCCGGATATACGCATTTGACAATTTATAGAGTCGAATTTCAAGCTTTGGTGCCAGATTGGTTCGCCTTGGATAAAGACTTTGTGGTAGTGTCATCTGGACTTGTGGAAATTGCATTGGGATTAGCCTTCCTTTTTTGGGAAAATAGGCGTAAACAGATTGGATGGGCATTGGCAATTTTCTTCCTCCTCGTTTTTTTGGGGAATATCAACCAATACTTCAAAGGAATTGATGCTTTTGGTTTGACAACAGATCGGGTGAGATTGATCAGGCTATTTTTTCAACCAATAATTGTTATTTGGGCGTTGTGGTCATCCGGAAGCTTAGACAAAAAATGAAGAAAATACCCTAGCTGCAAATTGAGAATTGATATAACTAAAATAAAAAGATATGAGACGTAAAATTGAAAATCTGAATGGTTTCAAAATAATGGCCACAGATGGAGAAATAGGCAAGGTGAAAGAATTTTACTTTGATGACAGCACCTGGACGATTAGATATTTGATCGTCGAAACTGGAAGTTGGCTTTTTGGTAGATCAATACTTTTATCTCCAGAATCCCTTCTTACCCCAGATTGGGAAAATAAAGTATTTCCTGTTAACCTCACAAAGGCCCAGGTAAAAGGCAGTCCGGATATTGATACAGACAAATCCATCACCCGACAACATGAAATGGATTTATACAATTATTATCCATGGGGAGCTTTCTATTGGGGTGACATGGGTAGTGCTGGTATGGGTATGTCATATCCTATCCCAATGGAAAATGCTGTACCAATACAAAAAGACCAATCTGAAAATGACCCTCATTTAAGGAGTACAGATGCCGTGAAAGGTTATCAAATAAAAGCATCTGACGGAGAAATTGGTGAGGTTGAAGATTTTATTGTCAACGACCAAAATTGGACCATCGATTTTATGGAAGTGGATACTGGCAATTGGTTTCCAGGGAAAAAGGTATTAATATCACCAAATTGGATCACTGAAATTAATTGGGAAACTGCTTCAGTAATAGTAAATAAATCAGTGGATCAAGTAAAAAACAGCCCGGAATATGTACCTTCTCAGGAAATACTTGACTCTTATGACTCCAATTTGCAAAATTATTACGGAAGATATATTTCTAATAAATAATAAATAATTCCCTACATTTAAATGTAAACAGATCATAAGAAACAAGCCCATCATTCCATTGATATTTTCAAAAAAATTACTCTTTTATTAAGGAATTATTTGCATTAAAAGGAGCTGATGATGATGAAGAAAATACTTTATTTCATATTATTAACTGTTTTGGCAACCATAGCAGGTTTTTTCATTTGGAGGTTTATTGATTATAGTAAAGAAGACAACCCAAATAAAACCTTTCTACTTCCTCGCGCTGAAATCTCCATTGTAGAAATTACCTCCTTAACGGATGAAGAAATTGAAATGGATGTAAAGCTGCTCTTAAAAAACCAACTTCCCATTTCATTTTCTGCCGATAGCGTGCAATACAGCATATACATCAATCACGTGGAAGTAATTAAAAACCAATATAAAAAATCTGTTTCTTTAGAGGGAAGTGACAGCACCTGGATTTTACTGCCAATTAAACTTTTGAGTGAGCAATTATTTTCCATTTTAAAGGAAAGTGATCAACAGCAGTTAGATTCGGTTGAATACGAGATAAAAACCACCTTTTATACAGATCTCATTTTCAAAAAACAATTTGATTTGAAAGTCACCAAACTGCTCCCTTTGATCCGCCCTCCACAACTCCTTTCCAAACAAGTTCAATTGGAATCTATTAATTTTTCAAGAGCTTCCCTACTGTTTGAAGTTGAAATAAAAAATAGAAATGTTTATTCAATCCAAGCAAAAGACATCAACTTCAGAATTGCGATTGAAGACAATGAATGGATAGAAGGTAAATTGCCAGGACTTACTGTTATCCCGGAAAAAAGTGTTAAAGACCTTCAAATTCCGCTAGAGCTTTCATTAAAGGATGTTGGTAAAACCATATTCGATTTGATCAAGAAGGGTAAAGCAGTAAAATATAAATTAGATGTGCAATTCAAGATAGCGTCTGAAAACAAATCTGTGAATGATAGTGAGGTATTTTTGAAGAGTACTGGGTCTGTAAAATCACTATTGAATTTCAGTAAGGGGTAGCGGCACAATGGTTCAGAAATAATTCTAAATACTTCTCTAGATGATAGACAAAGGAGGAGAGACGAAAGTTATTTAATGATATTTATCCTGGTTGCAAAAGGCCTTACAATATCATCCTTTATCTTTCATCTTCTAAACTATTATTATTTAAAAGTGTCAACTTTTCTAGTGCGATATAGTTTAATTCTTTGCAAAGAATGTTTGTTTTATCTTCAAATTGATTTAGTTGAATCAATTACAAAAAACATCATTCCCATACATTCAAAAAATTAAAAATTTACATGAAAGCAATCGGATTTAAAACCTCACTACCCATAACTGAAGCCAATAGTTTTATCGAAATTGATGCCCCGAAGCCTATCCCATCGGGCCATGATTTATTGGTGAAGATCGATGCGGTTTCTGTAAATCCTGTAGATTATAAAGTAAGGCAAAACAGTGCTAAGGACAAGGTTTTGGAGACGCCAAAAATTATTGGTTGGGACGCAGTAGGTACGGTGGAAGCGGTGGGCTCAGCAGTTTCTTTGTTTAAAGTTGGGGACAAAGTTTATTACGCAGGCGATCTAAACAAACCAGGTTGCAATGCAGCATATCAAAGCATCGATGAGCGAATAGTCGGAAAAAAACCTGCGACTTTGAGTGATGTAGAAGCTGCTGTCATCCCCTTGACCGGTTTGACAGCTTGGGAAATATTATTTGATAGAATGCGCATCATTCCAGAAAAAGACAAGGGTAGGACTATCCTGATTATTGGTGGCGCAGGAGGTGTAGGTTCTATTGCCATCCAATTGGCCAAACAATTGGCAGGGCTTAAAGTGATTGCAACCGCTTCCAGACCAGAAACCATTGATTGGTGTACAAAGCTCGGAGCAGATGTGGTTGTCAATCATCATGATTTGGTCAATGAAGTCCAACAGGCTGGATTTAAAAATGTAGATTTTATTCTTGATTTTGTGGATGCAAACGCTTACTGGGACGCAATGGTTACGTTGATAAGACCTCAAGGCCACATTGGTTCGATCACTGGTAGTAGTGAACCAGTTGCCCTGAATAAATTGAAATCAAAAAGCGTAAGTTTTTCTTGGGAATTGATGTATACCCGATCTATGTTTGAAACAGAAGATATGATTGAGCAACACCACATTCTAAATAAATTGGCAGATTTACTCGATGAGGGCATTTTAAAAACCACTTTGAATACCACACTAAATGGCTTCACCGTCGATAATTTTAAAGCAGCACATCAATTATTGGAGTCTGGAAAAACTATTGGGAAAATAGCTATTAATTATTAGAAAATTGTAACCATTACTGCTGAAATTTTTTGTTCCGTTTATTAATGATGAATCTTTTCAACGTTGAAATGGGTTTTTAAATTAAAAATAAACTTACGTTTAGCTATTCATTTTGAGCAATAAAAAACCTAAATTGGACACTCTTTTTGTATTTTAAGTTGAACTTTCTCCGCTGCAATGAATGATCAAAAAATAACTTCGATTGAAACATCCAATCCTGCCGCCATCAAAATGACAGAACTGACCACACCACTAGGTACCATGTATGCGGGAGCAACAGAAGAAGGCGTGTGTTTGTTGGAATTTACAAATAGGATCAGGCTAGAGCAGGAAATAAAAGGCTTGAAAGATGCACTTCAGGGGGGAATACAAAATGGAAGAAATGTCCACTTGGATCAATTGGAAGTCGAACTTCAAGAATATTTTGAAGGAAAACGCAAAGTTTTTTCTGTACCTCTACACACACCCGGTTCTGAATTTGAAAAATCTGTCTGGAAGAAATTGCAGGAAATACCTTATGGACGCACGTGGTCGTATAAAGAGCAATCATTGGCAATGAATAATCCCAAAGCAATAAGGGCTATAGCTACTACCAATGGCCGCAACAGAATAGCCATTGTGATTCCTTGTCATCGGGTGATAGGTAGTGATGGAAGCATGACGGGATATGCAGCTGGTGTTGAGCGAAAAAAATGGTTGCTCAGATTTGAAAGGAGCAATTCTGAAACACCTGTAGGGGAATTGCCATTTGTGAATGATTAGTTGTCAGCTGTCAGGGATCAGCTATCAGCTTTGAGATTGGTTGTGTTGGCTGTGAGCTTCGAGTCACGAGCAGCGAGCTTTTTGTGACCAAAAGATCTGTTTTTATCTTTTTTGGTTTGAATGGCTGGCTCCTCCACACGTATAATGTCGTACCTACGGCATGAGAGCTTCTTTTTCTTTTTTTTGTACCAATAGTTTGTCCCTAGTGGGACTCTGTGTTATCATTTCAATTTGCTGAAAGCTGAGAGCCGATAACTGAAAGCAATTTGTGAATTCGTAGCAATCAGCGGTCAGCCTCGAGCAATGAGCTGCGAGCCATTTAAAATGATGTATTTATACCAATAGCTTGCTTTATCGAGTTTGCTGAAGGTTGAGAGCTGATTTCAATTAGTGAATGCCCCAATAGATTGCCCACAGCTCAAAAATTCCGATCTCCTATTTCGGTCCTCTGTTTTCCTTTCGATAGCTATCGGAACCGATTTCCGAATTCCACTGAAAATTGAGAGCTAAAGCTAGCTTCCCCAATTCTACTGACCCGTTACCAACTCAATCAACTCTTTATCCAATTGTGGCTTCACTGTACAAACGTTGTCAAAATGCATGGTAGAAGTATTTTGCTCAGTGTATGCGGGCCATTTTGGTAGTCCTTTGTGGTTGGGATTGCCTGTTTTTGCAAAATTTACCCAAGCAAGGTTTACTTTATCTGCAAGTTTTTGAGCCTCTTTTGTGCCACCAGTCATATTGCGAGTCCGCTGTATGGTGTTGAAAGCAAAAGCAATTTCCATACAATGCACAGATTTATATTTGCCGTCCAAAACAGGAGATTGCCAGTCGAAAAGATATATATAAACAGGAGCTCCACCTGACACGGCTGATTTTACATTTGCCTGATAAACTGCACCAGGTCTGAAACGCATATCTATATCCATCAAATCGGAAGGTCGTTTATGAGTTGGCCATGCTTTTTTCGCATATTCCAAATATTTATCCGTTTTACCCGGATAGGTTTTATCTAGATAGCTTCTTACAGATTCATTGCTTGCATTCAACATATTGAGACCGATGGAAGGCATAAACTCCGTGATCGTAGTACCAATCATGAGTGGGATATTTTTTGATAATTGAAGGGCTTCTTGTGAAAGCATATCATAAGGTAAAAGATCTCCATCAAGGCTGGGACCCCAACTTAGCCCAAAACCAGCAACAGGTCGTCCTTCACTTCTAAATTTTTCTGAAACAGTTCTGATTGCTTTATTTCCCGCCGCGCTCAATTTTTCAAACGGTACGATTTGTATATCGTCCAAATTATTGGTAGAGATTCCTAGTTCTTTTAATACTTCTGCGCTTATTTGTCTGGTTACTTCTTGGCCAAGCATGTTACCTCTAAAAGCACCACTTTGATTGATTGCTTTGTGAAATAATCCTTTTGCGGAAGGCATTGCCATCAAAGTATTGACCTTTGCGCCTCCTCCAGACTGACCAAATATGGTCACATTGTTGGGGTCTCCGCCGAAATTGGCAATATTATCTCTTACCCATTCCAATGCCAAACGCATGTCCAAAACTGAATTATTTGCCGAATATTTATATTTTTCTCCATAAGCAGATAAGTCCAGAAAGCCCAAAATGTTGAGCCTGTGATTGATGGAAACCACCACTACATCTCCGCCTTTAGCCAAGTTCTCACCGTGATAGGAGGGTAATTCTTGTGAAG
>Ga0116157_10002532_pt1 | contig 17754 bp, 17 predicted proteins | sample AD_UKC048_MetaG_FD_89882 | JGI IMG/M metagenome (GOLD analysis project Ga0116157, IMG submission 89882) | Active sludge microbial communities of municipal wastewater-treating anaerobic digesters from USA - AD_UKC048_MetaG | ecosystem: Engineered > Bioreactor > Anaerobic > Digestate | place: USA...
CAGGGAAAAATCTCATTAATAAGGCCTACATACCAAAGATATTTGCATTTGCTCAGGCAGGATACGGAAGACCGGGATTGAATATGCTCAGTAATGATTTTGAACCTTATGCAATTGTTGGAGCAAAGCTCACCTGGACACCATGGGAGTGGAATAAAGCTAGGTACGAAACTGAGTTGCTTGAAGTAAAATCTGCAATAGTTGATAATGCGCAACAGAATTATTTGTTACATCAAAACGCTTTGCTGGAAGCTCAGTCGCAAAAAATCGAAAAGATAAAAAGATTGTCGGAGAAGGATTACGACTTGCTCGAGTTGCGAGAAAACATTACAAAGGCATATTTAATTCAGATGAATGAAGGTATTCTAAAGTCAACTGATTATCTGAATGCTTTGAATGAAGAAAATGCTCAGAGATTGACAATTGAACTGCATCAATTAATGATGTCGGAAGCAGTCGTTAAGTATAATTTAATTAAAGGTGAAATATATGGGAATTGATCAATTACGAATTACGAATTACGAATCTTGAATTACAAATAGCAAAAAACAAATAACAAGAAACAAATAACAAGAAACAAAAAACTTAGTGCCTTAGTGGCGAAAAAATGAAAATAAAAACAAAAAACTTAGTGTCTTAGTGGCGAAAAAAGGAAAACAAAAACAAAAAACTTAGTGTCTTAGTGGCGAAAAAAGGAAAACAAAAACAAAAAACTTAGTGTCTTAGTGCCTTAGTGGCGAATAAATGAAAATAAAAACAGAAGCTATGAAAATAACAAGTCTAACATTAATTGCTTTACTCTTTTTAGGAGCAGTATCGTGCAACAGGAATTCAGATAAAGCAGATGCCTATGGAAATTTTGAAGCTGAAGAAACGCTGATTTCTGCCGAAGTAAACGGCAAACTGCTTGAGTTTTCCATCAGTGAGGGAGATGAACTGAAAGCCGGAGATAAGATAGGAGTTATTGATACAATGCAGTTGTATTATCAGAAAAAACAACTGATAGCAAAAAAGGCTGCAGTAGAAACAAATTTCAGCAGTATAGTTTCGCAGATATCTGTAATTGATGAACAAATTAAAACTCTGGAAAAGGAAAAGGCAAGAGTGGAAAAATTATTGCAATCACAGGTGGCAACACAAAAGCAACTCGATGATATTGTAGGGCAGATAAATATTCTGGAAAAGCAAAAAGCAAGTGTAAAATCACAGAATGCTTCTCTATTTGCCGAGATAGAGGCTGCAAATACAGGCATTGAGCAGGTTGATGATCAGCTCAGACGTGCCTATATCGTTAATCCCGTAAATGGACTCGTACTCGAAAAATATGTCCAGGAATTTGAATTGTTAAATGCCGGAAAACCATTGTACAAAATTGCTGATATGTCAGAAATAATTTTGCGTGCATATATTAGCGGAGAACAACTTGATGATATTAAGACTGGACAGAAACTGAGAGTGGAAATTGACAAATCTAAGGATGAAAACTATGTTTATGAGGGTACTGTAATCTGGATTTCTTCCGAAGCAGAATTTACCCCAAAAATTATTCAGACGAAAAAGGAGAGAGTGAGCCTTGTTTATGCAGTAAAGATACGTGTGGTAAATGATGGCAAAATTAAAATTGGTATGCCCGGAGAAGTTTATTTCGACTAATTTCTTATAAACGAATGGCTGAAATTGAAATACATAATTTGTGCAAAAGCTATGGAAGTGTAAAAGCCTTGGATGACCTATGCATGACAGTAGAAAAGAATGGTTTTTATGGCTTGATAGGACCTGATGGTGCTGGTAAGACTACTCTCATGCGGATTATTACAAGTTTACTTGTCCCTGATAGTGGCAGTCTCAGTGTTGGAGGACTTGATCCGGTTAGGGACTATAAAAAACTAAGACTGAAGTTAGGTTATATGCCGGGTAAATTCTCACTTTATCCCGATCTGAGTGTTGAGGAAAATCTGAGATTTTTTGCCGGAGTGTTTGGAACCACGATAAAAGAGAATTATCATCTTATAAAAAACATATATCAGCATATAGAGCCATTCAAAAACAGAAGAGCCGGAAAACTATCTGGAGGGATGAAACAAAAACTGGCTTTGTCTTGTGCACTGATACACAAACCTGAAATATTAATACTTGACGAGCCTACAACCGGTGTTGATGCTGTTTCGAGGCGTGAATTCTGGGATATGCTGAACGAAATAAGAAATTACGGTATTACAATTCTTGTATCAACTCCTTATATGGAAGAAGCGGTTATTTGCGACAATATCTCCCTTCTCTTTGCTGGAAAAGTAGTGGAATCGGGCACCCCTGACGAAATTGTAAGCAGGTATTCCGCAAAAGTTTATTCTATAAAGACAAATAATATTCCTGTTACATTAAAAACCCTGAGAAATCTTTCGGGAATTAAATCAGTAAATAGTTTCGGACAAAATATACATCTTGTTTTTAGTGACGAAACACATTCTGAGATGGATATCAGTGAATTCCTGAAAAAATACGATGTTTTGGATGCGGAAATAAGTATTATTAAGGCAGGTATTGAAGATTGCTTTATTGATTATATTTTAAGAAGTACTAACCAATGATTACTGATGAAAACATAATAGTAGTAGAAAATCTTGTGAAGAAATTCGGCAATTTTACTGCGAACGATAATTTGAGTTTTGAGGTTAAACGGTCGGAGATTTTTGGATTTCTCGGTGCAAACGGAGCAGGAAAGACCACTGCTATTAAGATTTTGTGCGGGTTATCGTTTCCTACATCAGGAAAAGTATCCGTAGCGGGATTTGATGTTTATAAAAAACGAAACGAAATTCGTAAAAATATAGGTTATATGAGTCAGGGATTTTCGCTGTACGAAGATTTGACAGTTAAGGAAAATATTGAGTTTTACGCAGGAATATACGGTTTAAGACGAAGTGAAATCAAAGACCGATTTGAAGATCTTGTACAAAAGTTGGGCATCGAGGAATTGAAAAACAAACTTGTGAGTGATCTGCCTTTAGGCTGGAAGCAAAAAATAGCCTTCTCTGTCGCAATATTTCATAAACCACAAATTGTTTTTCTTGATGAACCAACCAGCGGAGTTGATCCTATCACAAGACGACAATTCTGGGATTTGATTTATGAAGCGGTCGAATCGGGTATAACTGTCTTTATAACAACACATTATCTGGATGAAGCAGAATATTGCAACAGGGTTTGTATTATGGCAGAGGGCAGAATTGATGCAATAGGAACTCCTGACGAATTAAAAAAGAAGTACTATTCTCTTAATATGGACGAGGTTTTTGTAAAAATAGCAAGAGGTAACTGAAGTTGAAAAATGAAAGTTGATGTAGAAATAAGAAACAGATGAAAAGATTTTCGGGATTTCTGATAAAAGAGTTCTTACATATTTTGCGAGATACAAGGACAATGTTGATATTGTTCCTTATACCGATATTTCAGATCCTGATTTTTGGGTATGCCATTAAGAACGAAGTTAAGGATGCAAAACTGGGGATAATTGATATGTCTAATGATAATGTAACAAAGGAAATCACTGCGAGACTGGATGCAGCGGTTGATTTTGATGTTGCAGAAAAGTATTTCAGTTACGAAGAAGCTGAAGCGGGATTCAGGGCTAACAAAATTAAAGCGGTTGTAGTATTTCCGGAGAATTTTGCCAATGATCTGGGAAAGTACGGCTCGGTAGATGTTCAGATATTATTGGATGCCTCGGATCCAAATCTTGCAAATCTTATTAATAGTTATGTAAATATTATTTTGACAAAATATGCTGCAGAAAATAATCCTAACTCATTAAAGACAATTATCAATATTGAGCCGCGTATGTGGTTTAATGAGAATTTGCATAGTGCTTATATGTTTGTTCCAGGGACAATGGCTTTGATCTTGATGCTGATAACGGCATTAATGAGTTCAATTTCTATTGCAAAGGAAAAAGAAACAGGAACAATGGAAATACTGCTGGTATCACCCTTAAAACCCATTCAGATTATACTCGGGAAATTGTCTCCTTATGCAGTATTGTCAATTGTTAATGTTATCAGTATTCTTCTGATAGGAAACCTGGTGTTTGATGTGCCTGTTAATGGAAGTTGGGCCTTTTTATTATTGGTTAGTTTTCTGTTTATTATGTTAGCATTAAGTTTAGGTTTGATGGTTTCTACTGTGGCAAAAAATCAACAAACAGCAATGTTTATTTCTGTGTTAGGATTGATGCTACCAACAATTTTGCTTTCCGGTTTTATTTTTCCGATTGAAAATATGCCGGTTATTCTTCAGTATTTGAGTTATATAGTTCCAGCAAAATATTTTTTAATAATTATTAAGAGCATTATGCTTAAAGGACTGGGACTAAGTTATGTGTTAAATGAAGTGTTAATTTTAATTGGAATTATTATAGGATTGATAGCTATGAGTGTGTTTAAATTTAAAGTTAGATTAGAATGATTACTGATTACTACTTACAGATTACTGATTACAAAATACAGATTACGTGTAGTTGTAGCGAGAATGTTTAGATTTTAAAGTTGAAGTTAAGGTATTATTTGAATTTAATGAGAACAGTGTTAATAATATTAAAAAAGGAGTTTAGGCAAATATTCCGCGACAGAATGATGATTCCGATTATCTTCATTATGCCTTTTATTCAGACTCTTGTTTTGGTTTATGCTGCTACAATGGAATTGAAAAATACTAATATTAGCATTGTTGATCTGGATAATTCTGCTTTTTCAAGGAGTTTGGCTGATAAATACGATGCTTCTCCGTTTTTCAATGTCAATTATCAGGAATTCAATTATGGGCTGATTGAGGATGATGTCTTAAAAGATAAATCCAAATCAGTGCTGATAATACCCGAGAATTTTGAAAAAGACATCAGGAGAGGGATTCCTGTAAATCTTCAACTGAATATCAATGCAATTGACGGACAGGGAGCAGGTATTGTGAACATTTATATAAATCAGATACTTGCAGGATTTGTTAAAGAAAAATTGCATCCTGCACAAATGTCAAATCAACAGACTAAGCCGGTTGGAATAAATGTTAAATCAAGGTTTTTATACAATGAGGAGCTGAATTTTAAACATTTTATGTTGCCAGGTATTCTTGTTATACTGGTAAGTATGATTAGTATTTTTCTTACAGCACTAAATCTGGTTAAGGAAAAGGAGCGGGGGACAATGGAGCAAATCAATGTTACACCAATACACAAATGGCAATTTCTTATTGGTAAAATGCTCCCTTTTATGATAATCGGAATTTTTGAGCTTAGTTTGGGAATAAGTATTGGAATACTATTATTTGATTTGCCATTTGTGGGTTCTGTGCTGACCTTATTTGTTTTTGCTCTGATATATTTATTTGCAGGCATTGGAATGGGATTGCTAATCTCTGATTTTGCATCCACTCAGCAACAGGCAATGTTTACGATATTTTTCTTTTTTCTTATTCTAATACTTTTGAGCGGATTGTTTACCTCAGTCGAAAGCATGCCTTATTGGGCTCAAAACTTGAATAAAATAAATCCAATTTACTATTTTATTAGAATATTAAGGTCTGTTATTTTAAAAGGTTCGACAATTTCAGATCTTTTTCAAGAATTTCTTGCTCTGGTTATATTTGGAATAACAATAATGTCAGTTGCTGTCTGGAGGTATAGAAAGACGAATTAGATATAAAATTGCACAATTGAATGAAATGATTTATTGATTTTGTCTCGCAATTTTATTGAAGCATTGCGGGTTTTGTCATGATTTTTGCCATCTCGACAGGCTCGATGGCCGCAAAAATACACGCCAAAACCCCTGCATACAGCTCATTACAAATATGCCAAAGATTTTACCGAATAGTTTTTGTGTTGTTAGGGGCATATAATAGCGAACTTGTAGATATAAAACAAGCTAGACATAAGATTCAAAATAAATTTGCTTTTGATTCAATTATGGTGTATATTTGCATCATAAAATAATTATTATGACTAGACAGAGTATTTCATTTACAGATCCAAATGATGAATGGCTAAAATCTCAAGTTGAGAGCAAAGAATATTCAAGCAAAAGCGAATTAATAAATGATTTAGTACGTCAAGCTAGAAAACAGCAATGTCAAATAGACTGGCTAAAATCTAAATTGGAGCTTGCTGAAAAAAGTGGGTTTACAAATGACAGTAAGGAGCAAATACTATTAGAATCTAAGTCCATATTAGATGAATAAATATAGATTAAGCAATGTTGCAAAAGAAGATTTGATTAGAATTCATAATTATGGTGTAAGGAAATTCGGAGTAGCACAAGCTGACAAATATTTTGATTCGTTTTTTACGTATTTTGATATTATAGCTGAGCGTCCATTATCATTTGAGTCTGTTGATTATATAAAACACGGATATAGGCGTTGTGTATGTGGATCTGACAGTATTTATTACAAAGTAAATAATGACATTATTGATATTATGGCTATTGTTGGAAGACAAGATTTGAATAATATTTTTGAAGATTAAAAAATTGGCAACATACAGCAACTCTGTCAAAATGTTGCAAAATAATCTCATTCAGGAGTTTCTGGCGTTGGTAATTATGGGAGTAACCATAATGTCAGTTGCTGTCTGGAGGTATAGAAAGACGAATTAGTCTGCACGTTTCCATTGCATTCAACTCGAATACGACATAAAAAAAACCGCCTGCATTAACAGACGGTTTACCGTTAAGAACCTCAATTGAGGAGTTTATTTTATTTTCTCACAAATAGCTGCGAAAGCTTTAGGATGATTCATAGCTAAATCGGCAAGAACTTTTCTGTTCAGGTCAATATTATTACTGTGAATTTTACCCATAAACTGAGAATAACTCATTCCATTAATGCGTGCACCTGCATTGATACGTTGTATCCACAAAGCTCTGAAATTTCTCTTGTTTATTCTTCTGTCTCTGTAAGCATAACTGAGTGCTTTTTCGTATGCATTTTTTGCTACTGTCCACACTTTTGATCTTGCTCCAAAATAACCTCTTGTCTGTGAAAGAACTTTTCTTCTTTTGTTCCTTGCTGCGACTACATTTACACTTCTTGGCATAATTTTACGTTTTATGAATGTTCAGCGTCCGACTTTTGACGGATCTTTCGGCTGAATCACTCTGATTAATTACTAATTTATTTCATTCCCAAACACAACTTAATATTTCTGTCATCATTCTCTGATACTGTTGTAAAATGAGTAAGTGCTCTTTTACGTTTTGTAGACTTCTTAGTCAAAATATGACTTTTGTAAGCGTGTTTCCTTTTAATTTTACCGGTGCCTGTAAGAACGAATCTCTTCTTTGCTCCGGATTTTGTTTTCATTTTTGGCATTGCATTAAATTTTAAAGTTATTATTTTTTCTTAACGGGTTTTGGTGATATAATAATTTGCATTTTTTTACCTTCTAGTTTTGGCAACTGATCAATTTTCCCGAAATCTTCCAAATCCTGGGCTAGTTTTAATAATAGAATTTCTCCCTGTTCTTTATACAATATTGATCTTCCTTTAAAAAACACAAAAGCCCTTACTTTGTTTCCTTCTGAAAGGAATTTTTCGGCATGTTTCAGTTTAAAATTGTAATCATGTTCATCTGTATTTGGCCCGAACCTAATCTCTTTGACTATCATTTTCTGAGCTTTGTTTTGCTGTTCTTTCTGTTTCTTTTTTTGCTGATAAAGAAACTTTTGATAATCAATCACTTTACATACCGGTGGTTCTGCATTTGGCGAAATCTCAACTAAATCAAGTTCCATTTTTTCGGCAATTTCGATAGCTTCTCTTAAGCTAAAAATACCGGGATTTTGCACATTGTCACCCACTAAACGAACAAACGGAGCTCTGATATATCTATTAATTTTGTGATCGTCCTGTTTGTTACTGTTAAAATTGTTTTTAGGCGTTTCTATGACTTATTCCTCCTTTTTAATTATTAAAATATTTATTAACCTCTGTATTAATTAAATCAGCAAAATCCTGAACACTCATTGTTCCAAGATCTCCCTGTCCTTGTTTTCTGATTGATAAATTACCGGATTCCATTTCTTTTTCACCGATAATAAGCAAATACGGTATTTTTTTCAATTCGTTATCACGAATTTTACGACCGATTTTTTCATTTCTGTCATCAATCAGGCCGCGAATATCGTAATTTTTTAACAAACTCAAAACTTTTTTTGCATATTCGTTGTATTTATCACTTATAGGTAGTATTACAACCTGATGTGGTGTAAGCCACAAAGGAAATTTTCCGGCAGTGTGCTCAATAAGCACGGCAACAAATCTTTCCATCGAACCGAAAATTGCTCTATGTATCATTATCGGTCTGTACATTTTATTGTCAGATTCTTTGTATTCAAGCTCGAATCTTTCAGGAAGATTATAATCCACCTGAATTGTTCCAAGTTGCCAAGTCCTACCTAGTGCATCTTTTACCATAAAATCAAGCTTTGGCCCGTAGAAAGCAGCTTCACCTATCTCAACTTTTGGTGTTAATCCCATTTCTTGGGCAGCTTCCTGAATGGATTGTTCTGCTTTTTTCCAGTTTTCATCACTGCCAATGTACTTGTTCTTATCATTCGGGTCACGTAGTGATATTTGTGTTGTGTATTCGTTAAAGTTAAGAGATTTAAACACAAACATCACAAGATCGATAATCTTTTTGAACTCATCTTTTACCTGATCGGGACGACAAAAAACATGAGCATCATCTTGAGTAAAACATCTTACTCTGGTTAAACCGTGCAATTCTCCATGCTGTTCATAGCGATATACAGTTCCAAATTCTGCCATACGATAAGGCAGGTCTTTATAAGAATATTGTTTTGCTTTGAATATTTCAACATGATGAGGACAATTCATCGGTTTAAGCATAAAAGATTCACCTTCTTCTGGAGTAAGCATAGGTTGAAACGAATCTTTTCCGTATTTTTCATAATGGCCAGATGTTTTGTACAAGTCAATATGTCCTATATGAGGAGTTCTGACCATTTCGTAACCTCTTCTTTTTAATTCTTCAGTTAGCCAGTGCTCAAGTCTATCTCTTAAAATTGTTCCGTTGGGAAGCCATAATGCCATTCCCATACCGACTTTTGGTGAGAAATGAAACAACTCAAGCTCTTTTCCCAATTTACGATGATCACGTTTTTTTGCTTCTTCAAGCAATATCAGGTAATCTTCCAGCATCTTCTGTTTTGGAAAACTGATACCATATACGCGGGTTAACTGTTTACGTTTTTCATCTCCACGCCAGAAAGCACCTGCAAGACTTAGTACTTTTATTGCTTTAATATGTCCCGTTGACGGCAAATGTGGTCCACGGCAAAGATCAACAAAACTACCACTGGTATAAAAAGTAATTGTTCCATCTTCCAGTTCTGAGATTAATTCCAACTTGTAATTATCGCCTTTTGCTTCGAAATATTTTATTGCATCAGCTTTGCTTATTCCCTTTCTTACAATTTCATTGTCGGCAGAGCAAAGTTCTTGCATTTTTTTGTTTATAGCATCGAAATCATTTTCTGATAATACCTTATCATTTGGAATTTCAATATCGTAGTAAAATCCGCTTTCGACTGCAGGACCTATGCCGAATTTCGTTCCGGGAAATAATAATTCTATTGCTTCGGCAAGAACATGAGCAGAAGTATGCCAGAATGCATGTTTGCCTTCGTTATCTTCAAATTTATGTAATTTGATGTGTGCATCTGTAGTTATAGGAATATTCAAATCTGTTAATTCTCCGTTAACGGAAATACATAATACTTCCTTTGCAAGCCGTGGACTTATACTTTCTGCTATTTGCATGCCGGTTATCCCACTTGCATACTCTCTTATTGCTCCATCCGGTAATGTTATTTTTATCATAAAAAATTTTTGTTCAAAATTACTATTTTTTATTATACAACAATGAATATGACTATAAAAATGTAAAAAATCTTAATGATTTCTGATTATAGTTATTAAAGGAACGATAGATGTCTTATATCAATTGTGATTATTAAACAGCCACTTTTTAACTATTCTATGTTAGTTTATTTTAAAATACTCTGATTATGTATGTCTTATAAGAATTATTTTTGTTTTTAATGAAAGCATTGAAAAATATATTTTTTATCATTATTTTTCATACTGTTGTGCTGTCATTAGTGGCTCAGGATAATGATAGTATAAGGGTTGTGGTAGTTTTGCAGGATAGTATTGCAGTAGATAGCATTAAAATAGATAGTTTTAAAACTGTAGTCGCAAAGCAGGGTGATGGCATTTATAAGATTCTGAGAGAGAATGGTTATCCCGCCAAAGACTACTACAATAAATTTCTGGAACTTAATAAAGACAAGATTAAAGAATACGACAATCTTATTCTTGGAGAAACATATTTATTGCCGGTTCTGGAAATTGAACAGCTTAGTGAAAACAAGATTGTATCAAATGATAGTTTAAAAAGATTTCCTGATCTAATGTATGCAGACACAATTTGTGATGATTTGTTGAAAGGTGCAGTGATATATCTGATTAGTGGTCATGGCGGTCCTGATCCGGGAGCTGTGGCAATTGTAGATGGAAATACTCTATGCGAAGATGAATTTGCTTATGATATTTGTCTAAGAATAGCTGTTTGTGTCGAAGAACATGGAGGCAAGGCATACATGATTATAGATGATCCGAATGACGGTTTAAGAGAAGATAAATATCTGAAAGTTGATTATGATGAATATTGCTGGCCTGATCTCGAGATCCCCCGAGACCAGAATCTCAGACTGAAACAAAGAGCAGATGCTGTAAATAATCTGTACGAAAAAATGGATACATCCTGCTATCAAAGAGTTGTTGAGATTCATCTCGACTCAAGGCAAAGTTCTTCGACTGTGGATGTGTTTTTTTATTACTTCCCGGGCAGTACTAAGGGAAAGTTGACAGCTGAATCAATACAGAATGTGTTTGTAGAGAAATATGCAAAATATCAGCCAAACAGAAGATATACAGGTACCGTAGGAGAACGAAGTTTATTGGTTATGAAAAAAGTTTTACCACCAGAAGTGTTTATGGAATTGGGGAATATACAGAATGAAAACGACAGAAAGCGAGTGCTTGATCCTGAAAATCGTCAGGCAATTGCTAAGTGGATTACAGAGGGGCTTATAAACGATTTTGTAATAAAAGAACAAGTTGATACTATTAAATAATATTTGAGATTGTATATTTGAATGTATTAGTACTAAAAAATTAAAAATGAAAAAGACCATTGTATATTACTATTCACGTAAAGGCAGTAATAAATTTCTCGCTGAGAGAATTGCAAAAGATTTGAAATGTGACATTGAAAAAATAAGACCAAGAATGGCAGTGTTTTTTTTGATGTTATTCGGGATGAATTTTGGAATAAAAAAAATCAGAAAAAGACCTGAAAATTATAATAGAATAATTCTATGCGGCCCAATTTGGATGGGGAAATTTATTACTCCTTTGAGAAGCTTCGTGAAAAAGTACAAAAATCAGATTAAAAATCTTGTTTTTGTAACTTGTTGTGGTAGTACCTTCAAGAACAAAGATGATAAATTTGGTCATGGTATTGTGTTCAATATCATTAAAGCTGAATTGGGAGAAAAATGTGTTCACTGCGAAGCTTTCCCTATTGGTTTGGTGCTTCCGGAAGACAAAAAAGATGATTCGGATGCATTTATGAAAACTCATCTGTCGGAAGAAAATTTTAATGGAGAGATATTGGATAGGTACGAAAATTTTATCAAAAATCTTGATAATATCAATTAGTTTTTATTTTTATTGGCTGAATTTTGTTATCATTGTGTGTAAAATCTGAAAAGCGATATACATTATGATACAGACGCATGATTATTTAAAGACAGAGCAGGAGAAAACGCTTAATACTTTAAGGTATAATTACAGTTTAGCAGCAAAGTTGTTTTTCTTCGGTATGGATTTACTTGCAGGGCGAAAAGATACTCTATCAAAAGCTAAACTGCTTGAGATTCTTGCCTGTATTCCATATCGCGAATGGGAAATAAGACATTATATCAAGCTTACACGAAAATTTAGAAATTCAGAAAAAGTGAATTATTCTAAAAAAATTGTAGAATGGGGGCGTTCTGCTCAAGATAATGAATATTGGCATTTGTTGGTAATTCATGAGAAAATGAAAGAAGATAAAATGAAAGATGCCTGGTATTTATGTTCTTTTATAACATTTTTTGCAGTTTTATCTTATGTTTGTATAGCTAAAACTTTTGCTTTTTTTAGTCAGAAACGGGCTTTTTTGTTTAATGCCGAATTTGAAAATCATGCAGAATTAGTATATGCTAAATTTGTTAGAGGCCATCTCGAACTAGAAGATCAGAAAATGGAAAATGAAATTGTTAAGCAATATGCTGATGTTGATAATTGGGCTGATATTTTTAGGAGAATTTCCCTTGACGAACGCAATCACATGATCGAAAGTTTTAGATATTGTGGAAAGATGGAGTATGTAGATAAATACTATTCTGAAAGTTGAAATGGAATAGACAAAGATTTATTTAGAACTGATGACAGAGGATAAAAATCTTAATATTACTGAGGCAGCAGAAGTCTTACAAGTATCAGAAGTTACAGTACGTAATTGGATTAAATCAGGCTTATTAGATACTCAGCTTAGTTTTAGTCATGTTAGTTCAGTAAAAAAATCAATTTCGAATGGTGATGTACAGCGTTTGCAAAAAAGAGCAAATAAGACAAGATCGTCCAAATCATTCATGCCGGGCGAATATGTCAATGATAGTAATGTTAAAGATGATATAAACAAGCTTATAAGCATCTCTAATCTGCATTTTAATAGCCTTGAAGAAACGATTTATAATATTGCAATTTCATATATTGATGAAAAAAAATTATATGAAAACAATTGCGTTTATTTTAAACGCGATGTCATACAGAAAGTTTTTGATGAATATAATGAGCCTAATTACAAACAGGATAATGACTATATTACTGCAATATCTCCAATTTTATCTAAACTGAAAAATTCTCACAGTCATGACATTTTGGGGCTTATTTATCAATCATTTCAGACTGAAGGGTCAAAATCTCAAAAAGGTAGTTATTATACGCCTGTAAAAATTATTAATGAAATGATAGGAGAGTTAGATGAGGATGTAAAGACTTTCTTGGATCCTTGTTGTGGTACAGGAGCTTTTATTTTAAGTGCTATCAAAATTAAAAACATACAGGCAGAGAATATTTATGGAGCAGATATAGACAAAACAGCAGTATTTTTAGCAAGAATAAATATCTTGGAGTTTTATAAAAATTTCGACAAAGTCCCTAATATATTTCATCTTGACTCATTGAATCAGCTTGCAACAGGAGATGTTTCCTGCAAAACAAATTATTTGATCGGAAAAATTGATGCAATAGCAACAAATCCTCCTTGGGGTGCAGGTAAAAACACCTCAGTGTCTGCAAAGTATGAAAAGATATTTGGCTCAAGAGAAATATTTTCAATGTTTTTATTAAAATCTATTGAATTATTAAGTGTTACAGGAGAATTACATTTTTTATTGCCTGAATCAATACTAAATATTAAGACACATAAAAATATCAGAAATATTCTCTGCACTAGAACAAAAATAATTTCTATTAAAGAATTAGGAAGAGTTTTTACTGGGGTATATACTTCTGTTATTTCAATACATGCAAAAATTGCAAAGGATATAAATTCTGAGCTTGTTAAAATTAGAACAAAAGAAAAAAACTATACCATAAATCAGGACAGATTTTTAAAAACAAAACACAATCTATTCGATATTAAAATTGATAATTGTAGTAAAAAAATAATAGATAAAATTTATTCAATTCCACATATTACATTAAAAAATAATGCTTCTTGGGCACTAGGTATTGTTACAGGAAATAATAAAAAGTTTTTGCAAGAAAGTAATAAGGCTGATTTAAAACCAATTTACAAGGGAAGTGATATAAACTATTATTATCTTAAAAGCCCTTCAAATTTTATCAAATATAACAGACAGGCTTTTCAGCAAGTTTCGAAGGATAAGTATTTTATCGCAAATGAAAAACTGGTTTATAAATTTATTAGCAACAAGCTAGTTTTTGCGTATGATAATAAGCAGTCTCTGACTTTGAACAGTGCAAATATTTTAATTCCGAATTTACCCGATATTCCAATTAAAGTAGTTTTAGCATTTTTAAATTCTGAAGTATTTCAGTTTTTGCATAAAACTAAATTCTCTACACACAAAATCTTGCGAGGAAATCTCGAAGAGTTACCATTCCCGAAAATTGAAGATAAAATGCAAAGAACAATAATCAACTACGTTAATAAAGCAATTGATGGAGATGTTCAGGTTATCGAAAAGATAAATGAAATAGTATTTAAAGCATTTGAATTTAACAGGGAAGAAATTGAAATCATAAAGAAATACTTAAAATGAAAATACATTTATATCAGATAATTACCCGTTTATTTGGCAACAAAAAGAGTGTAAACAAGCCAAATGGAAGCATAGATGAAAATGGCTGTGGTAAGTTTAACGATATTACAATTATCGCACTGAATGAGATTAAGTCACTCGGAATTACTCATATTTGGTACACCGGAATTTTAGAACATGCTTCATTAACTGCTTATGAAAATGAAAATATCCTTGCCGATTATCCTGATTATGTCAAAGGAAAAGCGGGATCGCCTTATGCTATTCGCGACTATTACGATGTCTGTCCCGATTTGGCAGTTAATGTTAGCAATCGAATGAACGAGTTTATTCAGCTTATAAATAGAACACATCAAACAGGATTAAAAGCAATTATTGACTTTGTCCCCAATCATGTTTCGAGAAATTATAAATCAGATGCTAAACCGCTGAATATAAAGGATTTGGGCAAAAATGATAATAATAATTTTGCTTTTATGCCTCAAAATAATTTCTATTATATCTCTGGTGAAAAACTTCAGCTTCCAATTGCCAAAGCCGGCAGTCAGCAATTTGTAGAAATACCTGCAAAAGTAACTGGAAATGATTGTTTTACCGCCACACCCTCAGTAAACGATTGGTACGAAACAGTAAAATTAAACTATGGCATTGATTATCTAAATGGTAAATCAAAACATTTTGATCCCATTCCTGACACTTGGGTAAAAATGACAGATATTTTACTTTTTTGGGCAAAAAAGGGAGTGGATGGATTTAGATGCGATATGGCTGAAATGGTGCCTGTTGAGTTTTGGAATTACGCAATTGGTCGGGTTAAAAAAGAATATGCTGAGATTATTTTTATTGCCGAAGTTTATAATCCTGAGCTATATCGCAGCTATATTTATGAAGGAGGATTTGATTTACTCTACGATAAAGTTGGATTATATGATACATTACGCGGGATAATTGAAGGACATAAATGGGCTAATGATATTACAAATTGCTGGCAGCAAACAGATGATATAAGGGAACACATGCTTTGTTTTCTCGAAAACCATGACGAGCAAAGAATTGCATCAGAGTTTTTTGCCTCGGATGCATGGAGGGCAATTCCTGCACTTGTAGTTTCGTGTTGTCTCGGGCGATGTTCTTATATGCAGTATTTTGGACAAGAACTTGGTGAAAAAGCTAATGATGCCGAAGGTTATAGCGGTAAAGATGGAAGAACAAGCATTTTCGATTACTGGGGCATCAAAGAACATCAAAAATGGATGAATAAGGGAGCTTTTGATGGAGCTTTGCTTTCCGAAACACAGAGAAAACTCCGCTCCACTTATAAAACACTTCTTAATCTGGCATTAAATAATGAAACCCTTCAGAATGCTGCTTTTTACGATTTGCAATGGTTTAATAAGGATAATAACAATTACAACAGTCAATATATTTATTCATTTCTGAGATATTCTGAAAGGGAAGTACTCCTTTTTGTGGTAAATTTCGATATCTCTACACAATATGTTAGCCTGAAAATCCCTGAAGATGCATTGCAATTATCTGGTCTGTCTTTAGATTCCACAGGTTCTGCTATTTACAGTACTTCGAATGAAAATAAAAGTATTTCACTTAAGCAAAGTCTTAAACTCGATGCAAACGGGGTTCTGATTGTGAAATTCGATAAGTGAAATTTTATGACAAATCCACGCCATAAGTTATGCACTAAAAGATTTTCTCCTTAGCACAATTTTTGCTATAAAAATGAGTTATTTCAAAAAAATACATCTATGAAAAAACAGACTGTAATTATTATCAACCTGATAATGGCATTGTTCTTTGCACTATTGTTTTATAAAAACTATTTAGGGATAAATTTATTATTATTCGAAGCCGTAGCCATTCCAATAATGTTTTATATAAACAAACCAGTTAAACTTAATTTGTTGTCGGGAACAATATTAGGTACTGTTGTATTATCGGCAATCATGGTTGTATTATTGAATACTTCATGGTGTATATATATCAATATTTTTATGTTGTTTGTACTGAGTGGTGTTTTTGCATACCCCGGGTTCAGGTCTTATGTTCATGCACTAGGAGAGTCTTTTTTAAGATTGTTCTCATCTCAATTCAGCATTTTTATTCCTTGGTCAAATGAGGAAAAACCAAAAATTAGTGCTGCAAAACAGAATAGTATGAATATGAGCAAGGTTTTGTATTTCATTATAATACCTGTCGCAATAGTTATTTTGTTTTTGATAATTTACGCTTCGGCAAGTTCTGTGTTTTATAAACAGTTTGAAGAAGTATTCAAAGCGATTGGCGATTTTCTAAGAAGTATTGATTTTCTGTTTGTGGTGATGATCATATTTGGATTAGTGGTAGGTAATGCACTTTTTATGAAAACTCCTTCGGTCGGCTTATTGAAATTGGATAAAAACTCTAATGATCTGCTGATACGTAAAAAGACCAGACATTTTTATCCTTTCAAAGTTAACGGATTAAAGATGCAGTATTTATCGGGTGTAATATTATTGATTTCGCTAAATGTTTTGATTTTGTACTTTAATATTCTGGATTTTATTTATTTGTGGTTTGGTTTTAAATGGGATGGTAGTTTTTTGAAAGAATTTGTACATGAAGGCACCTGGCTTTTAGTATTTTCTATTTTCTTATCTGCAGGTATTGCTCTGTTTTTCTTTAAAGGAAATTTGAACTTTTTTTCGAAGAATAAATGGCTTAAGAGACTTACTATTATCTGGATTTCTCAAAATATGATTATGGCGATTTCGGTGATGCTGCGTAATTACTGGTATATAAATTACTTTGGACTGGCATACAAGAGAATTGCAGTTTTGTTTTTCCTTCTGTTGACAATAATAGGGTTGATAACTATAATCATTAAGATCGTCAATAAAAAATCATCATACTATTTATGGCGTGTCAACGGGTTGGCTTTGGTTTTTGTACTTGCCATGACTACCTGTGTCAATTGGGATTTACATATCGCGAAATTCAATTTTAAACATTACGACAGAGCTTTGATTGATTTTAGGTTTATGGCAAGGCTTAATAATTCTGCATTACCTTACACTTACAAGAGCCTGGACGAACTGGAAGAATTAAATACAGTTCAGGAAAAAGCCATGCCTTTTGATATTCATCAGTCGTATTTATGGGATATTTATACTTATGAATTGGATGTTTTTATGAAAGTTGAGAAGTTCTATCAAAGATATGACCACATGAACTGGCTCGAATGGAATCTTGCTGATTATCAGACATATAAGAAGTTAAAAAAAATATA
>Ga0116157_10002536_pt1 | contig 17736 bp, 18 predicted proteins | sample AD_UKC048_MetaG_FD_89882 | JGI IMG/M metagenome (GOLD analysis project Ga0116157, IMG submission 89882) | Active sludge microbial communities of municipal wastewater-treating anaerobic digesters from USA - AD_UKC048_MetaG | ecosystem: Engineered > Bioreactor > Anaerobic > Digestate | place: USA...
AAATGGTGGCTTCAGGCAGAACTGCTTTCCCTGGTATTCGATATCGCATGTGCCGTTTACCTTCATGCAGCAGGAAGCAATCATGTTCTCCGTTAGCTCCATCATGCCGCGAAGGTCCGTGAAAGCCTCATAGCACTCGATTGTCGTAAACTCTGGGTTATGCTTAATGTCCATGCCCTCGTTGCGGAACAGACGGCCTATCTCATACACGCGCTCGAAGCCGCCAACGATAAGTCTCTTGAGGTAGAGCTCCGGAGCGATTCTCATGAACATGTCAATGTCCAATGAATTGTGGTGTGTCACGAAAGGTCTTGCAGTAGCACCGCCCGGTATTGTGTTAAGAATTGGCGTCTCAACTTCGATGTAGTTACGATCGTCCATGAAACGACGTATTTCTTTGATTATTGCGGAGCGCTTTTCGAAAGTGTCCTTAACAGAAGGATTAATTATTAGGTCAACGTATCTTTGTCTGTACTTTAGCTCCATGTCCTTGAGGCCGTGGAACTTGTTTGGCAATGGGCGCAAAGCCTTGGATAGAAGCACGTAGGATGTTGTGCGAATGGAAATCTCGCCTGAATGAGTTGTGAAGACCTCGCCTTCGACACCAACAATGTCTCCGATGTCAAGCTTCTGCCAAGCCTTGTATGCGTCTTCGCCTAAAGCGTCGATCTTGGTGAAAGTCTGAATCTTGCCTGTTCTATCATGAAGATCGCAGAAACTAACCTTGCCCATGCCTCTCTTGGAAAGGAGTCGGCCTGCTACAGCAACGACCTTGCCTTCAAGCTCGGCGTAGTTGTCCCTGATCTCGTTCGTGTGATGTGTGACGTTGTAGGTCAATTGCTCAAAAGGGTTCTGCCCGTTGTCCTTCAAGACAGCAAGCTTGTCCATACGAACCTGCATTTGCTCGATGATTTCGGATTCGGTGAGCTGAACTTCCTCCTCGGGGTTAATCTTCTTTACTTCGTTATTCTCCATGTTGGCACTCCTAAAATCTCAAGGCGAATCGTCGCCTGGTTTTGCTTCTCTTTTCGAAAAAAAACGCGTGAATTCAAACTCGCGCGCTTCTTCTGCAAGACTGGGTCAAATTAGCTAGAGGCTAATCACTTGCCAATCTTGATAATTTTGTATTTAAGCGAGCCCATTGGCGTCTGAACGTCAACTACTTGGCCCTTCTTCTTGCCAATTACACTTTGGCCGATAGGCGAATCGATGGAAAGACGACGGTTGAAGATGTCTTCCTCGTTAGCATTAACAAGATAATATTCGATTTCTTCCTTTGTCTCTTCGTCACGAAGAACAATTGTTGAACCTAGAGAAACCTTCGTTGTGGAGAGGTCATCCTCATCAAGAACAGTTGCATTCTTAAGAAGTGCTACAAGCTCTTGAATACGAGCTTCGTTCTTTGCCTGTGCTTCCTTAGCATCATCGTACTCGGAGTTCTCTGACAAGTCACCCTGTGCACGTGCTTCGTTAAGTCTCTCGGAAATCTCAGCTGCAGTTACAGTCTTTCTCTCAGCAAGTTCGTCTTGTAATCTCTTCAAGCCTTCGACGGTATATATATTCTTCTCTTCATCAGCCATGTTAAACACCTCTTCATTATTGTTTCCAAAATCACTATATTGTAATGCCTTTTATTTAAAGACGCAAATAATAGTTATTTAAGCCATACTTTTCGATTATCTGACGATTATCTTCCTACTCTGTCGTTTTCCTTCTGAATAACGTCATGAGCGCCGCCTTCGACAATAGATGTCGAAGATACAACAACAAGACGAGCCTTATTCTGGAACTCCTCGATACTAGAAGAACCGCATGAGCACATTGTTGCCTTAATCTTAGCAAGGGATGTGTCTAGGCTATCCTTAAGCTTACCAGCATAAGGAACATAGGAATCTACACCCTCCTCGAAAGCCATTTTGCCGCCAGCACCGCCGTCATCATAACGCTGCCAGTTACGAGCTCTGTTGGAACCCTCGCCCCAATACTCTTTAACGTAGCCGCCATTAACGATAAGCTTACGTGTAGGAGACTCGTCAAATCTTGCAAAATAACGACCAAGCATCAGGAAGTCAGCTCCCATAGCTAGTGCCAATGTCATGTGATAGTCGTGAACGATACCACCGTCGGAGCATAGAGGAACATACATTCCAGTCTTCTCGAAGTATTCGTCTCTTGCCTTTGCTACTGCTAGAACTGCAGAAGCCTGGCCACAGCCGATACCCTTTTGCTCTCTAGTGATACAAATTGAACCGCCACCGATACCAATCTTAATGAAGTCGGCACCAGCAGCCACTAGGTAATCAAAACCCTCTTTATCTACAACGTTACCAGCACCAACTGGGGTATCAGGATAATTAGCCTTAATCCACTTTAGTGCCTTCTCCTGCCAAACTGAGAATCCATCAGAAGAGTCAAGGCAAAGAACGTCAGCGCCTGCCTCAATCAAAGCTGGAACTCTTTCTTGATAGTCACGTGTATTGATTCCGGCACCAACCATCATCTTCTTCTCGTCGTCGAGAAGCTCTAGTGGGTTAGCCTTATGTGTCTCATAGTCTTTTCGGAAAACAAGACCAACCAAGCATCCATCGTCATCAACGATAGGGAGCTGGTTGACCTTACTATCCCAAATAATATCATTTGCTTCCTTAAGAGTTGTTCCCTCAGGAGCTGTAATTAATTTCTCAATAGGGGTCATGAATTCCTTAACCTTAGTGTCAGGACTCATTCTAGTTACACGATAGTCTCTTGTTGTTACAAGACCTAAAAGCTTGCCATTTGCTGTTCCATCGGAAGTTACAGCAGCTGTGCCATGTCCCTTCTCCGCGCGTAATTCAACTACTCTCGCTAACGTTGATTCTGGAGTTACATTGTAATCAGATACAACGATTCCTGCCTTATGCTTCTTAACCTTCTTGATCATCTCGCACTGTTCAGCTATTGGCTGAGATTGGAAAATAAAGGAAATACCGCCGCTTCTAGCTAACGCGATAGCCATTCCAGAATCAGATACTGATTGCATTACAGCTGACACCATAGGAATATTGATGTGTAGCTTTGGCTCCTCCTTACCCTTCATGTATTTACATATAGGTGCAGACAAGTCAACCATATCAGGTGTATTAGCTTCAGTAGTTAGATTAGGAACTAATAAATATTCACTAAATGTACGCGATTCTTCAGAGAAGATAGTTGCCATAAGAAACCCCCTCAAATTAATAATATGCATATCATATTATCATAAGAGGAGGTCTATAATCCATATGAATTTTGTCGCATTTTGCGTGGTTCAGCCCACTTCTTTTGGTCGAAATAGAGACTATTATTTGCTTGTGATACTCTTATTTTTCGAGAACAGGCCAATAGCACCTGAGAATATACATAGAACTGCAATAGTAATTACTGCTTCAGGCAACATGAAAGAGCCGTTATAAGTAATTGAGTAAACCCAAACATTCATTTCACCGGCATACTCAGCGTAGAAGATGACGCCTGAAATTACAGAACAAGCAAACCTCAAAACAAAGCCAGCTAACACTAGTAAAGACGCCTTTATGAGGTTAACCTTGTGCAAGCGCTTAATAGGGGAAGATATCGCTTGGCGAATATCAAGCGCAGGAGCCGCGAAACCAGCTATACCCACACAAGTGTAAGCGAGAATGTAGTCAAGCACTACTTGCATCGGGAAAAGCAAATATCCGCCAATAAGCTGCAGCAAGCTAAATACAAAGCAAACTACGAAGCCCCAAATCGGGCCAAAGCATAGGCAGAAAAGAATTAGTGGCAATGTCGCTGCAGGTGTAATCGTTCCACCCATCGGCATTTCAAAGATTTTGATCTGCGACAGAACAAAGCTCAGAGCCAGGCAAATTCCGCCTGTTACAATGCAAAGAATCCTCTCTTTGTTCGACGACGACATTCTTGGTGATGATTTTGACATAAAAAAACCTCCTTAAAGTCTCATGTCGCCTGACGGTAAGAAAGACCTAGGAGATGTCATGTCCAATAAGGACAATATGTAAAATCCCTCCGCCGGCATTATCCGTTCAGGTTCTACGGGTCGACGCCTTCGCGCCCTCTCAGCCGGTTACCCCAGCTCCCCGTTTGTTTGTTATTAGAGCTCTTTTAAGCTCGCCCCGATACTACTACAATCGACCTTGTTTTGCAAGAAGAATAACGCATTGTTCGATAAACTTCGTTACTTCTTTCTCATATAGTTCCGTCGCCGTATCGTAGCACATCAAGTGTCTGGCACCCGGAATTGTAATCATACGCTTTGGAGATCTTATGTTGTCGTATATTCTTCTCGAAAACTCCGGAATAGCGATGATATCCTCGGTGCCTTGGAATATTAATACAGGAACCTTAATTCTCCCTGCTCTAGGCGCACAATCGCACAAACTCATATCCATTCCAATTGTCTTTTTCGCGCAAAGCCTTAGCCACAGCATGATAGGAGCAATAAGCACGCCGAATTTTCGCTTGCCATAGTGATAAAGCGCATTCTCGGCACTATCGTAAGGACAATCTGCAATAATACCAGCGACATTAGAAGGCATATCATTTTGCTGTGCTGCAAGAAGAGCGGCGGTAGAGCCCATGCATCTGCCCAAAATATAAATTCGACAATCAGGCCCAACTTGTCTTTTTACAAAATCTATCCAGCTAAGCAAATCGACGCTCTCAAATAGTCCATACGTGCAATATTTGCCTTCGCTCATTCCGTGCGCTCTTTGATGCGCTATCAAGACATGACATTGGAAAACCTTCATTAGTAGCTTCGCATAACTACCCATCTCTGAAGGATGCTCGTCGCGCCCGTGCAAAAGAATAACAACATTCTTGGTCGTCTTATCGAAAGAAGGTCTATAGTATCCTGCAAGCTTAACCTTATCAAAAGCTTCAACTCGCACATTCATGAATTCAATTCTATTAGCGTAGAACCAATTGCGTCCCTTGCCATTAATCGTGCTTTGGTCGATATTCAAAGGTGATCTGTCAACCGCTGGAAGAGGTTTTGGCCTTAAGAAAGCCTTCTTAAACATCTTCGTTGACAAATAAACGTATCCTAAGAACAGCAGCGCAAGTAAAATAACAACGCCAACGCTAATAAACACTGGAAGTAATGATTCTAAATCTATCTTCAACAAATACACGACAGCTTGCTATCCTCTCCACTACTTAACAATTCAACGCCAGTCTCCGTAACAACTACATCATCTTCTATTCTAAATCCTACGCCCCACTCAGGTATATATACTCCTGGCTCCACCGCCAAACAATTACCTGCCTCAAAAGGACTTGTCCTTGGACCCACATCATGAACATCCAGACCCAAGTGATGTGAAGCTCCATGCCAAACATAACTAGACGCTTCAATCGGCGAACTCTTGCTCTTGCTATTGCAATTAATATTACTACTGTTGCTCTTACCTTCGTTCCTGCCCAAGTCCTGATTCAATAACCAACTCGTAACCGCATCTGAAAGCTCTTTATTAAGCTCGTCAAAGGTAACGCCTGGGCGGATAAATCCGAACGCTCTTTTTCGCAAATCCTGAACCAGCTCGAGAACCTTCTCTTGCGCCGGAGTTAATTCCTCAACAAAGCAAACTCTGGAAATATCAGCACAATATCCATCAAATCTCGCGCCCACATCAAATTGAACATATCCATTATCTCGAACTATACCCGCCTTTGACAAATCAGGCTTTGGATGATGCAAACAAAAAGAGTTGCCCTCATTAGCAACAATCGTCTCAAAAGCTGGAATCAAACTACCACGAATACTCATCTCATATTCAATGCGACTATAAAGCTCAAGCTCACTAACCCCAGGCTTTATCAATTGCTTCGTCGCCCTAAACGCTTCCTCTGTAATTCTTGCGGCCTTCCTAATTGCCTCAATCTCGCAAGGCATCTTAATCATGCGCATGGAAATAAGCTCGTTCTTTATATCAACGAGGCACTCATCTCCCCTTACCGCTCCTACATTCTGCGCGAAAAGCCTAGGAGTCTCCATAATCGAAGATCCGTCGCTTGCGATCCTAAACGTGTTGTCTTGGATTATTGCATATACCTCGCTCTCGAAAAGCTTAATATCCCTAATCTCATCAACGCCACTAATCTCAGCTGCCTGAGACGCACTAATCACCTTGCCACGCCATCTGTCTTCAAGTGCAGTATGACTTGCAATATAAAGAGTCTCCTCATAGTCGTCGTTGTTCCTTTTTATTAACACAAGAATAGCGCCCGGCTCATCAATGCCAGTCAAATAATAAAAATTTCTATCGGGAAGGAACTTGAAGTCCGTATCAGCTGACATTTGCCTATTCTTACCAGCAAACAAGAATACCGCAACATTATCCGGCACCTTACTCATCAGCTTCTTCCGGTTATCTACAAAAAACTGTCTCTCCAAAATTAATTACCTGCTCCAGATCGAACATTGTATTCATCAAACAAAATCGTATTGTTGATGTATCCCAAAGTCGCACCTGGGGACTTCCTAATTAATCCTGGATTACCAATTACAATTGATCCATCCGGCACATCGAAGTTTACGTATGCGCCAGGAGCAATCAAAACATTATTACCAACGCGAATCTTACCAACAATTACAGCATTCGCACCAATCCAAACATAATTACCGATATCAGGAGCACCCTTACGCTTGCCTCGGAACTGCGTTCCAATAACTACTCCCGTCGATACATTAACATTGTGGCCAAGAACTGCCTTAGGATGAATTATTACTCGACCAAAATGTGCAAGGTAAAAGCCCTTACCGATCTGAGTGTCGTATGGAATCTGGAATCCGTACTTACGCGATAGTCTGTCTAAGCGAAAAGAATTAACCCTGAACTTAGCAATAGTAAAATACTTTAAGAATCCATCATACTTAGGAATCTGTCTATAATAATATTGTGTCCTTCTGAATACACTAATATAAGAAAACTCAGGACTCGTCGCCCTCTCCTGAAGATATGTAGTATAAATACGCTTAAATCTACGATTATTACCCGTATATCTAAACAAATCGCTATATACTATGTCCTTCAGCTCATCGTTCATCCTTACACCTCTTCTTAGCTCTTATGCAAAATTTTAATGCATTTTGTCCATTAACTCAAGACATTATTACTTCAATTGGTTTTTAATTGTGAAAGCTTGACTTTTGCCTTCACTGTCTTTATATTTCTAGTGTCCGGAGAGCTGTCCGAGTGGTCGAAGGTGCGACTCTCGAAAAGTCGTGCACAGCAATGTGCCTAGGGTTCGAATCCCTAGCTCTCCGCCAACAATGCAGTCAGGTTAATCATCTGGCTGCATTTTTATTCAACATTCATATAAGAACGCTAATCTTCGATACAACTCGTATCGGGATTAGCGTTCTTATTTTGGACTCCCGCCGCCTAATGATCTTGATTTCAAGGCTTTTTGTCGACTTTTAACACTTAGTAGCCACATTAATTGCTCCGGTACGTTTCAAGTGCCATTTTTTTCGAATCACGGTAAGAAGCGCCGCAACTAATATTAGAAGAACGCCGAACAGCGCGACAAGCTCCCATACGTCCGCGTCAGAAAAGCTTCCGTCGGATAATTTAAGAAGCGGAGAGAAGAAATAGTAAGTCGGGAACAACTTCTGAATCCAATCTGGAATCGACGGGAAGAAATTTAGGATGGCGGGTGCATACATCAGAAGCATCAAGCTCTGGGTCAGGGTGGTAACCGACTTCATGTCTTTTGAAATTACTCCGATGATACACCCCAAGCTCGACGCGGAAAGGGCGACGACTGCCAGAACAAGCATCAGAGGTAACGTATTTAGAGACAGACTTCTGTTCAGAAAAAGAATCATTAGTCCCATCAGAAAACTAATCAGTCCTCCGAGAAGCAGTTTGGCAATGATGACTTCATACGGCGTAACTGGGGCGGAAAGCAATGCTTCCAAAGTCTTGTGCTGTTTATAGTCAATCAGGGATGTCGCAGGAATAAAAATCCCGCCCATCATGACGGCGATGAGTACAACTAGCGGAAGAAGACGATAATACCATGGCACAATATTTCCCTCGCCCATCGTTTCCGTCCGTATATTTACGATTTCTTCACGATCGCTTATTTCATTCACCCCTTTTTGTAGAAGGATAAAAGACTGAACTCGTCGCTGAAGCGATGAGGACCCGGATATATATATTTTCAGATCTCCTGATTCTCCCGATTGGACGAGTGAGTCAAAGTCCTCGGACAAAATGATTCCCATGTCAAGGTTTCCCTTTTCGAGCTGCGCAATGATTTCTTCTTCACTTGAAAAACGACGAACCTCCGCGTTTTCGACAAAAGTCATCGATGAGTTTGTTTGCAGAGGCGCGATATTTTTTGTTGCCTTAAGACATCCGGACGCTATGGATTTAGAGAAGGCAGCAGACTTTGCAAAGGGCATCATTAATATGAGGGTTTAATTGGAATATGGATAACAGCAAAACACATTACGAAGATAGAATTTTGGAACTGGAAAAGAACTTTTTCCAGTGCAAGTACCTGCAAGATAAGGAATATCTTGCGGATATCTTTGATGATGACTATTTTGAGATGGGCAAATCAAGAAAGAGATACAACAAGCAAGACGCGATTGCTGCCTTGTCTTCAATAGATGAGGACAGAAGTATAGAGATTTTTGATTTTGAATGCAATCAGATTGATTCTAACGTTTACTTGGTGCATTACACCACGAGAGAGAGTGGGATTGATGCCTATAGAACATCAATTTGGCGTAATACCAACGGAAAACTGAGGATTATCTTCCATCAAGCTACTGCATTTTCGCAGTAACAAAACTACTACATCGCCAAAGCATAGGAGCTTTTTTCCAGAAAAAATACGAAGATTAACATAGGTCAATGTGGGGTCGAGTCATAATTGGTATCCTCCTTTTCGGAGGTGAATATCAATGGATATCAAAAAACAAAACGCGAGAAGGGCTTTGACTCTTACAACAATTCTCACTCTGTTTGTAGCAGGTTTCGAATTATTTTTCGCTTTCATGCTATATAAACCAGGAATGAATTTTCTAGATGTTACAAGCTTTGTTACTTCAAATAAGTATTTGTATTTTCTGCTACTAATTGTCGCAAATATGGCGCTTCTACCAAGTGCAGTATTATTGTATAAAGAGAATGGAATCAGTCTTAAGAATGAGATTTTCGAATATGTCAAGTCGCGACATATCTTGGAATTAAACCTGAATCTTTAAGTCGAATTCGAAAAGCAATGAAAGAGGACTGCAGCGAGTAAAGGCTACGAATAATTGCCTGATTATCTCCTTATTCGTTTCCTTATCCAGAAAAATACCGCAACGCTCACAGGGATGACTATGAAGATTCCAAATACGACAACAGATACTCTCCAGTCGATGCCACTACTTGATGACGTTATCTCGTAATCAACAAGTTTGGCATTAATATCACTCATGCTTACACCGGATGCTACTAAAGCGATCTTTACAGCTTCGCTATTGGAGGTATCAATCTTACTTACTTGACCACTCAACTCCATATCAAGCGTGCTCGGATTCTTGCCGTCATCAATCAGACGAAGCTGGTCATCAAAGGTAGTCAGATATGAACCGTTAAAACCATCAATAGGAACGTAGCACATAACATCATTTGTAACGCTGTCTACTACGGCAATAATATAACACTTCTTGCCATCTGCATTATTATAGCTTCCAACAACCTCAAAAAAAGAAACGCTTACTTCACTTCCCTCATGAGTCTCATAATTAACTGTATTTCGGTTGTATATTTTAATCGTTCCTCTCATGTCAGACTGAATCTTAAGACCAAATAAGACTAACGCAACAAACGTGATAAAAATAAAAAAAGAACGCTTCGAAATGCCACGTAATTTGATATGCCTTGACGATTGCTTATTCCCTTCTTCAGCCATAATAATATCCCCCTCACAAATATCTCCCAGTTGTCTAATCAATTCTAGATGTTTTCTCGATTAATTTCAACAAACATATCTACTTATTAGAAAAGTCCTTCAGTTTATATTTGGCTTTTGAAACTTTTTCTGAACTTAAAGAAAGAAACTATCAAATATCCAATCGCAATTCCTTCCACTATTACACTAATGAATTGCGAAGTCGATAGTCCAAAGATAAAGCCTCTTATCGAGTCGCCCCTTAAGTACTCGTCAGTGAATCTAATTACAGGATATATCGCGAGATAAATCCAAATTAATTTTCCGTACAAGAAAGACTCTTTCTTAAGCCTACCAAGCAAAATCCACAAGACTAAGAAGATAACAATATTAAGCGCCGACTCAAGCAATTGAACCGGGAAACGGCTGACATTGTTGACTTCTGGCGATATCCTGTTGCCATGTGCGATGAAGCCAAATTCGCTTTCGATACCATAGCAGCAACCGCCTAGAAAGCATCCGATTCGAGCAATTGCATGAAATAACGGAATAACTAAGGCCAGGACATCTAGATAGATTTGCTTATCGAGTCTCTTAATCTGAATAACAGCTAGACCAGTAGCAAGACCACCAAACAGGCCTCCGTAGAAAACTGCTCCACCGAATACCCTGATGATAGAGCTTCCCCACTCTTTGAAATTCCGAGCTTCAAATATGTAACGTATAAACTGCCAATTTGTTATACCATATAATAAATGGCTACCCAAAAGAACGCCAAACGTAACGAGAAGAAGAAATACAACGGCATCGTTATCGTCAAGATCTCTCTTACGTATACAAAGGCAAAATACAAAACCACTAAGTAGGCCCCCTAATATCGCCAAGACAGCATAGGTCGAAATACTAATACCAGAAATCATTATATAGGGAAGCATTTATTTACCTCGCAAAACATCACTTAAGTAAAAGTCTAATAGCATTCTCCGAGCTTTGTCAACACAAAGAATGTTTTCCGAGAAATCAAGCATTATCTCGATTCTTTTCGAAAGGGCATGATCATGTCGGTTCTAACGACCATGTGCGATGACCCGGCTGTTGCTAGCTACCGCTCGGAAGTTTTCGAGGATATGCTCAATATTCCTTCTCTACGAAATCAAATGACAGACCTTTTGAAGAGAATTCGAACATTAAAGGACTTCGGCATAATGCGTAAAGAGGTAGGCAAGCAGGCCGGACTTTGGGACTTGATGCATAGAATCGAAGAGATTAGCGAATACATTACATGCGTTGAAGAAATTCGCGATTGCCTGAATAATAACAATGTTAAATCCCAAGGACTTAAGGATTTGAAGGCATACGTGGAGGCTGTTTACTCCAATTCCAGTTTTGACTCCATGAAGAAGGATATCTCCGAGCTCAAGGCGACAACGAAAAGCATTCAAAGTGTAACAATCGGCATTAACTTGAATCCGCGATTCGAGGCCAAAAGCATTGGACTGATTTCCGTCAACGACACACCATTTGTAAACTCTGGTATTGTAAGTAATTTGTCGAGGGCATTATCGAGTAAAGACCAGCTTAACGAGGGTAACGAATGGAATGGCGACATGCACTTCTCGCAAGTAGGTCGCTCTGAAAATCTTCCATTTAAGAATATGCAATCTTTAGCCGGCTTCATGACGATGGCAAGTAATCCTTTCACAACTAGCCAAATGCGCCAGACACTTATTAATGTACCTAACCAAGATAGCGGCACCGAGAGCTTCCCTTACTACGTAAATCAGCTGGCCACAAATCTTCTTAATATTACTGCTCGAAAACTTAAGGACATTCTTGTCAATTATATGACCGTATCAGTAGTCAGCATCGCGAACCTGATTCCTGAATTCATGTACTACATTCACTGCGCCGAATTTGTTGAGAAACTAAGGAGCAAGGGATACAAACTTTGCAGGGCGCAAGCAATCGTCGACAAGGACTTCACGATGAAGGCGGTTGGAGCATACAACATCAAGCTGATTACCAATTCCTCCGAAAATAGCGAATCAATAGTTCCAAACGACTTGGATTTCAGTGACGAACACACCGTATACATTCTAACCGGTGCGAACAGAGGTGGTAAGACCACTTTCACTCAGGCGATAGGACAGCTTTTCGCGCTCGCTCAAGGCGGAATTCCTGTTCCTGCAGAGAGCTTCACCTATGCGCCCGTTGATTGCATCTACACGCACTTCCCTGCTGACGAGGACAAAACGATGGATCTTGGAAGGCTTGGCGAGGAATGCCAGCGATTCAAAGAATTGTTCACGAATTGCACAAGTTCGAGCTTACTGCTCCTCAATGAGACCTTCTCGACCACTTCTTTTGAAGAGGGATACTATATAGCGAAAGATTCCGTTAGAGCCATCCTTGCTCGAAAAATTCGAACAATTTACAACACACACATGCACAAGATAGCGCGCGACATCGACGAGCTGAATTCTTCCGTGGATTCTAAAGCCAAGGCTGCGTCACTAATCGTAAAAACCGACGGTGGCAAGCGTTCCTTCGAGATCGTGGTTGCAAAACCTGAAGGTCAGTCATATACTAATGACATTGCAAGCAAGTATGGAGTTACATACGATCAGCTTACGAAGAGCAATTAAGAATCTATCCGCGGGAGGCATTTTGCAAATGAGCGCAATCAGCATTGAGACAAAAGAAATAACTAATCAGAAAGAAATCGACGAGGCAGTTAACCTCGTCACGGAAGTCTTCATGCAATATGAGGCGCCAGATTATTCGCAGGAAGGCGTGGATAACTTTTTTAAGACCGCATTATATGATGCTGACTTCATGAAAAGCCTTACTATCTACGGCGCATACGAGGGGCAAACGCTTGTAGGTGTCGTTGCAACACGAAGCGAGGGCAGGCACATCGCTTTGTTTTTCGTTGATGGCGCGCACCACAGGAGAGGAATTGGAAGAATGCTTTTCGAGGAGGTTAAGAAGAATGCTCCGACCAAAGAAATAACCGTAAATTCTTCGCCCTTCGCAAAGGATTTCTACCATCGCTTGGGATTCATAGATATGTCCGAAGAGCAAACCGTTACAGGAATCCGTTTCATCCCGATGCAGTACATAATGGCTTAAGATTGCTCGAAAAGTCCTGCGCATAAGGCCATGCTGGCTAGAGACAAAAGCTCAATAGAAGGTCCATAACTGAAAAACTACTTTTCTTCCCATATTAGTGGTTTCCTTTATTAATCATACGTCAGTAGGTTCCATAGGAATCTTCTCTATCTCTAAATACATCTTATCCATCAACTTGATTAGCTTTGAACACCGTTCTTTATCCTTTAGTGGAGACAGATTTTTGCGAAGATCGGATATTCCATATTGCTTTGGATTCTGATTGACATCAATAATATCCCTTATCTTGTCAAACTCTGGTAGCATTTCGTTAACTACTCTTACAATTTCGTCGTCATTAATGGCTAACAATCTGTCTATCTCTTTCTCTGTTTCACCCGAAATTTTGCTTAACTCAAAGTTCCTTTGCAGATACTTATTCGCCTTAGGCTTGTAGCAATATTGGGGGTAGTTCTCCGTATCACCCAGATACAAGTACGTCTCTATAGATTTGAGTTCCGCTTGATAGAATTTTACATACTCTTGCATATAGTCTTCGGTAATTTCGTGTAATACTTTGCAAATAATGCTGAATAACTCCCTAGATTTTCCTTCTTTGCACATAATGAAAGACTCAAACAAAATTGTGTTTTTTCTGTGATACGAATCTACCAAGTTATACATCAAAAGACATCTATCTCTATCTGTATGAATTCTCAAATTGCTGGCAACTTCCATTAACATGTCAAAAGTCTCATCATTAAGTCTTAACTTAACAAATCCAAAAAATTCAAGAACCTCATTGCTGAAATCATATCCATTCGCACGAATTCTATCCCTCAAAGAATTCATCTTTTCAACCATCCAGATGTACTTCGTCTCCTCATCTATAGCTTTGAGTGCCTCAAATACATCCTGGCCATAGACACGACTTACTCCGCCAATACAGCCACGATAATAAATGTATATTTCTTTCAACTCTTCTATAGATAAATCTACAGGCATAGGGGGTTGCTTCATATAGTAACGATTCTCATCTTCTCCAAGAGAACCTGAAGAATCAATAATGCTCTCATTCTCAACATCTGTCTTCTTACACGGCAAGAGTTGTCTTTTCTCTTCTCTAAAATCAGAATGTACTAGATAATCAACACTATTATCGATCTCAGCTATTACCTTTCCTGTTATCTCATTGAATTCGGGTTCAAATCCATCTATATGCGCTGTTGCACGAGGCGAGTCAAGCCAAGTACCCATCCCTCCAAATATATCAGCCTTCTCAGTTGCCATATATATTTTTCGATAAGGTTCACCAAGCTTCAACGAGGAGAATTCGCTATCATCAAGATTTTTTCCTTCTAGATAGGAAATGGATTTTCCAAAATAGTATTCTACAAATGAAGAGAAGTCATGTGAATTTGCAAAATCAGATATCTCATATAATAAGTCATAAAATTCTTCGTTACTATATACACCTGTAGGACGCGGCGGGATATCATGCTTATTAATCAGACCGATGCCTACAACAACGTCTACATAGTGCAAGATTCTTAATGACCTTGGTGGTTGCATCAGTTCTTGAGTTTCATTGTTTCTCTCATTATCCATATGTTACCTCTTTACTTACTATTGTTATATTTAACTATACGAATTTAGCTTCGGTTCGCTTTCAAGAAGTTTTCGCTCGTAGCCTTCAAAATGCTCAATGATAAAGTATCTACATCGCGTAAAATCAGATTGATTATCAAGAAAATCTCGGATTTTTTCGACATATGCCTTCTTCTCAGCATTTGATCGCTTTCTATATAATTTACTGCATCTTGCGAAGTTGATTTTTCTAATATTCTTCGGATTGTGCAGATATACTTTAGTTCCATCAGACATTATATGAGATATGAACCACGGATCCTCATCGCTTCTATACTTTACTACCAGCGGTAGAGGATATTCTATTGAAACTGCCATGATTCTTTCCTTGTTCGAATAGAAAAATTCCGTAAACTCCATATCATCGCAGTCGTTTCTAGTGATCTTAAATATTGCAGGTGTTTTGGAGCGAAAAAACATTCCTTTGAGACTTTCTCGATAATGTACGCTACCCATAATAGATGCAAACAAGTAAAAAAATGAAACACCCGCATACACAAATGTCAATTCTCTTTCACTGCCAACACTTCGCATTAGTGTGCAATACAATAAAATAAGTAGAGCATCCGACATGATGAAAGTGTCATTACGAGTAATTATTGCTAAAGTACCAGCTATCAACAACTGAAGTGATTCCAAAGTACTTACACCTTCAGAAATACTAATCTTCTTACCATGATACGAAGCCAAAATGACTACGAATATGGCCAAGAGAATAGAAGCAATTCCAATTACTAGCTTAGCCGTAGCACCAAAGCTATCACACATCTTCACCTTAATCTTTGGCTTTGCTCTACTATTGATGGTTAGCAATACTATTACACTAGTACACACCGACAATGCGATAATGCAGATCACTATACCTAGTGTCTCATGCAAATTCGCATTTCCACATGCAAACCAACAAATTAACAGACATAGAAACAATGCACTGGTTTTTAATGGTTTAACTAAAGTAGAATCATTACTATTCTTTGTCTTCATCAGGCACCTCAATTCTAGAAACCTCAGAAATCATTTCTATTGTACTAACTATTGTACTAACTGTTGAAGGCGGAGTCTGAAAAACTAATGATGTAAATACAAAAATCGTATCTAGAATTGCATCACCAAAACCATCTAATATTCTTCCAGTAATCTTAAAAAAATCTGGATCGTCTTCTCTAACAGTCGATGCCAAAGCTTTAGCTTGAACTGTACTGCCCCAAGAACTTACCTGTGTGTAAGTAACTTTTAGATTGGCTGAACTTGTCTCAACAGAGTCGGCTCTAACTTTGAATAATGGAATTGCACCGACTACTACCGATATTACAATCAGCATACTAACAATCTTTAACCAAGACTTACACTTACTCATTTCTGACACCTCATCGAATTCGTAAATTTACACATTTGTAACAATTTCATCCTAGATGAATAGTACTACTTAGTAAAGAAAACAATATCGAATCACAAGAAAGATACAATTCCGTGGACCACTTCTCATTATATTAGGATGGATATCCCTAGACTAAGCTATGAAAGTATATATGAGAAAGGCCCATACCTAGAAGATAGGTATGGACCATTATAAATGCAAAAATCTTCACGTAAATTTATTGCGCACGTTCAACCTGAATATCCGTAATGATGAACCCTAAGTCATAGGAATCATCAAAGTCAAAGGTTACGGTTATTGTAGCTATATCTCTTACCGGAGCGAAGCGCCCATTGGGGAGATGTTCACCATATGATGAAGGAACCCAATAGACATAGTAAGTGCAAGAAGTATCATCGGAACTTAATATTGAACAATCTGATATATAATCATAACGTCCTTCTTCTACGTTTGTGTCAGTAATCTCAACTTCTATTTCGGACATATCGCAGAACTCATACTGTAACGAAGCGTAACTCTCGTCATATCGCATAACATATAAATCGTCACTCGTGCCTGGAACCAATTCCATGATTTCTTCCGCGCTTGTATCCTGACCAAATAGGAAATGCATCGCTTGTACTAAGTAGAGTAACTGATTCTCATCCTCCTCTCTATGACAATAATCAAATAGAAACAATCTACTGGATACTCTGTTATCAATATCCAATGCATGAATTAAATCCGATGTATATAGCATTTCCAGCATCATGATTTCATCGAATTCCTGATATTCACGCAGATAAATATGGTTCTCGTCATCAAAATAGTAGTACATACTCCATACCAGAAGAAGTGTCTGACCAACATCCCAATACATCTCTTCTCGAGATAATCCTTCAGGAGCCGAGACGGACTCGTAAGTTACCGATGACTCAGTCTCGCTAGAAATAGAAGTGGTCGTTTCTGATGAAGTGTTGGAAGCTTCTCCACTTTCGCTTGATTCTGTAGACTCAGTCATTATCGAAGATAAATCACTTGGAGTTGTGCTTTCCTCGATAGTATTACATCCAGATAGAAAGATAGATATACATAACACCAGAATAACAAAACAGTTTCTTCTCATCCTTCATACCTCCAAAAGCCTAGATAACCACTGTAAACTCTGCTGTTACTCCTTCGGATGCCTCTAGCGATACGCTTCGTGGCAGAGAATCAGCGAATAGTTTAAAAGGAATACATGTAACTAGGATAGATTCAAATACTATCGAAGCTAAAGTCTTAATAGCACGTTTCTTAAGCATTTTGAATTACCTCATAAATAATTATATTTTCTAGTACACTATTACCATGCCTTATACAAGTCAAGTCGAACTATGAAATACATATCATTTATCGAAGCTATATTTCTTGTTCTGATACTTTTTCAACATTATCTTAAAAAAAATACTAATAATTTGCTTAGTATCCACAAAACAAATATCGGTCAGATGCAAAAGTACCCAACCGATATTCGGGGATTACATAGCACTATGACGCCATATAATTAATTTTTAGAACAAAAGTAACCCTTAATTTGATCTCTACTAATCTCGCAATCAAAAAGAAAATGCATTGCTTGTATAGTGTAATCTAACGAATTCTGACCTTCAGACCTGTGACAGTTATCAAAAATCTGTGGCCTTCCACTTAAGGTTGGCGGA
>Ga0116157_10002538_pt1 | contig 17731 bp, 17 predicted proteins | sample AD_UKC048_MetaG_FD_89882 | JGI IMG/M metagenome (GOLD analysis project Ga0116157, IMG submission 89882) | Active sludge microbial communities of municipal wastewater-treating anaerobic digesters from USA - AD_UKC048_MetaG | ecosystem: Engineered > Bioreactor > Anaerobic > Digestate | place: USA...
CGCTACGAGGCCCCAGAGGTAGAACAGCGGCCCCGGGCCTTCCTTCACGCCGAAGATGACCATCGCGATGCCCATGAAGAACAGGGAGAACAGCGCCTCGGACACATAGACCGCTAGGAACTTGGCGCCGAACATCGCCCGGGGCTTGATCGGCATGGACAGGAGCTGTAGCTCCATGTCGTTCACGTAGTAGGTCGACAGCGCGGTCATGAAGCCGACGACCAGGGTCATCATCGTCGCGATGACCACGGCGTTCAGGATGAGCATGCCCTGCATGCCCGCGGCGGCGAGGCCCTCGTACATGCCCAGGTTGAGCATGACGAAGATGAAGCCGAATTCGCCGACCACGATGACGACCAGCGCGGCTATGCCGACCGCCTTGAGCAGGGCCTTGGCATCGCGTCCGGCTCCGGGCGCTTTCTTGGCCGGCAGGTTATAGAAGCTCTGGAGGTAGAGCCGAGCAAGGCTCAGGAAGGATTTCATGCCCCCTCCCCCTGGTCGTCGACCAGCTCCAGGAACAGGCTCTCGAGCGACCCGTCAGCCCCGTGGCTCGACTTGAGCTCGGCCAGGGTACCGACGAACACGATCCTGCCCTTGTTGATGATGGCGAGCCTGTCGCACAGGCGCTCGGCCACCTCCATCACGTGCGTCGAGAAGAAGACCGTCTTGCCAGCGCTCGCCCTAGCCCGCATGACCTCCTTGAGGGCGAAGGCCGCCTTCGGGTCAAGGCCGACCATCGGCTCGTCGAGCACCCAGTTCGGCGGGTCGGGCAGGAGGCTCGCCGTCACGATGAGCTTCTGCTTCATGCCGTGGGAGAAGCTGCCGATGCTGCCTCCGAGCGCGTCGCGAATGCCGAACAGGCCGGCGTACTCCGCCACCCTGGCCCGGCGCGTCTCGGAATCGACGCCGTACACGTCGCCGACGAAGTTGAGGTACTCGGCGGCCTTGAGCCTGGCGAACAGCTCCGGATTGTCGGTCACGTAGCCGATGCGGCGTTTCGCCTCGAGCGGGTCGACCGCTATGTCGACTCCGTCGACCGAGGCGCGGCCCGAGTCGGGGCGCAGTACGCCGGTCAGCACCTTGATCGTCGTCGTCTTGCCCGCTCCGTTCGGGCCCAGGAAGCCGAAGATCTCGCCGTCCTCGATGGTCAGCGACAGGTCGTCCACCGCCTTGACGGCGCTTTTGGCGTAGGTCTTAGAAATGCCCTTCAGTTCTATCATGATGTCTCTCCCCACCGGCCGCTACTCGTCGCGGCCATCGTCCCAATCCGTCGCATCGCCCTTACGGCGGCGGCGCACGCTCTCGGTCAGCAGGAACTCGATCTGCCCATTGATGGACCTGAAGTCGTCCTCGGCCCAGGCGGCGAGCTCCCGCCACAACGACGGCGACAGCCGCAAGAGTATCTGCTTTTTATCCTTTTCCTTGTCGCCGCTCATGAGTCCCTACGCCTAATAGATCGAGCCAGAATTCACGATCGGCGACACGTCCTTATTCGAGCAGAGCACGACGAGCAGGTTGCTGACCATCGCGGCCTTCCGCTCCTCGTCCAGGTCGACGATGTTGTTCGCCTTGAGCTTGTCCAGTGCCAGTTCCACCATACCGACCGCGCCGTCGACGATCATCTGTCTGGCGGCGATGACCGCCGAAGCCTGCTGGCGCTGCAGCATCGCGGCGGCGATCTCCGGCGCGTACGACAGGTGCGTGATGCGCGCCTCGAGGATCTCGATGCCGGCCGCCTCGGCCTTGGCCTGAATCTCGGCCCTGAGCTTCTCGGCGATTTCCTGGCTGCTGCCCCGGAGCGAGGTCTCGCCCTCGGAGTCGCTGGAATCGTAGGGGTACAGGCGCACGATGTTCCGCAGCGCGGAGTCGCATTGGATCGATAGGTACTCGGCGTAGTTGTCGACATTGAACACCGCCTTGGTCGGGTTGACCACCTTCCAGACGACCACGATGCCGATGATGATCGGGTTGCCGAGCGAGTCGTTGATCTTCTGCTTGTCGTTATTGAGCGTCATCGCCTTGAGTGACAGAGTCCTGGAGACGGTCTTGACCGTCGTCCCGGCCGGACGCCCCGTCGCGACCGCCTTGTCGACGGTCGAGGCGGTGGACAGCTCGACGGTCGAGGCCGGATGGACCGCCGACGCGAATGGGTTCACGAAGAAGATGCCGGGTTCCCGGAGCACGCCATAGTACTTGCCGAACAGCGTGAAGACCATCGCCTCGTTCGGCTTGAGCACCTTGATGCCGCCGAACAGGATGGGTCCGACGACGCACAGCCAGAGCAGGGAACCTATCACTCCGATAATAGCGAGCGGAGTCGCGCCTCCGCCGTCCAGGGCGATCACGCATACGATGAACAGGACGAGCGCCCCTATCATCAACAGGATATTCAGAGCCAGAATGGCCAGCCCGTTCGAATGTCGAGGCGTCAGCTCCGTCTCGCCGAAGGCTCCCGAAGATGCAGTCGTTTCGTTACCCATGGAGGTCTCCTTATAACGATACCTAAAAGATATCAATATGATATCATCTAGATAATAGCGTTACGCGCGCCGGAATTCAAGAGGCCTATGGCGAATTCGATGCGGACTGGGCTTGCGGCGGGCCGCGCATCGATAGTAGAACGAACCGTGACACGAACCATAGAGCAGGCGGTCGACGGCCTCGTCGTCAAGGCGCTTAGGACCTGGGACATGATACGGTCGGGCGATCGCGTACTGATCGGCGCCTCGGGCGGCAAGGACTCGGCCGTCATGGCGCGGGACCTGGCGCTTAAGAAGCGCCATGGACGCCTGGACGCCGAGCTGGTCGGCCTCCATATACGCAACGACTTCTCGCCGAACGCCCTGTCGAGGCGACTCGAGGACGAATTCGCCGAATGGGGAATACCGCTGGTCACGGTCGACGTGGCGGTCGAGGGCAGGCTCAAGCCGGGCCGGAAGATGAACTGCTACTGGTGCTCCACCCAGCGGCGCACCGAGTTGATACGCTACGCTATGGCCGAGGGCTTCTCCGCGGTGGCGCTCGGCCATCACTTGGACGACGCGCTCGAGACGCTGTTCATGAACATGATGCGCAAGGGCGAGCTGTCGACGATGCCGCCGGTGGTGAGCTATCGCAAGTATCCGCTCCGGGTGATACGCCCACTGTACTTGGTGGAGGAACGGCAGGTCGTCGAGCTGGCGGAGGCGCTGGGACTCGCGTCGGCGACCTGTAGCTGCGGCTACAACGACCGCTCGGAGCGCGACCGCGTACGCGATCGGGTCGAGGCGTTGACCGGCGGCTCCTCGCGTGCCAAGCGCAACCTGCTCGAGTCGCTCAGGCACGTCAACGCCGAGTACCTGCCGTCCTGATATCCTCGAAGGCCGCCTCGATGAGCCGCCGCGACAGGCTGCCGCGCATCGGTAGCGGCGGATGGTCGTCGGGACCGAACCAGCCCGCCTCGGCTATCTCGACGCCGTCCGGAGTGAGTTCGCCCGAGACCCACTCCGCCGTGAAGCCGACCATCAGCTGGTCGGGGAAGGGCCAGGGCTGGGAGCCGCGGTACCCGGTCGTACGGACCACGATGCCGACCTCTTCCATCACCTCGCGACCGACGCAGCTCTCGAAGCTCTCGCCGGGCTCGACGAAGCCGGCCAGGATGCTCCACGCGCCAGTTCGGTTCAGCGCGTTGCGCGCTAGTAGTAAACGGTCATCCTTATGTACAGCGGCGAGCACCGCGGGCGATAGGCGCGGGAACGACAGGGCGCCGCAGACCGGGCAGAGCCTGGCTATCTCGTCGGGCTTGTCGCCATTCGGAGAGCCGCAGCGGCCGCAGAAGCGGCTCGAGGCCCGCCAATTGGCGTAGGCCATGGCCCGGGCGGCCGGTAGCCAAAGGGGCTCGGGCAGGGCGTTGATCAGGGAGCGGAACGGTTTCCACTCCCAGCCGTCCGGCGCGTCGGTCTCGGCGGGGTACGACGCGGCCAAGGCGCCGCCGGGTACGGTCAGGCTGTCCCCGGGCTCGGGCAGCGGCGCGGCGGAACTGTCCAGCGCCACGGCGAGAAGCTCGTCCCCTGGCGCCTCCCACGGCGACGCGCCGGCCATCGTCCCTCTATCGGGCGCCGGGTAGCCGTCGAACGCGGAGGCCCGGACCAACGCCTCGGTGCCTCGGAACGCGAAGCGTCGCGTGGTCTCGCTCGGGCTGGCTTCGGCGATGGCCGAAGCTACCGTATCCATCGTATCGTTCGGCTCGCTCATTCCGATGACGACGCCTCGCCGTAGAAGCGGATATGCGTGCGCTCCTTGCCCGCGTATTTACGGCACAGCGCGACGAGACGCACCAGCTCGGCCCGCTCCGCCGCGCCGAACGCGGTGGCGTCGATGGACTCGAGCTCCGCCAACAGCAACGGGGTCTGGACCGCGTTGAACGATGCGTCGTCGCCCTCACCCACGAAGCGGAGGCAGTAGCCGGGTACCGACGCGAAACGCCCGAACAGACGCTCAAGCTCGAAGACTCCGGCGAGCGGCTCTCCCTCCGGATCCTCGACCGATACGAATACGCTCATGATCGCTCCTCGTATATACGGACCAGCGCCTCGAGCGCCAGCAGGTAGCTCGTCGAACCGAAGCCTGATATCTGGCCGACGCATGCCGGCGCTATGACCGAAACCCGCCTGAATTCCTCGCGGGCGTGGACATTGGAGAGGTGTACCTCGACGACCGGGGGCCTGATGGCGGCGATGGCGTCTCGGATGGCTATCGAGTAGTGGGTGTACGCGCCGGCGTTGAGAATGACTCCGTCGGAGCGCCGGGAGCATTCATGCAGGCGGTCTATAAGCGAGCCCTCGGAATTGGACTGGAAAAATTCGACGTCGACACCGCGATCGCGGGCCGCCCGGCCCAAGGCGCTATTGAGGTCGTCGAGCGTCTCGGAACCGTACACCTGTGGTTCGCGCTCGCCGAGCATGTTCAAATTAGGCCCGTTGATGACGGAAATCAGCATCGTTTTCACGCTCCGGCCTCCACCGCGGGACAACTCTATACGCGCGAGACGCTGCTGTCAAACTATGGACTGGAGCGTCGCGACCGCAGGCACCTCCTTGTGGTGGGCTAGCCGATACAGTTCGACCGAATCGGGATACAAGCGCTTGACAGTGGATATTAATTGTGGTATTAAAATACCACAATGCCTGCGAACGGGATCATCCATCTTTCAGACGCCAGCCTCATCGCGATTCACGCGCTCGTCGGCCTCGCCGACGCCGAGGGTCGGCTGGTCCAAGGCCGCGACCTCGCGGCCATCATCGACGCGAGCGAGAACCACCTTGCCAAAGTAATGCAACGACTCGTCCGCGCCAGTATCGTGCGCTCGGTCAAGGGCCCGAACGGCGGCTTCGCTCTTGATAAGCGCCCCGAGGATATCTCGTTCAAGGAGGCGATCGAGGCCGTCGACGGTCCTATCTCGAGCGGGTTCTGCCCGTTCCGAACCGACCGTTGCAATCCGAACAACTGTATCTTCGGCAAAGAAATATCCAAACACGCCTTCGAGCTCGTGGCCTACCTGAGCCAGCGGACGGTGGCGGACATCGCGCGCGAACGCGCGCCCGACTCGCCGCCGGCCTATCATGCGGTCATCGGCAATAGGACTAAACGCGGGGCGTGAATCATGGCTGACCGCGGCTGACGGCGAGTTAGGACAATAACAGATAGTATGGTAGGAGAGGATTTAAATATCGGTTTTTCGGTTTTATAGTTCCTCTTTGCCCTTATGAATGCAAGCACGACATAAGTCAACATCGAGACGAGGAGGAGATCATGGCTACACGAACGGTCATAGAGATAGACGAGGATAAGTGCGATGGCTGCGGACTATGCGCAAGCGGCTGCCACGAAGGCGCGCTCAGGATCATCGATGGCAAGGCCAGACTCGTTGGCGAAAGCCTATGTGACGGACTCGGCGCCTGCATCGGCGAATGCCCGCGCGGCGCCCTCAAGACCGTCGAACGGGACGTTGAGGAATACGACGAACGCCGCGTCATCGAGCACATCCTGCCCAAGGGCATGGCCACGATAGCCGCCCACCTCGACCACCTTTCCAGCCATGGACAGGACGGCTGGTATGCCCAGGCCCTCGAGGTCCTAGCGGAGAAGGGCATAGCCGCGCCCAAGATCGCCGTCGAGGCCGAGGCCGGCGGCTGTGGCCGAGGCGTCTCGTCAGCCGCTGGCGCCAACCGGCTCCCCCGTTTCTCGCTCGAACCGATACCGACCGACGCACCGACCCCGCGCGCGGTCGACAATGGCATGTCCGGGGGCTGCCCGGGCTCGGCCGCGCGCTCCTTCCGATCCGCCGCGGCCGGACGGGCGTCCGCCTCCGGATCGGTCGAGGCCCCGACCGCAGGGAGCATGGCCTCGAGACTGGAGCATTGGCCGGTACAGCTACACCTCGTCAACCCGCGCGCCCCGCATTTCGCCGGGGCCCATCTGCTCATAGCGGCGGACTGCACCGCCTTCGCCTGCGGAGCCTTCCACCAAGCCCTTCTGGCGGGTAGGAAACTAGTAATAGCCTGCCCCAAGCTCGATACCGGTAAGGACATATACGTGGATAAGATCCGCGCCCTGATAGATGACTCCGGCGTCGCGTCGATCACGCTGGCCATCATGGAGGTGCCGTGCTGCGGCGGCCTTAAGCGCCTGCTCGATGAAGCGATGGCCAGCGCTAAGCGCAAGGTACCCGTGTCGACCGTCGTCGTCGGCATCGAGGGCGGCAGCCTGACGTGGATGTAGACAAAGGCGATGAAGTGCCTTCGAGGATAGAAGCGAAGAAAGAGAAGTCGGGGGAGCGGTTTGACCATCAGAGCCCAAGACTCTTGGGTATATCCACCTTCTTTTCCCCACGTATGCTCGTATCTTCTTTTTAAATCAGCATAAAGGCCGGAGAACCGGTCGAGATCATAGGAGGTTCACATGTTCTGCTACCAGTGCCAGGAGACAGCAGGCAACAAAGGATGCTCGGGCGCGGCCGGAGCCTGCGGCAAGAAGGCGCCAACCGCCGAGCTCCAGGACCTGCTCGTCCATACGCTCAAGGGCGTCGCCGCGTGGGCCTACGAGGCGAGAGTCCTCGGGCGAGTCCCGGCCGAGGCCGACGAGGCGATCATGGACGGACTCTTCGCCACGATAACGAACGCCAACTTCGACGACGAGTACTTCTCGCGATCCATCGGCAAGGCGCTCAGGCTGCGCGACTCGCTCCGCGACGAGGTGAACCGAGCCCGATCCGCGGCCGGCCCGAAGGGCTGCCCTGCCTGCGGCTCCGATGGGGGGCTGGCCGGCGAGAAGGCGGTCCTCCGCTCGGACGCCGCGACCTGGACAGCTGCGCCCCAGGACTACGCATCCAAGGCCAAGGCCGTAGGCGTCCTGGCCACCGAGAGCGAGGACGCCCGCTCGCTGCGTGAACTCCTGATCTACGGCCTCAAGGGTATGGCCGCCTACGCCCACCATGCCGCCGTCCTCGGTAAACGGGACGACGCCATTTTCGCGTTCATGGCCAAGGGCCTGGCCTCTACCCTCGACGACGGGCTGTCCATCGACGAGATGACCGCCCTCGTGCTGGAGTGCGGCTCGGTCGGCGTCGCCGCTATGGCCCTGCTCGACGCCGCCAATACCGGCGCCTACGGCAAGCCCGAGATGACCACGGTCGACCTCGGCGTCCGTAAGAACCCCGGCATCATCGTCTCAGGCCACGACCTCAAGGACCTCGAGATGCTGCTCGATCAGTCCGCCGACCAGGGCGTCGACGTCTACACCCACAGCGAGATGCTGCCTGCCCAGTACTACCCCGCCTTCAAGAAATACCCGCACTTCGCCGGCAACTACGGCAACGCCTGGTGGAAGCAGCGTGAGGAATTCGAGCAGTTCCGCGGCGCCATTCTCATGACGACCAACTGCATCGTGCCGCCGGCTGACTCCTACAAGGCCAGGATGTACACGACAGGCGTCGCCGGCTATCCCGGCTGTCCGCGCGTGGAAGCGGACGCCTCCGGCCACAAGGACTTCTCAGCGCTCATCGCCGCCGCCAAGGCCTGCCAGCCGCCGGTGGAGATAGAAACCGGCACGATAGTCGGAGGCTTCGCCCATGACCAGGTCGCCGCGCTCGCGCCCAAGGTCGTCGAGGCGATCAAGGCGGGCAAGATCCGCAAGTTCGTCGTGATGGCGGGCTGCGACGGCCGTCAGAAGGGCCGCGATTACTATAGGGAATTCGCCGAAGCCCTGCCGAAGGACGCGGTGATACTCACGGCGGGCTGCGCCAAGTACCGCTACAACAAGCTCGGCCTCGGAGACATCGACGGCATCCCACGCGTGCTCGACGCCGGTCAGTGCAACGACTCGTACTCGCTCGTCGTCACGGCGCTGCTCCTTAAGGACGCCTTCGGCCTGGCCAGCGTGAATGAGCTACCGCTCGCGTTCAACATAGCCTGGTACGAGCAGAAAGCCGTCATCGTGCTCCTGGCCCTGCTGTCGCTCGGCGTCAGGAACATCCACCTGGGGCCGACACTCCCGGCCTTCCTGTCGCCGAACGTGGCCAAGGTCCTCGTCGACGCCTTCGGCATCGCCGGCATCGGCGCGGTCGAAGACGACATCAAGCTGCTCGTAGGCTGATCCCCGAGGCGCGTATAGCCTGATAGCACGGTCCGCCCCGGGCTGGCGTATCCAAGATACGCTGGCTCGGAGCGTTTCACATTCAGCTCCATTAGGCGCTATATTTAAACCATGAAAAGATCGGATAACGCCCCGAGCGTCGACAGGAAGACAGCCGACGAGTTGCTCTATGGGAGCCTCCGCGCGGTGTACCATTTCGAGCGGAGCCTGGTGGAGCGCTTCGGGCTCGGCTATCAGGAAATATACCTCCTACAGCTGCTGCGTAGACGAGAGATAGCCCGCGTCGGCGAGATAGCCGACGCTCTCGGTGCGAAGATGTTCACCGTATCGCGGCTAGTCAAGCGGCTGCAAGAGCGCGGCTACGTCAGCAAGGCCCAGGACTCGGGCGACCGCAGGGGCATACTCGTCGGTCTCGAGCCTCGCGGCGACGAGCTCGTAGCCGCGATCGAGAAGGCCAACTACGAGCTCGTCATCGGCTCGCTGTCCAGACTGACCACGGCGGAGCAATCCGCCTTCGTCGTCGTAGCCGAGAACCTCGACGAGGCTCTCGGCGTCGCCGACCGGACAGTCTACGAGCCCTAGCGGTCATATTCTCCGTACTCGCAGCCGCCCAGCTCGCCTTCGAGGACGTCGACCTCGACCCATTCGCCGCCGCGCCTCTCGAGCAACCGTATGGTGCCGGAGGCATAGCCGCCGTTCCACAGCTCGTTATGCTTCTTCTCGCCGTCGGGGTTCTCGTAGTTGACATTGAGCATGGTATCCCGGGGGCACGCGAAACGGATCTCGACCTTGGCCTTGCCGTGCCACGCGTCGATGTTCCACTCCACCCTGTCGTCGCGCACCGGGCAGTCGAAGACCTGCTTGGAGCCGGTCCAGAACTTGGAGAAATTCCACTCGTAGAAAGCCCCCTCGTAGTGCAGGGCGATGAGCAGCCGCCTGGGCAGGGAGATGCCGAAAGCCACTGGCTGCGCGCCGCCGACGTCGAGGCTCGATCGCTCCAGGAGCTTCCCGGTCTTGCGGCTCCTGAGGTTGTTGCAGTTCAGCCAGACCCAGGGGCTCGTATAGTCGCGGCCCCAGTTCTTGTCCTGGTAGCCGAACGAGTCGTCGGGCGAGACGATGAAGCGCTCGCCGTTGAAGGTGATGACGCCCTTGTAGCGGGTGCGCATGCCCGCCACGTGCCAGTACATATTGAAGGCGTCCAGCTTGCGGAAAAAGGCGCTCGTGCCCCAGCCGACGCTGAAGCGCAGGATTTTCTCGGCCTCCAGGTCCCAGCTCATCTCGCCCGAGTCGGACATGTACTCCGGGTGGGCCGCGGCGTCGGCGGCGCTCAGCGAGACGGAGCCCTTGAGCCTGGTCTCGGTGGCGACGTGATCGCCGATGCGCACGTCCATGCCGTCCCGCGAGGCGGAGAACGCCGCCACGGGGTACAGGTTATGGAGCTGGGCCTTGGCTGCGGCGCCCCAGCAGCCAGCCTTGATCATCGCGTAGCACGGCTTCCTTCCGGCCTTCTTGTTGGCCGGAAGCTGGCCAGCCACCGGCTCGGCGTCACCGAACCCGGGGTTGATCACGTAGTACTCGATGAAGAACGGCCTGCGCTCACCGGTCTTCTCGCTCGTAGCCACGAGAGAATGCCACCACCAGTCGTACCCGCGCCGCGCCCGCGCGCCAGAGAGCATGTAACCGTTACGCTCGTCGCCCATCGGTGCCTCCTAGCGGGGCGGCTCGTGTCCGGCCCGCGGCTACGATGATAGCCCATAAATTTGCACTTTGCAAATTTAATGTACAGCGTATACTATAATCATGGTCCGGGCTGGTCCCGACCGGGAGGCTACAGATGGCGACTGTCACGATCGAGCGATTGCCGGCCTTATCCGTCGGCGCTTCGGTGCCGCTGCCGAACGGCTACGTCGACTCGGGCTACGCGGAGGACTGCGCCAGCCTGCCCCGCGACTATGGCACGGAGTCCTGGGAGGCACGGCCGGAAGTGATCGAGATACGCCGGGCGGTATTCGCGGCGCTCGACCGCCTCGAAGGGGAGACGTCCATAGCCTCGCGCTTCCGGGGACGGCCCGTCCTCGTCAAGCCGAACCTCGTGACCGTCTACCAGGATATGGGAATGCGACGCGGGTCCTACCCGGAGACCACGGACCCGCGGGTGCTCGACGCGGTGGTGCTATGGCTCGGACGCTTCGCGTCGACGATACGCATCGTCGAATCGTCGGGGCGCGGGGCCCCGACCCGCGGCTCCTTCAGGGTCTCGGGTATAGATCGGCTGGCCAGGCACCGCGGCTGCGACCTGGTCGCGCTCGAGGAGACGCCGGTAGACCGCTACCTGCTACCCAAGGCCTCCGCGCAACGGGAGATACTCGTGCCCGAGGCCTTCTCCGCCGTCGTACGCGGGGAGGCGGCCTACGTCTCGGTGCCTAAGCTCAAGACGAACCTGTATACTGGCGTGACGCTCGGCTTCAAGAACGCGATGGGCGTCATACCCTATAACCTGCGCCAGCGCAACCACCACTACGCCATCAACCGCAAGCTCGTCGAGATGCTATACCTGTTCAAGCCGGACCTGGTCGTGATCGACGGCGTCGTCGGCGGCGAGGGCGAGTGCCCGGCACCGGTCGATCCGGTGGACTCGCGCGTGATCATCGCGGGCGACCACCCGGTGGAGACCGACCGGGTCGCGACGCGGCTGATGGGCTTCGACCCCGGATCGATCGAGCTGATGCGCGTCGCCGACGAACTGGGCTTCGGGGACGCCACGGGCGCCCGGGTCCTGGGCGACGCAGCCTCGGCGCGATTCAGGCCGGCCGATTGGTCCTTGACCTCCGAGCGCGTCCGTCGATCCTTCCCCGAGATACTCGTGCTGATCGGTATCGATCGCGGCGGGCTCGAGGGCAAGGCCGGGCCCGAGCTCGTCGAGGCGATGCAGGCCTCGTGCCGCGGCGGATGCGTGGCGACCACACGTTTCGCGTTCTCGATGTTCGAAGCGGAAGGCGTGCGCCCGAGACGGCCCGTGGCGCTGATAATCGGCTGTGGATTGGAGCGCGACGGCCGTAGACTCTGGTTCGACGCCGAGGGCAAGGGCTACGCCGAGGACGATATACTCGCGTTGCCGATGCGCAAGGCCGTCATCGGCTCGTGTACGCGCGCGCTCGCGCCGCTGGCGACGCGCTTCGTCGACGGTTGCATGGTGCTGCCGAACGCGCCGCACGTCGTGCTCCATGAGCTGTCCGGGACGCCGTGCAGGGTGATGTCGCTACGCAACAGGAACCTGTTCCCTCTGCTCGCCGCGACGCTCGGCCAGCGATCGGCCCGAAGGCGCCTGATTCAGTCGGGTAAGCGCCTGGACGTGCCGCTCAGGCTGAACGACGAGCCGACTGAGACCAGGGAGCTGGCCCCGGGCGAGGAGAAGCGCGACTGGGTCGCCTGGCCCATGCCGCCGATCGAGCCCGAGGAGATGCGTCGGCTCCTAGACTTCGAGGACGACGCGACGCTGGCCTCGCTACGCGGTATCATCGTCTTCAGGATCAAGGAACGAGCGCTCTGGCGCGCCAAGCAGGTCCTGGCCACGATCGTGACGCTCGGGCCGCTCGTCCTCGGGGCACTGGCCGCCATCGGAGTTTCCAGGTTCGGGCTCGGCACGGCGGCCTGGTTGGCCATCTTCGGTGCGGTGGAGGCGATACACCTGGCCGAGCTGCCCGCCGCGCTCAGAGCCTGGAAGAAAGAGGCCGAGCGCCGCAACGCGCCGTGGTCGGGGGCAAGGACCGTTCGCGCCGTGGCCGCCACCCTGAGCTGCGGCTACCCGAGCTGGGTACCGAGGAAGCTGGGCGTCTTCGATTAACCCGGAGCCGCGCGGCTTGACCTTCAGAGCGCTTTACTAGAAGCTTCCTTCGGAGCCGCCGATCCGGCCCCGAAGGAACCGCTCATACCATGATATCTCCGATCCAGCACAACGGCATCTTCCTCGGTCTCTCCTCGTTCCAGGCTCTGGCCATGTTCAGGCGGGGCATCTTCTACACCTTCCTAGCGGTCTACCTGCGCTCCCACCTGGGTCTGTCGGTTACCGAGACCACGCTGTTCGAGACCGTACCGATGGCGCTCAACGTGCTGTTCCAGACCCTCGTCTGGGGTCGCCTGACCGACCGGCTTCAGAAACGTCGGACCTTGATCATCATCGGCGAGCTCATGGCCAGCGTCGGCCATGTGGCCATGTGGTACTTCCACGCCGTCGCGCCTAACCCGCGCGCGGCCGGCTACGTGATCATAGCGGGACTGACGGTGATCGAGGCCTTCTGGTCGATGTCGAACATAGGCTGGAGCGCCTTCATCTCGGACGTCTACACCGCCGAGGAACGCAACGCGGTACAGGGCAGATTCCAGAGCATAGGCGGCGTCGGTAGGATAGTCGGCGCGATGGCCGCCGGGCTCCTGTACGACGGGATCGGCCGCGCCTATCCCGGCTGGGGCTACGGGGCCGGCGGTATCTTCTTCGTCTCCGCCTTCGTGATGGCCGGCTCGGTCGTGCCGATACTGTTCCTGCCCGAGGGCGGCATCGCGTTCCGCTCGAGCGGAGCGGAGAAAGCGCCGAAGGCCGACGACGACGCGCGCGGCGGCGCCAGGGTGGGAGGCAAGGCGCCCGGTCGAAGCCTGGCCGTCTTCGCGACCTTCCTCGTCGCCATGTTCCTCATGAACTCGGGCATCAATACGCTCGGCGCCTTCCGCGGCCAGTTCCTGGATCTGCCCGAGGGCTTCGCCGCGCCGGCGAGGACCATCAGCCGCGTCGTCAACGTCGAGTCGGCCGCCCTGATAGTGATCGGCTTCTTCGTCGGCTCGCTCGGCAAGCGCCTGGGCATAACGCGGCTATTGGTAGCCGGGGCGCTGTCGGGCATCGTCTCGATGACGCTCCACGCCGTCGCGCCGAGCCTCGGCGTCATCTACCTGGGCGCGCTGTTCAAGGGCGTGTCCGACGGCTGCATCGCGGCCTCGTCCTACGCCTTCGCCTCGACGCTGATACCGCCGGAGAAACGAGGGCGGTACTTCGCGTTCTACAATAGTACCTTCTTCCTGAGCTGGGGCGTTACGGCCACCTTCCTGACCGGTCCGCTGATCGACGCGCTGATCGGAGCCGGTAGGGGTGCCGTGCTGGCCTACAGGGTCGGCCTGGCCTCGGGGGCGGCGCTGATGGCGGCCGGGCTGGCCCTGCTCGTCGCGCTGCTCGCCTTCATGCGACGACGGCGCGGGAACGCGGACGCCTAGGCCTTGCGGTACAGCAGGGCGCGGGTCCTGTCCTCGTCCTTGAGGCCCTTCATGGAGCGCAGCTCGGCCAGGATACCCGACGAGGCGTCGGGGACCGCCGTAACGAGCCCGCTCGAGGCGAGGCGCTCGTTGACGGCTAGCTCGCCGCTGCGCGCCAGGGCCTGGAGGCGACAGGCCAGGTTGATGCCGTAACCCACGTAGTCCCGGTACTTGAGCTGCGAGGCCTCGGCGGAGATCTCGTACTTGAAGACCTTCTCGACGACGAGGGCCCCGGCCAGTCCCAGGTCGGGATAGGGCTTGAACAGCTCCTCGTCCACGAAGTCGGTATAGGAATCGAAGACGGCGAGGGCCTCTCGCGCGGATGCCTCGTCGAACGTATCCCATATGACGATCGCGCCGTCGCCCATCAGCTTATAATAGGAGCAACCGTAGCCGAACTGGTTGACGCAGGACAGCAGGTTCGAGGTGAAATCCTTGATCAGGGCGAAGACCTCGTCCTCGTCGTGCGAACAGAGGAAGTCGCTGAAGTTGCGCACGTCGACGCACAACACGAGGGCGTCCGGCTTGACCTCGCCGAGGTAGACGTCGTCGAACACGTCGACCGGCATCTTCCTGAGTCCCGCCAGGGCGGAGGCATCGAGCTCGACGCAGGCGCCGCCAGCCTGATCCTCCGGAGGTGTATTCGGTTCCATGACGCCATTCTACCAGAAAGGACCCGTCCACAGATACGCCCTTCCGTGATAGACTTCGGCACCATGTCCAACAAACGCCTAGCCCTGCGCGTAACCCGCAACTCCGTAGTGATGATCATAGCGGTCTACCTCGTCATGCAGGTATTCACCTACTTCCGCGACGGCCTGATCCTCGGCGTCTCGGGCCTGTCCGACCTCCTCGCGATGACGGCCGCGTACATGTTCAGCGTCGTCATCCCCCCGGCCCTGGTACTCGGCCTGATCCTGTACCTGCTGGCCCTGCGCATCCAGCGCGTTGCCTGTGCCCTCGAACGCGGCGAGACCATTCCGGACGATGAACTTGAGCGAACGAGGAAGCGCCTGATCGGCTTCTCCAAGGTCGTGCTCGCAGAGAATATCGTAGGCTTCGCGTCGGGTTACGTGATCTTCGTCGTGTCGCAGGGCTTCCTGCACGAGATCCTGCGCTTCGACAGGCTGGTCGTGCTCGTTTCAAACCTAGCCGGCGGCGTGATCTACGCCTCCGCCCAGAACGCCCTGAACGAGATAGTCTTCGCCGATGTACGCGACCGCCTCGGCATCCGCGAGATAGGCGAACGCCGGCGAGAACGCTCGACGACCGGCAAGCAGATCGGGCTATCGGCCGCCTTAGTCGTCTACGCGGTCACCTTCATCCAGTTCAACGTCAAGGATACGGTCGCATTCAACAAGGTGGGCGACGATATACTAGCCGGAGTCGTCTCCGGCTCCATCCTGCCGGAGGATGCCGGGACCGCCTACCGCTCGCTACTCGCCGAGCGGCTACCCGAGCTCGGCACGCGCTCGAGCGTCGGGGCCGACGACGTACCGCTACCCTGGGAACGCGCCGATAGCGCCGTCAGGCGCCAACAGACGATGTTCATCATGTACGCCGCCTTCACCCTATGCATCTGCTGCGCGGTGCAGGCTATCGTATCGTCGAGCCTGCGCAGACAGCTACAGGCCATCGCCAACCGAGTGAAGGACGTGCTCGACGGCGGCGGCGACCTGCGCATACGCCTGAGCATACGAGCGATGGACGACCTCGGCGAGCTGACCGAGCTCCTGAACCGCCTCCTGGACCGGTTCCACTCGATAGCCAGGGACATAGGCCATACGGCCAGGCGGACCAGGGAAAGCTCCGAGGCCATAGACCGCGAGCTGATCCGCTCGGAGTCGCTGGCGCGGGGCACCCGCGAGACGGTACGGGAACTCGAGACGACCCTACAGTCCCAGGCGGCCGCGACCAGGACCTTCGTCGACGCGCTACGCTCCTTCAGGGACGGCGTGGCCGCGGCCGACGCCGCCACCGAAGACCAGAAGCGCTTCGTAGCCGAGACTTCGGCCGCCATGGAGGAGATGGCCGCTAGCATCCGCTCCATCTCCTCGATGACCGAGCGGGCCGGGTCGCTATCCGGGCGGCTTTCCGAGAGCGGCGACGCCGGTAGCGCCGCGGTGCGCGACACCAGGGCCGCGATAGACGAGATAAACGCCGCCGCCCGCGAGGTGCTCGGCGTGCTGACGACACTCAATAAGATATCGGCCGACATCAACCTACTCGCTATGAACGCCGCGATCGAGGCGGCCCACGCGGGAGAACACGGGCAGGGCTTCGCCGTGGTCGCCGACGAGGTCCGTACCCTGGCCGGGAACGCGGCCCAGCGTACTCGCGCCATCAAGGAGCTGATCCAAGCCATGGGAGCGCGCGTCGACAACGGCGTACGGCAGGCGGAGGCCTCAGGGGCGGCCCTGGCCGGGCTCACCGCCGGCCTCGGCGAGTCCGCCTCGATCTCGCGGGAGATAGCCGCCGCCGCTAAGGAGCAGGCCGCCGGCACGGACGCCGTGATAGGCTCCATCACGCAGGCGGTCAGATCGGCCGATACGGTCAGCGCGATGATGGGCGACCAGGCCAGGCGTAGCGACGAGATCGCGATGGCCCTCGAGGGCGTGCTACGGCGACTCGAGGGGCTCGCGGCCGACGCCAGCCGCCAGACGCGCGAGGTGACCGCGCTCGAGGAGTCGTTCGCGGCCGTCAGGAAGGAAGTCGACGGCAACCTCGAATCGGTCGGCGCGCTCGGCTCGGAGATGGCCAGGTTCTCGGTCTAGCCCGACTGGGCGGCTAACCGGCCGCCAGCTCGCCAACTATCATCGCGCGCAGCTCGGACAAGATCATCGCGGTGGCGCCCCAGACCGAATAGCCGGCTAGCTCGTAGCACGGGGCTTCGGCGACGCCGACCGCGACGCCGACCGCGACGCCGTCCGCGATGCCGTCCGCGATGCCGTCCCCGACGCCGGCCGCGACGCCGAGGCGTACGTCGACGCAGGACGCTCCGGCCGGATCGAGCAGCTCGTCGAGCCGCGGCTCGAGCAGCACCGCGACTTCGCTGCCGGACAGGCGGAATTCAGGGCGCGCGGCCGCGACGCCGGCGAAGGGCCGAACCAGGAACCTGCTCGGCGGGACATGGAGCGGAGTCAGCGCCCGTACCAGGCGGACCGAGCCGGGGTCCACCCCGATCTCCTCGCGCGTCTCGCGTAGGGCGCAGTCCTCGGGGCTTTCTTCAGGCTCGCGCGCCCCGCCCGGTAGCGATACCTGTCCGGCGTGGACGCCCGGTCCGTCCGGCCTGACGATCAGCGGGAAGCGTAGTCCGCCGCCACTCTCATAGAACAGTACCAGCACCGCCGCCTCTCGCCACCCGGCTCTGGACGGAACGGTGGGCTTTGGATCCCCGAGGCACGCGAGCGCCTCGAGCTCCTGCCGGCGGAACGGCGGCGCCATCACGGTTCGGGCCGCCGCCCCCGGCAGCGGCCTGGGCGGGGAGATGGCTTCGAGCAGTTCGGTCACGGTCATGCTTCGAGTATGACCCCGAGCGGACCGATGGGGCAAGGGAGCCGCGCCCAGGGAAGCGCTCGGCCGCGCCCCGAACCTCGTCTACCCCTGCGCGCGCGGCCTCGCCGACGACTATGCGGAACGATTCCGCGGCATGAGCCCGGACGAGGCCCTAGCTCTCCCTCGCCTCCATGACGCGCTCCACGAGCGGCTCGACGACGGAAACGAGAGCGTCCTTCGCCACGCCTTCGACCTTCAGCGTGCAGTAACCCGTCTTGCCGTCATCGCCGTCGAAGGCGACGAGGGA
>Ga0116157_10002544_pt1 | contig 17719 bp, 10 predicted proteins | sample AD_UKC048_MetaG_FD_89882 | JGI IMG/M metagenome (GOLD analysis project Ga0116157, IMG submission 89882) | Active sludge microbial communities of municipal wastewater-treating anaerobic digesters from USA - AD_UKC048_MetaG | ecosystem: Engineered > Bioreactor > Anaerobic > Digestate | place: USA...
CGGGTAATTTTTTGGTAAATTTACCCGATTATCAAAAAAATAATCAAATATTTTGGTTTCAGCCAGTACATAATATTATCTTGTTGTTAGTGTCAGAAGTTGGATTGGTGGGATTAGTGTTTTCAATTTGGTGGTTAATAAAAAGATTTAAAAACTACAAATTTAATAAAATTACTTTAATGATTTTTGGAACAATTTTTGTAAGTGGGATGATGGATCATTATTGGTTTACCCTACCCCAGAATATGTGGTTATTGTTTCTAGTATTGGGATTAACATAAAAAATCCTAAAAATCTTCGTTACAAATTTTTCCACTGGAAAATGAATCTGGTTGCCCAGGTTTCCCGCAGTAACGGGACAGGCGCCCACGTTACAAAATTGTAACTTCAGATTTTTTAATTAAAGATTTTTTTAAATTTATATAAAATAAAAATTATATTATCTATAATAGATTTCGAGATAGAATAGATTATGTTAAAAAAGCCGATAATAAACACGCTGGTTCAGGTGGGAGGAAAAATTGTAACAGTGTTGTTGAGTTTGGTGACGACGGCAATTTTGACAAGAAAGCTGGGGGTTGAGGTTTATGGAAATTATTTGTTGATTACTTCAGTATGGTTATTACTAGATTCGGCGGTGGATTTTGGGAGTAAGGTAATTGGAGTAAAAGAAGCTTCGATAAAAGAAAATAATCAAAGGAATGAAATTTATATTCAGGTGGCTTGGTTTAGGTGTTTGACTTCCCTACTATTTTTTGTCGTTGGAATTGGGATAATTTTATTTTGGTCAGGATTTGATGGTTTGGAAATTGAAGCACTGATGGCTTTGCTAATGATTGGATTTACGGCTATAGCTGGAAGTTTGGAAATTATTTTTCAGACTGAAATGAGGATGGATTTGAAAGTATGGGGAGATATTATTTTTCCACTAATCTTTGTGGTTTTTTTGGTAATTTCTGGTAACGGGGTAAATTTAACTTGGGTATTTGGAGTGTATTTGTTGGCAAGAATTTTGAGTTTAGGAGTGAGTTGTGGTTTGGTAAAAAGAATTATTAATAAAATTAAAATTGAAAAGATTAATAAAACCTTTTTGGTTAATTTTTTAAAAAATACTTGGCCCATGGGGGTATATATGATTTTGTTTTCTGGGTATGATCGAGCGGTGGATTCAGTTTTAATTAAGCAACTAATTGGTGTCAGAGATTTGGCTTATTATGGTTTGGCATATAAGGTATATGGAAATTTGATACAACCGGCTTATTTTTTGATTAACAGTGTCTTCCCTCTTTTGTCGGGTAAGACAGAAAATAAAAGAAAATTGTTTTGGCAGACAAGCGGACTAATGCTTTTGGGGGCATTAATAGTGGCACCAACGATTTATTTTTTGGCTCCTTTAATAGTTAGGGTTTTGGCTGGAAGCGAATATGTAGCGTCAATTGGAATACTTAGAATTTTGTTGGTGGCAATGGTGTTTGCTTATCTTGGACATTTGGTTGGTTTTACACTAATTGCACAAGGAAAACAAAAAATAATACTTTTAATCGGCATAATTTCTTTGATAGTTAATATCGGGGGGAACTTGTTGTTTATCCCTCGTTTTGGAATTGAGGGGGCGGCTTGGGTGACGGTGGCTACGGAAGCGATAGCTGGATTTTTGATGATAATTTTTTTAAGAAAAAACCCTCTTGTCCCGATAGATCGGGACATCCTCCCTTAAAAAAGGAGGAAGTCGTTAAATTAAATTCTCGTAAGCAATTTTCTATTATATTTTGACTTGATAATAATTTTTTCGGGCTTGCAACCATCGAATAACCACTGGGGAGGTGTCGCCCATCAAAAATATTATCTGCGCCAAATCTTTATACGTAATTTTGAATTTAAAAGAAATTTTTTTGATATATTTTTATTCCTTTTATAATAACTTTTTTGTCTTTTTGTAAAGACATCTTTGGAAGCTGATCAGAACAAATTAGTAAAGTCGAAAATTAGTTAATTAGCTTAGTAGTAAAAATTTTTTTAGTAAATATAACTACTATTGTGTTATGACATTTTTTCACGTTCTGACGAAACAATTTGATATGTTGTGACAGATTTAGAAAATATTTACCGCAAATAAACCGAAAATATACCGCACGGATTAGCTTTTAGTAAATAGCTTTTGGTATTTAGTAATACAAATTAGTATAAAATTAAGATATGAATTCTGGATTACCGTCGGCATTAATTATTGGGATAGATCATTTTGCGGCTTTAAATTTGGCCAAAGAATTGGCAAATAAGGATATAAGGGTGGTAGGGATAGGGAATTATGTTTCAAATTTGAAAGATTTAAAAAACTATGAATGGGCAAATGAAATTGATGAGGTTGAGGGTCATTTTAGTTATGTATTTGACTTTGTTGGAGACAGAATGGATTGGGAAAAGATAGATGGAGAAAAGTATGTTTTGTTAAGTGTCAACGACAAACTAAGGTCATCAAATTTAAAACAAGAGACTAAAAATTGGCTTGCTGATTGGAGAATTGTTGAGTCGGTAGAAGTATATGGTGCCGGTATGGGAAAAAATGATTTTTTGTCTAAAGTAATTTGTCTGGCGGTACAAAATAAAAATTTGGAATTACCTAACCCGAAAAAAAATATTAGATTGTTGAGTGTGGTTGATTTAACTGAAGCAATATTGAGAGCGACTTTTTTGTCGGGGACTGAAAGAGAGGGTTTTTTGGTATTAGGAAAAGAAATTAGTTTTGAAGATTTAGCCAAAGTATTAATGGATAAAGCAAAGATGACAAGATTTAAGGTGTTGGAGAAAGAAATTGAAATTGATCAGGGGGAAGAAATCGAGGCAATGAGGAGTGAGAAAAAATTAAGATGGAGTGCAAAGATAAATTTTGGTGATGGAGTTGAAGAAAGCTTGCAATATTTTTTTTCGAAAATGGATGAGGAAAATAGACACCCAGCAAAGACTAATCTTGGTTCTTATTCGGTGGAACAGGAGGAAAATAATGTTTTAAAGGAGAAAAAAAATAAACTATTTGATGTGGCGATTGAGGAAGATGATTTTGATCAAATTAATCCTTTTATTAAAAAAGAGAACAAAGTCTTTGAAGATCAAAAAGAAGACGTGATTATACCGAAAATAATTGATTACACTCAAAAAAATGAAGAAATAAAGCTAGAAGAAAAAATTGATGATAACAAAAAAATAGAAATAAAAAACGACTTAGAAGAAGATGATTTTATTGAGGAAGAGAGTGAAGAATTTGAGGATATTTCAAAAATTAATGTCCAACCTAAACAAAAAGAGGTTGAAAAAGTAAACAATCAGGACGGGAAACAAAAAAGAAGAAGCACTGTAATTGGAAAATGGTGGTTGATAGTTTTAATACTATTCTTACTTTGTTTGGTTGAGCCAATTAAATGGTTAAAAAACACAACTAGTTCGATAAAAAATATACAACGAATACCAGAGTTGATAAAAACTAAGAAATATTTACAAGCAGAAAAAATAGCAGATAGTAGTATTGAAAAACTAACAAAAATCGATGAAAAAATAAATGATTGGAGTTTGAATAAATTTAAAACTGTGAGAAATTATCAAACTGGAGTAAAAGTTGGCGGAGATGTATTACTGTTGGAAAAAAGAGCTATTGAATTGGCAAAATCAATTGATTTACTTAGTGAGGCTGTTTTTTTTGAAAAAACAATTGATTGGACTAGTGAACTGGAAAAACTAAATATAAATTTAGTTGAATCTGAAGGAAGTATTGGTGTGTTGCAGGCAAGATTGAATGGAGATTATAGTTGGATTCCAGCAAAATGGAAAATGGATGCTCAAAAACAAATGAAAACGGTAGAAGAGATTAGGGGACAACTTGAAATTATGAAAAAATTTGTAAAAGTATTACCGGAATTTTTGGGTTTAGACGGTAAGACAAAACAATATATGATCTTGTTTCAAAACGAATCAGAATTGAGACCAACAGGTGGGTTTATTGGTAGCTATGGAATGTTAAAATTTGAAAAAGGCAGATTGTTGGGTTTGGAAATTAAGGATGTGTATGAGGCGGATGGCCAACTTCGGGGTCATGTGGAGCCACCATGGGAGATAAAAAATGTTTTGAATGAGGCTAAATGGTTTATGAGGGATGCTAATTGGAAGGCTGATTTTACAAAAACAAGTGCTGATATTCAATGGTTTTTGGATAAAGAAACAGGGCAAAAAGTGGATGGGGTGATTGGAATTGATTTGGCGGTGGCAAAATCTTTTTTGAAGGTGATAGGAGAAGTTTATATATCTGATTTTAAGGAAACAATAAATGAGGCTAATTTGTATGAACAGGCAGAATTTTATGCTGAAACTAAATTTTTCCCTGGTTCGGTACAAAAAGCTAGTTTTTTGGGGGCAGTGGGAAAACAATTGTTTGAGGAAATTAAGGGATTGAGTGTAGAAAAGAAAATGATGTTGACTCAATCGATGATTGATTTATTGGAACAAAATGAAATTCAAATAGCTTTGAATAATCAAGAACCAGCAAAGACAATAACTGATTTGGGGTGGGATGGAAAAATTTACAATGGTAAATGTGGGGTGGCTGATTGCATAGCTGATTATTTATATGTAGTTGAGGCTAATTTGGGGGTAAATAAGGCGAATTATTTTTTGAATAGGAGTATAGAACAAACAGTGAATATCACTCAAAATCAAGTTGAGAGAATTTTAAGAATAAATTATGAAAATACGGCTAAAAACAATAATTGGCCAGGAGGAGATTATAAAAATTACTTAAGAATATATTTACCAAAAGATGTTAATATAGCCCAGATTAAGGTGGTGGATGCTGGTGATGTGGCTAATTTTAAGATTTATAACAATAATGAACTGAGAATTAAGGAAGTTGAGGGGAAAAAAGAAATAGGTTTTTTGGTAATAGTGCCGATTTTAAAAAAGAGAATTGTGGAAATTAGTTATAGTAGTAAGATCGACTTGGTAGGAAAAACAAAGTTTAACTATATTAGTTATATCCAAAAACAAAGTGGAAGCGGGGAAACTGGATTGGTAAATTTGATAAATTATCCAGGTGATTGGCAACCAATGCAGGTACAGCCGGTGGCGAGTTTGGTAGGGGGGAAATTGTTGTTTAATCAAAAACTTAATAAAGATATAAAAATGGGTGTAGAATTGGGGAAATAGATAAAAAATAAAAAATCTTCGTCACGAATTTTTTCACTGGAAAATAAGTCTGCGTTGCAGGCTTAAACACGTTCCAAAATTGCGACTTCAGATTTTTAAGATATTTTTGTGATAAATTAGATTTATATGAAAAAGGTGGTGGAGGACTTTGTGTGTCAAGTATGTGGAGAAAAAGTAACTGGTAATGGAACGACGGATCATTGTCCAAAATGTTTGTGGGGGAAGCATGTGGATGAAGAAATTCCTGGAGATAGGGCAAGTATGTGTAAAGGATTAATGAGGCCGATACGAAGTAAATATCAGGGTGGTGATTTTAAAATTTTTTATAAATGTGAGAGATGTAACCATGAGTTTTGGGTAAGAGAAGGAGAGGGTGATAATCGGGATTTGATGATAGAACTGACGAAATATTAAGTTGTGTATTTGGCTTGATAATGATTTTTTCGGGCTTGCAACCATCGTAAAATCCACTCAGAGGCGTCGCCCATCAAAAATATTATCTGCGCCAATTTATCTAATAAAAAAATGTTGCGGAATAAAAACGGAGAAAATGCGGAAAATGTTTTTTATTATATTTCTCGTCATGAATTTTTTCTCTGGAAAATAAGTCTGCGTTGCAGGCTTAAAATCGTTCAAAAATTACGACTTCGAAATATAATAAAAAATTTTTCTTAAAAATTATTATCTGGCCTGGATGGTATAATGGGGACATGAAAATATTTGAGGAATTAATTAAAAGAATTAAAATAAAAAAAACTAATAATAATAAAGAAAAGGTTGAAGATAAGGGAAAAGAGAATAATAAAAAAATAAACCCAGGTGATGATTTTATGAAAAATTTGCCACCTGGAGTAAAAATTAAACGAATTGAAATTGGACCAAAACAGATAATTAGAAGCATTATTTATTTGGTAATATTTTTTTCGATATTGTCAGCATTAAAAAATTTTTTGGTAGCTGGTGGTGTAACTCAAGTGCCGATTTCTAAATTGATTGAGGGAATTAAAAAAGAAGAAGTGGCAAAAATTTTGGTGTCTGACAATGAAATCGTGGCAGAGACCAAAGATGGTCAAAAGATTTTGATTACTTCAAAAGAACCAAACGTTTCATTGATAGAAATTTTACAGAAAGAAGGAGTGGATTTGAGTAAGGTGGATTTTCAGGTGGATAATAAGCAAGGATGGAAAATGATGGGACAGTTGGTGAGCCTACTGTTAACTATTGCATTACCATTGGTGTTGATTTTGTGGTTTTTTAGGAAACAAGGCGGTGGAGCTGGAGGTGGCGGAATGTTTGGTTTTGGAAAATCGACAGCAAAACTTTTTATTAAAGGGAAACAAAATTTGACTTTTATAGATGTAGCTGGAGTGAAAGAGGCTAAAGATGATTTGATGGAAGTAGTTGATTTTTTGAAACATCCAGAAAAATATCACAAGATGGGAGCTAGGGCGCCAAAAGGGGTGTTGTTGGTGGGACCAAGCGGGGTGGGTAAAACATTGTTGGCTAAGGCAGTAGCTGGCGAAGCGAATGTACCCTTTTATTCGATGGCGGGATCAGAATTTATGGAAATGTTGGTGGGGGTGGGGGCATCTCGGGTTCGTGATTTATTTGGAACTGCAAAAAAAGCAGGGAAAGCGATTATTTTTATTGATGAAATTGACGCAATTGGAAGAATGAGAGGAGGGTTGGATGGTGGTCATGGAGAAAGAGAGCAAACACTGAATCAGATTTTGGTAGAGATGGATGGATTTGAAGCAAATACGGCGGTAGTGGTATTAGCGGCGACTAATAGGGGGGATTTGTTGGACCCGGCGCTACTTCGACCTGGACGATTTGATCGAAGAGTAGTGTTGGAATTTCCTGATTTGGAAGCTAGAAAAGATATTTTGGCGATACATGCAAGAGGGAAGCCGTTTGATGAAAGTGTTAATTGGGATTTGGTGGCAAAAAGTACAGTAGGTTTTTCGGGGGCAGATTTGGAAAATATGCTTAATGAGGCAGCAATTGCGGCAGCGAGACAGAACAAAGAAAAAATTTCGATGAGAGATATTGATGATGCATCTTTAAAAGTAAAACTAGGAGCAGAGAAAAAGAGGACACAAAGTGATGATGATAAATTGATGACGGCGTATCATGAAGCAGGACATGCGATTGTAAACTATGTTGAAAAATTAGATCCAGTGTCAAAAATTTCAATAATTTCTAGAGGAATGGCTTTGGGGTTTACTTTAATTCCACCCCAAAAAGACATAATTCATCAAACAAAAAGTAAATTGATTAAACAGATGGCGATGGCAATGGGGGGAAGGGCGGCTGAAGAAATTGTTTTTGGGGATATAACAACCGGGGCATCAAGTGATATTTCACACGCTACTAATATTGCTCGAGATATGGTGGTGGAATGGGGAATGTCGGATTTGGGACCGATAAACTTGGGACCACAAATTGATGTCAATGATTTTGGAAAAGCTTATATGGAGCCATCAAAAATTTCTGATCAAATGCAATTGAGAGTTGATGAGGAAATTAAAAAATTGGTCAACCAAGCTTATCAGGAAGCCAAGAAAGTGTTGGGGAAAAATAAGAAAAAACTGGAAATTTTGGCAAAAACTTTGGTGGAAAAAGAAAGTTTAGGACAGGAAGAGTTTGAGGAAGTAATGAGATAAAACAAGAAATTTCTAATTTCTAATGTCTAATTTCTAATTAAAACAATAGAGATTCAGAATTTAAGATTTTTGAGAGAAGAGGTGTCGTAGATTAAAAAATGATATTATCAAGTATGGAATTTTTTATTTGGCATTATTTGAGGGGGTGGAAATGGTATTGGAAAAGATTTGGGTTTAATATTTCGAAATTGGCTCATTATTTTTCTTTTGGAGTTCTGGTTAGAAGTATTTTTTTACCTTATAAAAGATTAGTGTCAGTCGATGATGAAGTAGGGTTTGATATCGCAAAATTTTTTGAAAAATTATCCTTTGATTTGATTTCAATTGGGATAGGATCGGTAGTGAGATTGAGTTTGATATTGTTTTATTTGATATTGGTGTTTGGTTATACTTTGTGGTCGGTGGTTTGGTTTTTGATTTGGTGGATGGTACCGGTATTTGGGTATGAATATTACAAGTTGGATAAAGAAAATTTTGGGGGAGAAATACAAATAATTGAAAATAATATTAAAAATAATTATAAAATTGCGGGGAAAATAATTTTTGAGAGTAGGGCAGGAAAATTTATTTTGGAAAGAATGGAAAAAGATATTAGAGATATCGTTGGGAAAATTGAAATAAGTCAAAATGATTTGGCCGATTTTGAGGGATCGAGTATGGAGAAAATAGTGACCTGGTTTTTGAGAAAGGGCGATACTGTAGAAGTGGATCTTCAAAAGCTGGAGATAAGCGTTGAAGAGGTTGTATTGGGGGCTAAATGGTGGGATAGAAGACAAATGTTGGGTCTAGAAGAAAGAAGAGATAAGTGGAAACTGGGAAGACCGGGGATAGGTTGGGGATTGTTGTTTGGTTATACTCCTAATTTAGATAAATATAGTGAAGATTTGAGTCTTGAACAAAAATTTTCGAGTCATTTGATTGGAAGAGATAAAATTGTTGGAAGAATGGAAAAAACTATTAATGCGGGAAAAAATATTTTGTTGGTAGGGGAACCAGGGGTGGGGAAAATGACAGTAGTATATGCGTTTGCAGATAAGGCAATAACCGGAAAGTTGGGTAAAGAATTGGTATATAAAAAACTAGTTTTGTTTGACTATAGAATGGCTATGGCTGGGGTGGCTGATGTTGATACTAAGAAAAAAATATTGTCTAAGTTGATGAGTGAAGCTTGGGCGGCAGGAAATATTGTGTTGGTAATGAAAGATATTTCACGAATTACAAATGCCGAGGTTGAAGGAAATGATTATACTGATGTGATTGAAAAAACACTCGAAGATGGTAGACTTAAAATTATTTCGGTAGTAGACAGGGTAGGTTATGAGAGATTTTTGGCTAACGATAGAAGAATTTTGAAAAATTTTGAGGTGATTGAAATATCACCGCCGAGTAAAGAAGAGGCTTTGTTGATTTTGATGCAAGCTATAGATGTGGTTGAGGCAAAAAATAAAAAGATTAAATTTTCAACACAGGCAGTTTTACAAATTTTGGAAGGGAGTGATAAATATATTACTGATACGCCTTTTCCAGAAAAAGCTTTGGAGCTGATGGATTTGGTGGTGGAAAATGAAGTGATTGATGGGTCATTGATAACTATAAATGAAGTAAATAAGGTTTTGTCGGAAAAAACTGGAATTTCTCTGGTGAGATTGACTGAACTTGAAAGGGAAAAATTGACTAACTTAGAAGAGATAATGGGACAAAATTTGATTGGCCAGAAAATGGCAATAGAAGGGATTGCAAAAAGTTTAAGAAGTAGAGTGGTGAAAATGGGGAGTGAAAAGAAACCAATAGGATCATTTTTGTTTTTGGGACCAACAGGGGTGGGAAAGACCGAAACTGCTAAGGTGTTGGCAAATGTGTATTATGGATCGAAAGAAAGTATTTTGAGGTATGATATGGCTGAATACGTAGGGAAAGAGGGTTTTGAAAGACTAATAGGTTCGGTGGCTCAAAATAGAGTGGGATTGTTGACTAAAGAGATCAGAAATAAGCCGGCTAGTTTGTTGTTGCTTGACGAAATAGAAAAAGCACCTAAAGAAATTTATAATTTATTTTTGACATTGTTGGATGAGGGTTATATTAACGACGCTAGCGGAGACAAAGTGGTGTGTCGGCATTTGTTTGTGGTGGCAACATCGAATGCAGGGGCTAATTTTATAAGGGAAAATATAAAGAGTGGGATTAGGGGTGATGAATTGCAAAAAAAAGTAGTGGAATATATCCAAAAAGAAGGGATATTTTCGCCAGAGTTTTTGAATAGATTTGATGGAGTGGTGGTGTTTGAACCATTGGCTGAAGATAGTTTGGAAATGATTGCTAAATTAATGTTGGAAGAACTGAAACAAGATTTGGTTAAAAAAAGTATAAATCTGGAATTTGGACAAGAAGTGGTGGAAAAACTGTCTAAAGATGGATACGATGTAGAATTTGGAGCTAGACCGATGAAAAGAATCGTGGAGCTGGTGTTGGGGGATTTGATAGGGGTAGCAATGTTGAAAAATGAGATTGGAGCGGGAGATAAGATAAAAATTTTGGTAAATGAAGAGAATAGATTTGTGATTGAAAAGATGGAGTTGTAAAGAAAATTTTGATATAATTTTGGCATGGGAGAATTAGAAGCAAGATATTTAGGACAAGAAATTAATAGAGGAAGGGTAGATGTATTTAAACAAAAGATTGAAGAGAAGAAGGTTTTTTCTTTGAGCGGTGATAAAAGAAATGCTGCAGCGGCCGAAGTAATCCAAGATTTGGGTATTACTGGAGTTACAACCATAGAAGAAATGCTTGAAAAAACACAGAATGGGACTGTAAATAGAGAAGTGGCTATAAAAAACATTTTGGATTTGGGCACAGCTATTGGAGAATGTGCCTTAGCAAGTGGTGATGATAATTTAAAACAAGCGATGTTGGCAGGATCATATTCGACTGAGGCATTGTTACCAAAACCCTGGCAAGGGAGAATCGATGGTGGACTTGGTGATGTGGGATTGGCAGGGGTGGTTTGTGAATCTTTGACTGAAAAAATTATTGATGTTGTAAAACAGGAAAAGGTAGTGTCGCAAATGGAAACTGTTGATTTTTATAAAAACAATCCAGAATATAGAGGTTTATTGATAGATCGAATTAATACTGCGATTGAAGAATTGGGAAAGTTGATAAATCCGCTGAAGAGGGATGAAACGGCGATAATTTCAGAGAGAATAAAATATTTATTAAGCTTAAAACCTAAAAAGGTTGATACTAGGGGGGTTCGTTATGATCACGAAAGAAGGGAACCGGTTGGGGTTGATGGAGAAGATGGTGGTAATGGAAAAGAAAAAAAAGGTGGTTTTTCTTATGGACCAGAACATGTTGATTTTGCTAAAGCCGTTATAAGGGGGGTAAAAACTGATTTTAGAAGAAATTCTCCGCCTACTTGGTTTCCAGAGTTAAGTGAGAAGGAGCAAGAGTGGTATGAGTTGGCAGACTACTTGTCTGAATGTTCTGAAAACAAAACAGCATTAAAAGATAGTGTAAAATTATTAGAAAAACTATGGTTGGATGATAATGTTAGAGTGAAAATGTTTGAGTCACAATTGAAACAAATGTATGAAAGGGCTGGTTGTAGGTTGGCAATGGAGAAAATTATTCAGGATTTTTGTGTTTTAGGAAAAGATGACAGTGGTCTTTTTGAGTTTTTGTATCTGAAACCGCAATTAGAAAAGGATGGTAAAACTTTAAAAATTAGTAGTAAATTGCAAGATATTGACACGTATAAAAACGAAACAGTGATGTTTGTTTGTATAAGAAAAGCCTATCCTGGTAGTAGTAAACCTGATGAATCATTTGCAAGCGAGATATCGAGAATTATGGCTTTGGGTGTGTCTCAAGAGGTAGCATTAGAAAGTTGGAAAGAACAACATGGCTATGAAGAGACCCAAATAGAGGTTGGAACAGCTTGGAATTTTTTGTATAACTGTGATTTTATTGAATCGGCAGATTTTTCAAGACAATTAGCACCGATTGATGGGGTAAAGGGTGATGCTGCAAATTTTGTTTTTCACCCAGATGCGAAGGTTTCAGGTAAGTTGAAGGATAAAAAATTACGTGTTGGACAGGATGAGATTAAGGGTGGTCCATTGGCTGATTGGTATGAATATCAACTTGCTAATGATGAATATTTTAGAGCAGCTTATGAACAGGGTTTGGTTGATCATCTTTTTCCAAAAAGACTTGGGGTTGGTTTTTTGGATACTTTTAAGGTAAAAACTGCACGCGGTGAAATGTCAATGGCCAGAGCGTTACTTGAAGGTAAAACTATTAATTTTAGTAAAATGCAAGCTACAAAAAAAGATATATTTAAAAATTATAAAGATATGAGAGAGGGGGCGTTGATTACTTTTAAATATTTGACTGGACAAGTTCCATTGGATGGTAAAAATACACAATCTTGGGCGGTGGAAATTAACAATTCATTATCTCTGTTAAGACAACAAGGGGAAATGCCTAATGGAGAAATGTTGCCAGTACTAGATGATCCACGATTGTATGCAGCAATAATTTATTCATCTGCGGGTGTTGCTAGGGGTGACCCATCGTTGTCTTTGGAAATGTCAACACCTGATTATAAGGAGAATGTTAGACAATTGTGCATGTCGTCGTTTATTAAATCTACAGATGAAAGGATGAATGTAAAGAGAATGTTCAATAAAGGGATGTCTGAATCTCAAAAAATGGTTTTTGATTTTATATATAAAGGTAAAATTAGAAGAGGGTTGGGGTTTTAGGTTCGTTAAAATGAGTTTTTTAATTATTTTATATAAATCTATGATTTTTTTCTTGTCCAGCCCAAAGTACTCGTAACGTCTGTAACTTTATCAAGTGCTCTCCATCTGAAGTTGGCTTTCTTTCCACTTTTTTTTGCAGTCTCAACTACATCTTGAGACTTACTAGCAATGAGGGTGCCTGCACCTTTGGTTGCTCCAATACCTATTTTAGATACTCCACCAAATAGGTCTTTACCATAAGGAGATGGTTTGATTTTAAAGATAGCTTCGGGAACAATTGTTGGAATTTTAGACAACATTAGGATACTAACCATACCGATAAGACCACCGATAACTTGACCACTTCCTAAGAGGGTGGGTGACCAGAGGGTGTTATTGTCAGTGGAAAGAGTTGGCACGAGCCAGCCAGCAACAACAATAAAAATAGTGACAGCGGGGAAAACACTAATATTGGCAATGAGGTTAAAAATCCAAGAAGAAAAACCGGTTTTGCTATTGGGGAAAACACCTAATGCAATTTCAAAAGGGGCAATGATAATTTTTATAATTATATTGACATAACATTTGGCCAGACCAAAAAATAATTTAATAAATAATATAAAAGTGTAAAGGGCCATAAATAAGTATATTAAAGCTCCAGCAAGAATACCCAAAGTTCGTCCAATCCATCCTGTTAATCCTCCCATTGTTCCACCAATTGAACTACCAATGAGACTTCCAAGTTTTGTCGAGATTTGAAAAGTAAGTATTTTATTATAAATGATATTATATATTCCCTTATAATTAAGTTGCATGGTATTGGCGATGCTTTTAGTGTCGTTGTCCATAACAATTGATAAAATTAGACCTTCAACCACATAACTTAGATCAATTATTAGACCTGCGATTGCATAGGAAAAAGTGACCAAGATAAGAGTGATAATTATTTTTGGGATAATTGATTGAAGTGTGATAGTGGCTTGGGGGCTAATTTTTATTCGAAGCATAATCATGATACCAAGGATAATAAAGAATATGGAGATTAAACTGTAAACAGAGTTTCGAAGGGTTTTCCAAAGAGTAAGAACACCGTTGAGTTGGTCAAAACCAAAACCATTGGCAGCATAAACAGATTTACCCATAAAACTATTGACAGATTGAGCTATATATTGAACTCCAGAGGCGGGTGGGTTGTATAAATTAGCAATGAGGTGGTTGGTTGCTCCAATCATGCCACCTGGAATCCACCCAGACGTAGAATTGAAAGTCTTTTCGTCAAGGGTGCCACTGAGAGCTTTGTTCATAGAAACAGTATTACTTACTAAAGACTCTTCAATCCAAGCTTCTTGATTATTTCCATTGTCAATGGCATTTTGTTTTTCTAGATATTTTTTAGTAAATTCGGTAGTATCGATATTTGATCCTGTATTTCCATAACTTTCTGAAGGAAGGTCTAGTTTTATTGCTAGAATATTTTTTGTTAGAAAAATAGAACCAGTGATGATGGTAAAAACCAAAATAAATTTGGTTAATCGATTTAAGCGAGGTAAAAGTCGGGTGCTACGGAGATTGAGATGATGGAGAGCACTTTTTAAAAACATATGATATTTAATATTAACATATATTAAGTATGAATTATAATTAATAAATTATTTATAAATGATGGTAAATTGGTCGTCTTGATCGACACCATTTTGAATGAACCATTGTTGAACTTCTTTTTTGGCTAAATCAGTGTCTTCTCGACGATAAACAATAATTTCAAGTTCGTTTGATTCGACGTACCGTCTGGCTTCAAAATATTTGCCTTGGTAGGGGAGAAAGCGAGCAAGGGGGATTTGGTGGTTGAGATCAACAATTTCGTTTTGAGTAGGAATGGAGGTGGGTTTGATAGCGGAAGGATTGGAAATTTGGGTGGGAGAGTTTTTTTGATTGGGGACAAAGTTGGAAACAGGGGTATCTCGAGAAATTAATTTAATAATAAAAATTATTATCACTATTATTAAGATAACTATTATTTTATTTTTGAATAGTTTTTTGATCATAAATTAGGGGTTGTATTCCCAGTGCCAGGGCTCTATTGGGTGATGATAAAAACCAAAACGAGAACCATTTTGAACTAGCCATTGATAAACAGGAGAATTTTTGTCGAGTTGGCCGGATTTGTCATAAAAATCAATAACTCTACCGGTTTGGTGAATTGAGGTACCGGGGTAAGAGTGCCAAATAAGATTGGTGTATAGATCTTGATATTTATTAAGACCTTGTTGCCATAGTTGATATTGGGTATCGAAGTCACGATAACAATTTTGGGGGATAAGTTGGTTGTCGGGAATTTCTTGGGAAATGGTATTAATAAGAGAAGTGAGAGCGGGAATGACTCGGCTGTCGAGACGACAACTGGTTTGGTCGGGGTAGGTGGCTAACCATTTGCCTTCGTCGACATCAACAAGATCATAGTTTTCTTTGATACGGTTTTGGCGGGAAGAGTCGTTGAAAGAATATAGCCCATTAATAAGAGAAGCGGTAACTGAACTACTGCGTTTGGTAGGCTGGCGGGTAATTTTTGGGGTTGAGGTCGAAGTGTCGGAAGTGACCCCAAGTACGTTAGTGTCATTACTGACACCTTCGAAACAAATACCATTGATTCTAATTTTTTGGCTATTGTTGGTATTTGTATTAGTATTATTAGGATTGGGAAGATATATTTTGTGGGAGTAGGCATGGGATATTTTTTCGTATTTATAACCGTCAAAACCAGTGGTTGAGTTAGGTTCACAAAAAAAAGATCTTTCTTGGGTGGAATCGTCTGCCCAGAGTTTGGTAGTTTTATTGATAATACGTTCGCCGTTGGTTTTTTGGATAGCAATGCCTTGATTAGTATCTAAATCTCTTGTGTCGTCACAACGAAAAGCTTGATTGTTGGAATTATTGTATATCCAAGGTCCTAAATTCCCTCCTTGCCCTATAGCTTTACGATCATTTTTCATACCACTAATAGCAGCTTGACGACAGATTAACATGTGGGCTTTTTGGTACTCAATATGCCAATCACGTGAAGTTTCGGCGACTCCTTGAAGATATCTTTGCATGGGAATATCTTTTACAAAAATGAAACATAAGGGTGGATTTTTTTGTTTGTAAGTTGTTTGGATTGTTTTTTCACCTGTTGTTGGATCAATAATTTCTATTTCTTCTTTGTCGTAATCGTCGTTTGTGCATTCAACAATATTGTCGCCATCTTTTTTAAAACCCCCAGTACCATTGGTGAGATCTGGTTCATATGAGGTGGCTCCTTCTACGTTTTTACAAGAAAAACCTTGGCCGCCATAATCAGTCTCCATAAACACACTTACTTTGAGACTTTCATCTTTTGGATTTAATTCGTTATGTTCGTCGTAGAGAGAAACATCGACATCGCCAAGATAGGAAGTAAGGATTTGGTTGGTGGTAAAACCGGATAGAGCCATACCATGACCACCAAGCTGACTCATACCTGGGCCAGAGCCACCTTTGTATTTTTCGCCATTGGGTTTTTTGGGGCCGTCAAAATCGTCGCAATCAATGTCAATATCAAGTTGTTTTGTATCGCTAAAAGATGAGCATTCTTTTGCACCCCAACCTGCAGGAGTATTTAGACAGTTTTTGGCGGTAAAGAGGTATTTTCGATTTTCGGTGGTAGTTTCGCCACAAGGAATTAAGTCTTGGTACTCTTTTGGAATAATATTTAAAAGTGAATTTCTGTCTTGAATATCGGTATTTTTGGCTATAGTCTTGGCGGTGATACTGTTGCTTTCGGCGGGAATAGTTTCGCCTTGTAAGTCGTAAGGAATACTTAGCTTGGTGGTATCGTTAAGTTGATTTGAACTGAGGGTAACTCCATCTAAATCATTACTTGAGCCGCCTTTATCGAAATCTTGTCGAGGAATACTATGAAGATTTAAATAGGCGTTGATATAGCAATTGTCAGGATTGGTTATGCTTTTGTTTTTTAGTGATTCAAGATCGCTGGGGTAATTAATAGGAGCGAGATTGCCTCTTTGATATAGAATTTTTTCGGATAATTGCCCTGAATTGAATTTTTGTTGATAAAAATAAACTATATCGGATAGTTTCATATCATTACAATTGGAATTTTCGATAGCTTTAATATTTAGATCCTCATATAGAATTTTATTAGTATCTGGATCTGTTTTTTTGGTGACTATTTCATGAAGCCAAACTCCAGTGTTGTAGGCTTTGATAGAAGCAGGAGCAGCTCGAGTGGAAATATCGTTGTGGTCACTATTGAATTTGGTATTGTCTTGGCGATTGTCGACAGTGGCAGGAACATAATCTTTAGTAGTACTTTGAGTAAGCCCAAAAAGTTGAAGGAATAAATTAGCTAAAGTGGTAAAAAAATTTTCTTCAGCACGGATAGGTTTGGGATTAACTAAAAAAAGACTGAAAAAAATAAAAAAAATTAGTAACTTTTTTTTCATTATTAAGGATTTGGGATGGAAAATTCGGTAACTTTGACGCCGGTAAAATTTTGAATAAAAAGAAGAATTAACCAAGATAAAATTACACCGATAATACCGATAAAAGACATGGTAATAGTGTGACTGGCGGCAGAGGCTTTTTTGGGGTCGCCTCCGGAACTTAAATATTTGAAGCCACCAACCAGAAACATGGCAAAAAAGGCAATACCAGCAATGGGGATGATAACCTGGAGAATATTTTGAAATAGACATTCGAAGCCTTGAATGGTAGCGACATCACCTTCGGCAACACATTTGCTTGTCCATGGTTCTTGGGCAAAAACGGGTTTGGGGATAAAAAATTTTTTAATAAACATAAAATAATTATACAATAAAAATACTTTGAATAAACCTTAAATATAACACTTTTATGATGTATTCGTTGGAATTTGTAAATTAAGTAAAAAACTAGTCTGTTTTTTAGTTATTCTGTGAACTGGGGGACAATTCTTGTTGGTGTAGGTTGTTTTATTATTGGCGGAAGATTGCTACCTCCTCCAGAACCACTACTACCAGTAAAGGGGATGATGTTGAGTTTGAAGGGATCAAAATCAAATAAAACACCAATTAGATTCATAAGTGCCCAAGCAATAAAAAC
>Ga0116157_10002546_pt1 | contig 17710 bp, 15 predicted proteins | sample AD_UKC048_MetaG_FD_89882 | JGI IMG/M metagenome (GOLD analysis project Ga0116157, IMG submission 89882) | Active sludge microbial communities of municipal wastewater-treating anaerobic digesters from USA - AD_UKC048_MetaG | ecosystem: Engineered > Bioreactor > Anaerobic > Digestate | place: USA...
ATGCGGCGCACCGGGGCAGCAAAGGGCAACCGCTCGGCGTAGGAGGCAAACGCGTTGCCCGCCAGCAGCCAGTCTGCGCCCTGCCAGCCGGCTGGCAGCACCAGATTCTCTGGTCGAATCAGGTTGTAGCCCTCGTGTTGCTTCCATCGTCCGCTATTGAATTCATAGTGTGCGACATACACCTCGTCCATACGAGCGTCCAACAGCGCCAGCACGCGCAGGCTGGCATCATCCGGCGCACTCTGGTACCGGGCTTCCTCGGCCACGGCCAGCAGCGTATCGACCGGCAACACCTTCACACCGGCCCCAAAAGCCAGACCCTGCGCCACGGAACACGCCGTTCGCAACCCCGTGAAGGAGCCCGGCCCCCGCCCGAAGGCAATCGCATCCAGCTCCTCAAACCGCAAATCGGCCTCGCGCAGGAGCTGCTGGATGGCCGGAATCAGCGTGCTGGAGGCCTGCGCCCCGCCCGCACCGGTGTGCGCCCAAGTGCGGGGCACCCCATCGACGTCGCGTTGCAGCGCAATCGACATCACATCGGTACAGGTGTCAAAACTGAGCAATTTCATGTGATTTCAGGTGTCAAATCAGCCCTTAGCCCTCGTGGGATATGCGTCAGAAGCTCCTTTTTTTATAGCAACCGGTGCGGCAGCACGAACGCCAAACAGGATGCCAACCGTCACCAGCACAAGGCCAGCCGACAGATTCCACAACAGCGGCTCGCCCAGGAACACCACAGCGGCAAGTGCCGACAGGCCCGGCACCAGCGCCGTGATCATGGTGGAGCGCACGGGGCCGAAGTGCTGGATCATCTTGGTAAAGGTGATGCCCGAAATCACCACCGAGCCACAGCCTTGAAAAAACATCTGGAACAACACGTCACCCACGGGCGCCGTCAGAAAATGGCTGGGCACCGCGCGCAGCGCCAGCAGCACCCCATAGACCGGCACATAGGTAAAAAAAGCAAACGCCGTGATGGCGATGGTGGCCCGCACCGCGTCCAGCTTGTGGCGGCGCGCCAGCACGCTGTACACCGACCAGCAAAACGCGGCCACCATGAACAGGATGTCGCCTTTCCAGACATTGCCGCCGTCAAAGGCGTGCAACAGGCTGGCGCCACCCACCATCAAATCGCCTGCGACGATGAAACCCAGACCCAGCGCACGGGCAGAAGTCATTCGATCACCCAACAACCAGACGGCCAGCAAAGCCGTCCACAGCGGCAAGCTGCCCGGCATCAACACCGAGGCGTGGGCGGCAGGCGCGAAAACAAAGCCGCTGTAGGCCAGCATGGCGTACAGCAGGCCACCAAACACGCCGGCCGTGGCTGTTACGCGCAGCGACAGGGGCGACAGGCCAAATAGCGAAGACATCGGCGCCACGCCATTTTGAACGGTGGAAGATTCTGTGGCCCGCACCCGGTCGCGCCGAACCAGCCACCAGCCCCAGGGCAACAACACGGCGCCGGCACCCAGAATGCGGGCCAGCGCGATGTCAAACGGCGTCAGCGTAGCACCCCGCGCCGGATCGGCCGAGGCCCGCGCGATGACGATGAACGAGGTCCAAATGATGACGGTGATGACGGCGGCGGCCCGGCCAACCAGAGTGGGGGACAGGCCCTTGAGGAAACGCATGGCCTGATTATCGACGGCCTGCGGGTTCGCCGTCTGGCGCTGGGCTGTAGACTCTGAGAACATGCATTTGACTTCTCCAATTACCCTGCACACAGCGCCCTCGCGCTCTATTCCGAACGGGCGGCGGCTTGACCGGTGGCGTGCGGCACTGGTAGCGGCGCTGGGCATCTGGTGTGGTTCTCTTTATGCCCAGAACGGCTTTCCGGCCGAAGTGGACGCCGCCCTGCAGCGGGCCAGGGTACCGCGCGACGCGATCAGCCTGCTGGTGGTGGATGCCGAAGGCAAAGCTGCCCCGCGCCTGAGCCACCGCGCCAACGTGCCGGTGAACCCGGCGTCCATCATGAAGCTGGTGACCACTTATGCCGCGCTGGACCTGCTGGGGCCCGCCTTCACATGGAACACACCGGTCTACATCGAAGGTGCTGTGCGCGACGGCACGCTGTACGGCAACCTGTACATCAAGGGCCAGGGCGACCCCAAGCTGGTACTGGAGCGAATGTGGCTGCTGCTGCGGCGCCTGCAGGGGCTGGGCGTGAAGACGATTGCCGGCGACATCGTGCTGGACCGCAGCGCGTTTGAAACCGTGGAACAAGACCCCGCCAATTTCGACGGCGAACCCCTGCGGCCCTACAACGTGGCACCTGACGCCCTGCTGATCAACTTCAAGTCCGTGGTCATGACGTTTTCGCCCGACCGCACCACCAACCTCGCACAGGTGAGTTTTGATCCGCCGCTGGCCGGGGTACACATGCAGACGACCGTGGCCCTTTCACCCGGCGACTGTGGCGATTACCGGGCCACGCTCAAAGCCGAGTTCGCCGATCCCAAACAAATCCATTTCACCGGCACCTATCCGTGGAGTTGCGGTGAAAAAGTCTGGCCCGTCGCCTATGCCGACCCCAAAACCTATGCCACGCGCGCCGTGGAAGGCATGTGGCTTGAGATGGGCGGCAAAGTCGCTGGCACGGTGCGGGAAGGCAAAGTGCCGCTGGTGCAGGGCGTCGCCATGAAACCGGTGTTCGAGGTGAGTTCACCCGCGTTGGTAGAAGTGATCCGCGATATCAACAAATACAGCAACAACGTCATGGCACAGCAGGTGTTTCTGACGCTCAGCCTGCAAACCCGAGCCGTGATGAACGGTGGTGGGCCGGCCACGCTGGACGCCTCGCGCGACGTGGTGCGCCGCTGGTGGAAAGACCGCATCGGCACCGATGACGCACCCGTCATGGACAACGGTTCCGGCCTTTCGCGTGTTGAGCGCATCAGCGCACATGCGCTGGGGCGGTTGCTGCAAAACGCTTATGTGTCGCCGCTGATGCCGGAACTGATGTCGTCACTGCCCATCACCGGTGTGGATGGCACGCTGCGCCGCAGCCGCACCAAAGCCTCTGGCAGCGCCCACCTGAAGACCGGCACGCTGCGCGACGCGGTGGGCGTGGCCGGTTATGTGCACGCCGCCAGTGGCAAGCGCTACGTGATGATCGCCATAACCAACCACGCCAACGCAGGCGCCACGCGACCGGCTATCGAGGCGTTGCTGGACTGGACCTGGAAAGACAACTGAGGCGTCAGGCGCAGAGTCGTGGCTTACGTCGCGGCGGCGCGCTGCAGCCTGTCCCGCACACCGGCCCAATCGGGCTCATCGGGTGGTGTTTCTACCCAGATGAGTTTGGCGCCCTGGTCGTCAAAATCCCGTAGCACGGCAAACAACTGCTGCGCTGTGGCGGCGGCATCGTCGGGCATGCGGCGGCGCAACACCCTGGACGAGGACGAGCGCAAAACCACCCGCGAGTAGGTGGCAATGACCGTGCCGGTACCGTCAATTTCCGACCCCAGAACATCCAGCGCCGCCTGCAACGCGGGCGCATCCATCAGGCGGACCCGGGCCCGTGGCGCGTAGTGGGACTCCAGCGTGCCAGAGGCCCGGGGAGCAGGCAGGTTCTGCGTGAGCAGCTCATCATTTGATAGCGCAGGTAGGGCACAGGTTGCCTGAACCTGCTGCCAGGTGATGGCCCCCGGGCGCAGCAGCACCGGCGCGCCGCGGGTGCAGTCCACGATGGTGGACTCGATGCCGACCACGCAGGCGCCACCGTCCAGAATCAGCAGGCTGTCATCAAATTCACCACGTACGTGGGCCGCCGTCGTGGGGCTCACCCGGCCGAACTGGTTGGCGCTGGGGGCGGCCAACCCCATGACGCCCGCATCCAGACACGCCTTGAGCAGGGCCTGTGCTACTGGATGCGCCGGGCAGCGCAGGCCGATGGAACTTTGCCCGCCCGCCGCCGCTGCACCGCGGTCTGCACGACGGGGCAAAATCAGCGTCAACGGGCCCGGCCAGAAGGCCTGCATCAGCTTGCGGGCAAACCCGGGAACCCCGGCGGCAAAATAGGCCACACCCGCGGCTCCCTGATCGGTGTCGGTGACATGAACGATCAACGGATGATCACTGGGACGGCCCTTGGCCGCGAAAATTCTGGCAACCGCGGCATCGCTGCCCGCGTCAGCACCCAGCCCGTAAACCGTTTCGGTGGGAAAGGCGACCAGCTCGCCACGGGCCGCTGCTTCAGCGCCACGGGCTATCGACGCGGCAAGACGTCCGTCCAGAATCATGGGTACTTCACTACAGCAAGTTACGCAAAGGCGATGCCCAGCAGACCGGCCGCGCGCACAGCCGTGTCACGCACCTGCCCGATGGTAGCGCCGGTGATGTTGAGGTGCCCCATCTTGCGGCCCTTGCTGGCCTTGAGCTTGCCATACAGGTGCAAATGCGTGCCCGGCAGTGCCAGCACCTGATCCCATGGCGGCGTGACGCCGTCTTTCCATAAATCACCCAGCAGGTTGAGCATGATGGCCGGGCTGTGCTGGCGCGGCTGTTGCAGCGGCAAACCCGCCAGCGTGCGCACCTGCAGGTCAAACTGCGATTCGTCACAGGCGTCCATCGAGTAGTGGCCGCTGTTGTGTGGGCGGGGAGCAATTTCGTTCACCACCAGCGCACTCTGGCCATTTTCACCCGCCACCACGAAAAATTCCACGCACAGCACGCCGACATACTGCAATTCATTTGCTATTGATTTTGCAGCGTTCACGGCATGACTGGCGAGGGCTGGCGTCACATTTCCTTCGTAAACCTCGGTGACCGCCAGAATGCCGGCACGGTGTTCGTTAAGTTGCACCGGAAAATTTACGATGGCACCGTCCCACCCGCGCGCGACGATCACCGAACACTCGGCCTGCAACGGCAACATGGCTTCCAGCACGCAGGGAACCGACTTCAGCTCCGCCCAAGCCGCCTGCAGCGCTGCCCGGTCAGCCACCCGCACCTGCCCCTTGCCGTCGTAACCCAGCCTGGCGGTTTTCAGGATGCCGGGCAGCAGGTTGTCTGCCACGCCAGCCAGTTGCTCCGGCGTGGTGATCACTGCATACGGCGCGCAAGGCACGCCGCAAGCCACAAAGTGGGCCTTTTCCTTGATGCGGTCCTGCGCAATGCTGACGGCGTTCGCGCCCGGCGCCACGGGACGGTGGGCACCCAGTGTGAACAGCGCCGGTGACGGCACGTTTTCAAATTCAGTAGTGATCGCTGAGCAGCGCTGCATCAGCTGCGCCAGACCCTGCTCGTCCAGGTAGTCGGTCTGGATGTGGAAGTGGCTCACCAGGCCGGCCGGGCTGACCGGATCAGGGTCCAGTACCGCCGTGAAGTAACCCATGCGCTGGGCAGCATGCACAAACATGCGCCCCAGCTGGCCACCGCCCATGACACCCAGCGTGGTCTGCTGCCCCGAGGCTGTGGTGCCCGGCAGAATGGTTTGCGCGCTCATGCCCCGGCCTTTGCGTCGGAACCTGAGACAGGTGGCGGCACCACCATGTTGCGGGCAGCCTGCGTTTGGGCGGCGCGGAATGCCTCCAGTTTCGCTTTCAGCGGCGCATCGTTCAGCGCCAGCAGGGCCACCGCAAACAGCGCGGCGTTGGCCGCCCCCGCGGCGCCAATAGCAAACGTTGCTACCGGCACGCCTTTGGGCATCTGCACAATGCTGTGCAGCGAATCCACGCCGCTCAGGTGTTTGCTGGCCACGGGAACACCCAGCACCGGCACCGCGGTTTTGGCCGCCAGCATGCCCGGCAGGTGCGCCGCGCCGCCGGCACCGGCAATGATGGCCTGCAGGCCCCGCGTGCCGGCACTCTCGGCATAAGCGAACATGTCGTCCGGCATGCGGTGGGCCGAAACCACCCGGGCTTCGTATGTCACGCCAAACTGTTGGAGAATCTCGACTGCGTGCTGCATCGTGTCCCAGTCGGAACTGGAGCCCATCACCACGCCAATTTGAATATTCATAGGTTATTGGAGACCCGTGTGGCTGTGGCAATATGCACAGCAGCAGCGGCTTGCCTCCCCGTAATTAGCTTTGATTTTACTTTTTCACCCCCAAGTGATGCCGAATGATTGATGTAACCGTACAAAACTTTGATGCCGAGGTGATTGAAGCCTCGATGACCACCCCCGTGCTGGTCGATTTCTGGGCTCCCTGGTGCGGCCCCTGCAAGATCATCGGCCCGCTGCTGGAAAAAGCAGAAGCGGACTATGGCGGGCGCTTCAAGCTGGTCAAGATTGATTCCGACCAGCAGCAGGAGCTGAGCCAGGCGTTTGGCATCCGCAGCATCCCCACCTGCGTGCTGATGATCGGCGGTAAACCGGTGGACGGCTTCATGGGCGCCGTGCCCGAGGGGCAGCTCAAGACGTTCCTGGACAAACACGTGCCCTCGCTGGTCGAACTGGAGGCCGAGTCAGACGCCGAAGACGCACAGGCCCTGATAGCGGCTGGCGACCCGCACGCAGCGCTGCACAAGCTGCACGAGGCGCTAACCATCAACCCCGGCAATGACGACGCGCGCTACGACTACGTCAAGCTGCTGATCGAGAACAACCTGCTGGAAGACGCTGAGGCCGCACTGGCACCGGCGCTGGCCGCCATTCCCCGCCAGCTGCGCTTCGACGCGCTGGAGCAATTTTTGAATGCTATTGAATTTGTAGCTACTCACGCACAGGGCACGTGGGCTGAGGGGCAATTTGATACCCTGATTGCCGCCAATAAACGCGATTTTGACACCCGGCTGGCCAAAGCCCGCGTGCTCATGGTGGGCGGCAACTGGACGGGGGCCATGGACGAGCTGCTGGAAATCATCATGCGCGACAAGGCCTGGGGCGATGCCGTGCCGCGCAAGACGTTCGTGGCCATTCTGGAGCTTCTCACCCCGCCCAAACCCAAAGCGGGTCCGCAGGACATGGGCAAGACCGCGGGCGGCATCGAGATCGCCGGCAAGGTAGTGGCCGAGCAGGACCCGCAGGCCCAGCTGGTGTCGGCTTACCGGCGCAAGCTCAGCATGGCGCTGAACTGATTGCGGCCTGTCAGGCGCTGGTCAGGCGCGTCAGCGCCTCCTGGTATTTCGCGGCGGTTCTGGCAATCACCTCATTGGGCACGCGGGGCGCTGGCGGGGTTTTCCCCCACGGCTTGCCGTCGATGCGTACCTGTTCCAGCCAGTCGCGCACGAACTGCTTGTCGTAGCTGGGCGGGTTGATGCCCTCCTGGTAGCTCTCCGCAGGCCAGAAGCGGGACGAATCAGGCGTCAGCACCTCGTCCATCAGGGTCAGCGTTCCATCGGTGTCCAGCCCAAATTCAAACTTGGTGTCGGCAATGATGATGCCTTTTTTGATGGCAATCTCGCAGGCCGCCTTGTAGAGCTGGATGCTGATATCGCGGATTCGGGTAGCCAGGTCCAGGCCGATCATCTCCACCGTTTTCTCAAAGGTGATGTTTTCGTCATGGTCGCCCACAGCAGCCTTCGCGGCAGGCGTGTAAATCGGCTCGGGTAACCGGGAGGCATTCTTCAAGCCAGCTGGCAGCGTCACGCCGCAAACCGCGCTGTTTTCCTGGTATTCCTTCCAGCCGCTACCCGCCAGATAACCGCGCACCACGGCCTCCACTGGAAGTGGCTTGAGGCGCTTGACCAGCATGGAGCGGCCTTGAACCTGGGGCAATTCATCGGCGGCGACCACACTTTCAGGTGCATCGCCGGTCAAATGGTTGGGACAGACGTAACCCAGCTTGTCAAACCAGAACAGCGCCATCTGCGTCAGCAGTACACCTTTGCCGGGGATGGGCTCGCCCATGATCACGTCAAAAGCGCTCAGACGGTCACTCGCCACCATCAGGATGCGCTTGTCGCCCACGGCGTAGTTGTCACGAACCTTGCCACGGGCAAGCAAAGGAAGGCTGTGTAAGGCGGAAGTGTGTACGGACGAAACTGGGGATGTCATGTCGGGGTCAAGCAAGAAAAAAGACCTGCAAACGGCACATTTGCCGACTACAGGCCCCGATTATCGCAAGGCGCGTAACTCGCGCTTTATTTCACCAATTGCGCCAGTTCGCCACGGGCATATTGACCCGCCACGACGGACAGACTGTTGCCCTTGATCCTGGCGGCTTGGCCTTCACAGCCAAACTGCATATAACGCTGCTTGCAGATCTGTTTGGCGGCTTCGCGGGCGGGCTTGAGCCAGTCGCGCATGTCGAATTTGTCCGGATTTTCAGCCAGAAACTTGCGCACGGCGGCGGTCATTGCCAGGCGAATATCGGTGTCGATATTGATCTTGCGCACACCGAACTGGATGGCCTTTTGAATCTCTTCCACCGGCACACCATAAGTTTCCTTCATCTTGCCGCCATACTGGTTGATGATGGCCAGCTGATCCTGCGGCACACTGGAAGAGCCATGCATCACCAGATGGGTGTTGGGCAGGCGGCGGTTGATTTCCTTGATGCGCTCAATCGCCAGAATGTCGCCGGTGGGCTTGCGGGTGAACTTGTAGGCGCCATGGCTGGTACCAATGGCAATGGCCAGCGCATCGAGCTGCGTGCGCTTCACAAAATCGGCGGCCTGCTCGGGGTCGGTGAGGAGCTGGTCCATGGTCATGGTGGCATCCGTGCCGTGGCCGTCTTCCTTGTCGCCTTTCATGGTTTCCAGAGAGCCCAGGCAGCCCAGTTCACCTTCCACGGTAACGCCCGTGGCGTGGGCCATGTCCACCACCTTGCGCGTGACTTCGACGTTGTAATCGTAGCTGGCAATGGTCTTGCCATCCGCCATCAGCGAGCCGTCCATCATCACCGAGCTGAAGCCCAGGTTGATGGCGCCCTGACACACGTCGGGGCTCTGGCCGTGGTCCTGGTGCATGACCAGCGGGATTTGTGGATAGGCCTCGATGGCAGCCTGGATCAGGTGCTTGATGAAGGGTTCACCGGCGTACTTGCGGGCACCCGCGCTCGCTTGCAGGATGACGGGGGCGCCCACCTCTTTGGCAGCCTCCATCACGGCTTGCACCTGCTCCAGGTTGTTCACATTGAAAGCCGGAATGCCGTAGCCATTGACGGCTGCGTGATCCAGCAGCTCACGCATCGAAACGAGTGCCATTTTGAAATCCCCAGGGAAGTTGGTAACCACTTGGTAACTGTGTACCGAATGGGCGAATTCTAGCGCTGACCGCCCCCGCGAGGGCTCGTTTCGGCCACCGCATGCCTGCAACTATGTCACGAAAACCGGCAAATCCTCAACAGGATCATCCCTCCCGTCTCACCAACCCGGGGCTAGTATTAATTTCTCCTTAAGTGTCCGCCCCTGGTCCCGGCTAGACTCGCGCCTTGGTGCCACACACATTACCCATGCCCACAAACCGTCGCCTTCGTCTTGCCATCTGGACCTTCAGCGCACTGCTGTTGCTACTGGCGTGGGATGCGCTCGCACTGGATTTGCCGCTGGCAAGGCTCTCGGGCTCACTGAATGGCTTTCCCCTGCGCGAAACCTGGCTGCTGTCTGCCGTGCTGCATGAAGATGCGCGGCGCTTGAGCTGGGTTGTGATGATCGCGCTGATTTTGGCCATCTGGTGGCCCGTCGGTGTCCTGCGGCGGCTCAGTCGAGGCGAGCGGGCCGGCATGGTACTGGGAACTTTGCTGGCATTGCTGGCTGTATCAGCGCTGAAAAGCATTAGCCGAACCAGTTGTCCCTGGGATCTCGCCGAGTTCGGTGGCGTGGCGCACTACGTGTCGCACTGGGCGTTTGGCAGGCTGGATGGCGGTGGCGGCCGGTGTTTCCCGGCTGGCCACGCGTCGGCAGGTTTTGCGTTTGTGACCGGCTATTTCTGGTTAAAGGACAAAGCGCCCGGCAGCGCCCGCGCCTGGCTCATCGTCGTCCTGGCGATTGGCTTCATACTGGGCATTGCCCAGCAATTCCGAGGTGCCCACTACATGAGCCACACGCTGTGGACGGCCTGGGTCTGCTGGACGACGGCCGCACTGGCCTGGGGCCTTCAGCAGGCCATCACGCAGCGCATCGGGCAACGCGCTGACCGGCACCCGGCGCTCAGGCCACGCGGCAAATCTTGAGCATGTTGGTACCACCAGGCGCACCCATGGGCTCGCCGCAAGTGATGGCATACACATCACCACTTTGCACAATACCCCGTTTCTTGAGGTGGCCTTCCGCCTGCGCCAGCGCGATGTCGCGGTCACCGCTGGAGTCCATCAGAAGTGGGCGCACGTTACGGTACAGCGCCATCTTGCGCTGCGTCGCCACCTTGCCCGTGAGCGCGTAGATCGGAACATTGATGCGATGACGGCTCATCCACAGCGCGGTGGAGCCACTGTCCGTCAACGCAACGATGGCCTTGCAACCCAGATGGTGGGCCGTGAACAGCGCGCCCATGGCGATGGACTGGTCAATGCGATCAAATGTCTTGCCAGTGAAGTCGCTGTCGAGTTCCACATCTTCGGTGTTCTCGGCGGCATGGCAAATCTTGGCCATTTCCACTACGGTTTCCAGCGGATATTTACCCGCCGCGGTTTCAGCTGACAGCATCACGGCATCGGTGCCATCCAGTACGGCGTTGGCCACGTCACTGACTTCGGCGCGGGTCGGCACCGGGTTGGTGATCATGGACTCCATCATGTGGGTGGCAGTGATAACGGACCGGTCATGTTCACGCGCCAGCTTGATCATTCGCTTTTGCAGGGCCGGAACTGCTGCATTACCCACCTCAATGGCCAAGTCACCACGCGCGACCATGATGCCGTCACTGGCCAGAATGATTTCCAGCAGCTTCGGAATCGCCTCGGCACGCTCGATCTTGGCGATCAGGTGGGGCTTGTGGTTGTATTCTTCTGCGGCCACATTGCACAGCTGACGGGCCATTTCCATGTCGGTCGCGTTCTGCGGGAAGCTCACAGCCACGTAGTCGGCCTGAAAGGCCATCGCGGTCTTGATATCTTCCATATCCTTGGCCGTCAGCGCAGGCGCTGTCAGTCCGCCGCCCTGCTTGTTGATGCCCTTGTTATTGGACAGCTCGCCGCCCATCCTGACCGTGGTGTGCACTGCCTCACCCACAACCGAATCCACAACGATAACGATCAGCCCGTCGTTCAGCAGCAATACGTCGCCAGGCTTTACTTCGCGAGGCAGGGGTTTGTAGTCCAGCCCCACCGCATGGACGTCACCCAGTTCGGTACGCGCCGCGTCAAGAATGAACTTCGCGCCGGACTCCAGCATGACTTTGCCTTCCGCAAACTTGCCCACGCGGATTTTGGGTCCCTGCAAGTCGGCCATGATGGCCACTTCGCGCCCTGCGCGATGGGAAGCCTCGCGAACCAGCCGGGCGCGGTCAATATGATCTTGCGCCTTGCCATGGCTGAAGTTCAGCCGCACCACATTGACGCCCGCGCGAATCATTTGCTCCAGCAACGCGGGGTCGCTTGAGGCGGGGCCGAGGGTGGCAACGATTTTGGTGGCGCGACGGGGCATGACGATAGTCTCCATGTAATTTAGTTTCTCATTTTGGCAGAAATGCGGTTACATGTCAGGTACCGAACCGCCTCGATCAACGCCAGAACAATGCTGATTCGCCGACGCCACTCGCCGTGCAGGGCGGGACATCAATACGATATCCCGCATATATGGGAAAACCCTGACTATATGACGCATAAAAATACATCTTATTGCCGCAAAAGTATCAAGGTGCAGATCGGGTGAAACCTATATTCACGCCTGTCGATGAGCTGCTGACATCGGCTTCTTACCCGAACCTACACACAAGGAGACTCCTTCATGAAACTAAAAGCATCGCTGGCACTGGCCTTTGGCCTGATCGCCGGAATGGCCCATTCTGCAACTGAGCTCGTCATTGCCACCGTGAACAACGGTCACATGATCGAGATGCAAAAACACACCAAAGCCTTTGAAGCGGCCAATCCAGGCATCACCCTCAAATGGGTCACGCTGGAAGAGGGCGTGTTGAGGCAACGCGTAACGACTGACATCGCCACAAAGGGTGGTCAGTTCGACGTCATGACCATCGGAATGTACGAAACCCCGATCTGGGGCAAAAAGGGCTGGTTGACCGAACTCAAGACAGACGCTGCTTATGACGTGGACGATCTGCTGCCCGCCATGCGTAACGGCCTGTCGGTGGACGGCAAACTGTTTGCAGCTCCCTTTTACGGCGAAAGCTCGATGCTGATGTACCGCAAAGACCTGGCTGACAAGGCTGGCGTCAAGATCAGTGAAAAGCCCACCTGGACTGAAGTCAAAGACTTTGCAGCGAAGATTCACGATCCAAAAAATGGCGTGTACGGCATCTGCCTGCGCGGCAAACCGGGCTGGGGCGACAACATGGCCTTCCTGACGACGCTGGTGAACACCAACGGCGGCCAGTGGTTCGACATGAAATGGAAACCACAGCTGGAATCCAAGCCATGGAAAGACTCGATCAACTTCTATGTTGATTTGCTGAAGAAGTATGGCCCTCCCGGTTCGTCTGCCAACAGCTTCAACGAAATTCTGGCGCTGTACAACGAAGGCAAGTGCGGCATGTGGATTGACGCCACCATTGCAGCCTCGTTCATCACCGACCCCAAGCAGTCCAAAGTGGCTGACAAAGTGGCGTTTGCACAGGCTCCGACAGCCGTGACACCCAAAGGCGCCAACTGGTTGTGGGCATGGGCACTGGCCATTCCTGCCGGATCACAAAAAGTGGAAGCTGCCACCAAGTTCGTGACCTGGGCTACGAGCAAGGACTACATCAACCTGATTGGCAAGGAAGTGGGCTGGGGCAATATTCCTACCGGCACCCGCAAGAGCACCTACACCAATGCTGATTTCCTGAAAGTTGCCAAGTTTGCTGCTGCAGAGAAAGCCGCCATTGACAGCGCCAATCCGGCTGACAGCACCCTGCCAAAGAGCCCATACGTTGGCGTGCAGTTTGCAGCTATCCCTGAGTTCCAGGCCATTGGCACCACCGTGGGCCAGCAGATGAGTGCAGCCCTGGCTGGCAAATCAACTGTCGATGCGGCCCTCAAGGCATCGCAGGTCGCCGCCGAACGTGAAATGAAAAAGGCTGGCTACTACAAGTAAGTAGCGCAACAGTCCAGTCCACGAACCGACGCAGCCACGCTCACGCGCTGGTTCGTGGACACCCGTTTCCTTGAAAGGTCCAATCCCATGAACCGCCTGCTTCCCCGCGCCTTGATGGCCCCGGCTGTGCTTTCCCTGTTTTTGTGGATGATCGTGCCGCTGGTGATGACGATTTATTTCTCTGTCATCCGCTACAACCTGATGCAGCCCGATCAGGTTGGCTTTATTGGACTTGAGAATTTCGAATATTTCGTGACTGATCCGTCGTTTGGCACGGCAGTCATCAATACGTTGTTGTTGTTAGGCAGCGTCATTCTGATCACCGTCATCGCAGGCATTGCCATAGCCTTGTTGATTGACGAGCCTTTTCCGGGCCGCAACATTGTTCGAATCCTGCTGATATCGCCTTTCTTCGTCATGCCCACAGTGAATGCGCTGCTGTGGAAACACATGATGATGAACCCCATCTATGGCGTGCTGGCGCAGGTATGGCTGTTCTTTGGTGCCACCCCGGTGGACTGGTTGTCTGACTGGCCACTGTGGAGCGTGATCGTGATCGTTTCCTGGCAGTGGTTGCCTTTCGCCACCCTGATTTTCATGACTTCGCTGCAATCGATGAACCGGGAGCAACTGGAGGCTTCACGCATGGATGGCGCGAACTATCTTCAGCAGCTTCGCTACCTCTATATCCCTCATCTGGGCCGCTCTGTGGCAGTGGTGGTGATGATCGAGATGATCTTCCTGCTGAGTGTGTTTGCCGAGATCTACACCACGACCGGTGGCGGGCCCGGTGACGCCAGTACCAATGTGGCCTTCCTGATATTCAAGCAGGCCCTGCTGAATTTTGATGCTGGGGTGGCCTCTGCGGGCGCGCTATTTGCCGTGGTACTGGCCAACATCGCTGCAGTATTCCTCATCCGCATGGTCGGCAAGAACCTCGACAAGTGAGCACACCATGACACAGATTCAAAAAAACCTGGCCATCCAGACATTGCGGACCGCGTTCGCATGGCTGGTGACCCTGCTCCTGTTTTTCCCGCTGGGCTGGCTGATCCTGACGGCGTTCAAGACCGAGTTGCAGGCCATTTCCGTGCCGCCGCTGCTGATCTTTACACCAACGCTGGAGAATTTCTCCATCGTTCAGGACCGCAGCGACTACCTGTTGTATGCCCAAAATTCGTTGATCACCAGTGTGGCCTCCACACTGCTGGGATTGGCGCTGGCCTTCCCGGCGGCTTATTCGATGGCGTTTTTCCGAAGCAAGCATACCAAGGACATCCTGATGTGGATGCTCTCCACCAAGATGATGCCGGCTGTCGGCGCGCTGGTTCCCATCTATGTGCTGGCACAAACCTCAGGATTGCTGGACTCCCGTACCGGGCTCGTCATTGTGTTCACCCTGAGCAATCTGCCCATCATGGTGTGGATGCTGTACTCACATTTCAAGGACATACCGAACGAAATTCTGGAAGCCTCACGCATGGACGGCGCCACGTTGTGGCAGGAGTTCCGACATGTCCTGTTGCCACTGACGATGGGTGGCCTGGCCTCCACAGGCTTGTTGTGCCTGGTGTTGAGCTGGAACGAAGCCTTCTGGTCCCTGAATCTGAGTGCGGCCAAATCCGGCACGCTGGCTACGCTGATTGCGTCGTACTCCAGCCCGGAAGGGTTGTTCTGGGCCAAGTTATCAGCCGCATCGTTCATGGCCATTGGGCCCATCGTGGTGTTTGGCTGGTTCAGTCAAAAACAGCTGGTGCAAGGCCTGACCTTCGGCGCCGTCAAGTGACAAGATAAAACAGGAGACTTTCATGGCTTACCTGCAACTTCGCGGTATCGAAAAAATCTTTGGTGAACACAAGGTCATCAAGGGCATTGACCTGACGGTCAACCAGGGTGAATTCGTTGTGTTTGTCGGGCCCTCAGGCTGCGGCAAATCCACGCTGCTGCGGCTGATTGCCGGGCTTGAAAACATCGATGGTGGATCACTGCACCTGGATGGCCGCGACATCACTCACCAGCCTTCCAGCAAGCGGGATCTGGCCATGGTGTTTCAGAGCTATGCCTTATACCCACACATGAGCGTGTTCGAAAACATGAGTTTTGCCCTCAAGCTGGCAAAGGCAGACCCTGGTGTGATTCAGGAAAAAGTGGGGCGTGCCGCCAAAATCCTGAATCTGACCCAGTATCTGGATCGCACGCCCAAGGAGCTGTCGGGTGGTCAGCGTCAGCGTGTCGCCATCGGTCGCGCCATTGTGCGGGCACCCAAGGTCTTTTTATTCGACGAACCCCTCTCCAATCTGGATGCTGCATTGCGCGGTCAGACCCGCATCGAGATTGCCAAACTGCACCGCGATCTGGGGGCCACCACGATTTATGTGACACACGATCAGGTCGAAGCCATGACGCTGGCCGATCGCGTAGTGGTGCTGCGCGATGGCCAGATTGAGCAGGTCGGCACGCCGCTGGAGCTTTACGATCGCCCGGCGAACCAGTTTGTCGCCCAGTTCATCGGCACCCCGCAAATGAATGTGGTCGCTGCGGCCAATGTGCCATCGCTGGCCACCCAATCGGGGTTGACAATTCCCGCTGGCGGATTTGTTGGCCTGCGGCCTGAAAACGTCTCACTGGTACCCGGTGGCAGTGGCCAATTCCAGGCGAAGGTGGAGCTGGTCGAAGCCCTCGGCGCAGAAACACTGATCTATGTCAGCACCGAACAGGGAGCCCAGCTCGTAGCACGGCAGACAAGCCGTACGGACCTCGATGTGGGTGCGAATGTTGGTGTCCAGATCGACGCCTCAACAGCCCATATTTTTGATGCACAAGGCCGCGTGGCTGCAATTCACTGACACCCTGACAGGACGAGAGAATGAAGACATCCGAGGCATCACCGCTGGTTATGCTCCATCTGGGTTTGGGTTCGTTTCACCGTGCCCATCAGGCGCTTTACATGCACCAGTTGATGGTGAGTGGTGAAACCGGCTGGAGCCTGGCTGGAGGCAACATCCGGCCTGACATGGCCGAGACAGTGGCAGCGCTCGCGCTGCAGGGTGGCGCCTACACGTTGGAAACCATCACACCGGCTGGCGAGCACAGCTACACGAAGATCACGTCCATCAAGTCCGTCATTCCGTTTGAGCCCACGCTGTCAGGACTGATTGTCAAAGCCGCTGACCCGACAACACGCATCATTTCGTTCACGGTGACCGAGGCGGGTTATTACCTGGATGCTCACAACAACCTGGACACGACCGCCACCGATATCGTGGCGGATCTGGCCGCCAACCGCGCGGGACAGGCTGGCAGCACCATTTACGGGGCCCTCGCTGCCATGTTGCGCCAACGGATGCGAGCGCACGCCGGGCCGGTAACGCTGCTCAATTGCGACAACCTGCGACACAACGGCGAACGCTTTCGCAGCGGTTTGGCTCAATTCATCCAGCAGCTGGGTGATAACGAGCTGCTGAAATGGATTGAGGCCCATACAACCAGTCCCAACGCCATGGTGGACCGCATCACGCCGCGGCCGACACCCGACGTCGCGCAGCGTGTGCTGGCCGCAACCGGCTGGGCCGATGCTGCGCCGGTCATGGGCGAGAGTTTCATTCAATGGGTGATTGAAGACAATTTTTGCGCCGGGCGTCCGCAATGGGAGGCCGTTGGTGGGCAGATGGTCAAGTCCGTCGCACCCTTTGAAGAGGCCAAGATCCGCCTGCTGAATGCCACCCACAGCTGTATTGCGTGGGCGGGCACGCTGGTGGGCTACCAGTTCATCCACGAGGGCACGCACGACGCGGTGATCCGCCGGTTTGCTTATGACTACGCAACGGACGACGTGATTCCCGTGCTGTCACCCAGCCCGCTTGACCTCGCTGCGTATCGTGATGTGGTGCTGGACCGTTTTGGCAACCCGGCCATCCGCGATACGAACCAGCGGGTGGCCATGGACGGGTTCTCCAAGATCCCGGGCTTCATCACACCGACCATTCGCGAACGGCTGGCCGGTGGTGAATCTATCGCCAGCGTGGCAATGTTGCCGGCCTTGTTCCTGGCTTACCTGCAGCGCTGGCACAAAGGCGAAATTGCCTACGTTTACCAGGATCAGGCCATGGATCCTGCTGTGGCGCATGCCATTTGCGATTCGGCAGATCCCGTCGCGGCATTTTGTGCGGACACCGTTTTGTGGGGGCCCCTGGCGGATAACCCCGTGGTCGTCAGCGCCGTGCGTGCGGCCCGTGAACGGGTCTCCCTATTTGTGAAAAATCATCGGCCATGAGTAGCACATCCAAACCCGGCAGCCAGCGTTTGAACCATCGACACGCCATCCTGACAGGTGCGGGAGGCGGCATCGGCGCCGCGGTAGCCGCTGCCTACCTCAGCGAAGGCGCGCGTTGCAGTGTGGTGGACCTGCCCGCTCAGCCATCAGCGCAGATACAGGCCCTGCAGGCAGAGTTTCCAGGTCAGCTGAATTACATTGCTGCCGACGTCACGCAGTCCGCAGACATCAGCCGCCTGATTGCTCAAGCCACTGAACATTTCGGACCCATTCATATTCTTTTCAACAACGCTGCCATCTTCGACATGGCGCCCCTGCTGGAAAGCGATGAGGCGATGTACGACAAGATGTTTGC
>Ga0116157_10002549_pt1 | contig 17705 bp, 18 predicted proteins | sample AD_UKC048_MetaG_FD_89882 | JGI IMG/M metagenome (GOLD analysis project Ga0116157, IMG submission 89882) | Active sludge microbial communities of municipal wastewater-treating anaerobic digesters from USA - AD_UKC048_MetaG | ecosystem: Engineered > Bioreactor > Anaerobic > Digestate | place: USA...
AATCCGTTTTTAAGATCAAGAGGGAAGAGCGCTCCCGATTTATAATCTTCAATCAATTTATCGATTTCAGTATAGATAATATCTCCACCAAATTTTTCCGGTCGAGAAATTTTAAAATTACCCGTTTTTTCTCCCCAAAACACCAAAGTCTCTACCCAATTTATTAATGGATTAAATTCAATCTCTTTTGGTGGAGCATAGGCTTTTTTAATTTTTTCCCTAATTTCATCTGGTGTATCATGAATAAAAATTGCACTATTTGGTTTTGATTTACTCATTTTTAGTGTTTCATCATTATTTTCTCCCACATCTGGCCCCGTCAATCCTGCAATCAAATTTTGGTGAACCGCAATTGGCGAAATTACTTCATCTTTCTTGTTTTTCAGTGGGTTTATTTTTAGTTTTTTGGCGACATCTTTTGCAATTACATGAGCTTTTCTTTGATCCATTCCAGCTTGAACTATATTTGCCCCCAAAGTAAAAATATCAGCCACTTGTAGTGGAGGGTAGAACAATGTTGCCATATCAACATCAGATCCTTGTTTCTTACCCATTATTGAAATTGATCGCATATTTCTAGACAGGGTCACATATTTACCTACTTCCATAAATGTTTCCCAATGGACTAAATTATTTTCATACAAATCTCTCCCCGTAATAAATTCAACCTGTGATTCATCAACTCCAAAACACCTCAAAGAGGCTATTAATCCCGCCTTAAAATAATTTTCTGTTGCCCAACGAATATTTTCCCAGTCACCACCCAATTTGTTGTTTAAATAAGAATGAAAGTCCGCCAAAAAAATTCGACATTTTACCCCAGCTTTTATAAAATCGGCAATTTTTCCCATTGATATCAAACCAGTTCCCAAATGAACCATTCCAGAAATTTCAAATCCAATATAATGTTTCAATTCAGTTCCACTCTCAACCAGGTTTTTTAAGTCAACCTCAGTTAATACCTCTTGGCAGTTGCGAGAAATTAAAGCAATTTTTTCCTTTGTATCCATTGCCAAAGTATAAGCTATTTATCTCTTTTTTTCTATTTATAGAATTTTCGGATTTGGAACAAAAAGTACCAATTGATTGCCATTCCAATAATCAAATTTCCAATATTCATAGAAACCAAATATGAAATTGCTGTTACTAGCGATGCATAGAACATCAAATTCCAAGCTTTTTTAGTTCTTTTTAACAACCCAGGGATAGCCATTGCCGTCAACACCATCGAAATCAAACTAACTAATCCGTAGAGAGAAAAGTGAACTCCGTATCGATAAACATAAGGATAACCAGCTCTAATCATCGGATTAAAAGCAGCTATCAACCCAAAGGTAGTAAGTGTTGATATTACTCCAAAAACTAAGCTAACAATCATCAAATAAGGCCCATATTTAACCAAAAATTCACCAATTGAATCAGGCAGCTGAGGTAGTTTTTTGGAAATTTCAACTAATTTTTCTTCTAACTGAACCAGTACCTTTTTTATATCTTTTGTTCCCGTATTAGTTTCTTTTTTCATAATTAACTTAATAATACCATTATTTCATTGTTTTTTAATAATAATTAGTCTATATTAAAGAACCTTTTTTTTATGATAAAAAAAACTACTAAATATATTGCTCAAAAACCTGTTTTAAGATCAATTCTTAGTTTATCAATCCCGATTATTTTAGCCAATATTATTCAATCAATGTATCAGATGACCGATTCATTTTGGGTGGGGCGTCTGGGGGGAGCAGCTCTGGCTTCAGTTTCAATTTGTTCTCCAATTATCTTTCTGGCTATTGCACTTGGAGTTGGTTTTGCAATTGCTGGTTCAACTCTAGTAGCTCAGTATTTTGGTGCCAAAAATTATTCTATGGTATCTCATTCTGCTGCTCAAACCCTACTTCTAATTACCTTTATCTCTATCATTTTTAGTTCTATTGGCTATATTTTTGCTCCTCAGATTCTATCTCTTATGGGTGCTAATAGTGAAATATTTGCAATGGCGCTAGGTTTTCTTCGAGTCTCTTTTTTGGCGGTTATTTTTAATTTTTCCTTTTTTATGTTTCAGTCGATTATGCGAAGCATCGGTCGCCCTCAAATTCCGGTCTTAATTGTTGCTATTACTGCCTTGCTTAATTTTATTCTTGACCCACTTTTCATTTTTGGTTGGAAAGCTATTCCTGGTTTTGGAGTCCAAGGAGCCGCTGTTGCCACTCTATTTACTCAAGGGATTGCCGCCATTATTGGTTTGGCCATTCTTTTTGGTGGTAAATATGGAGTTGATTTAAAAATTAAACATTTTATTCCTGATTTTAAGTTTATGAAAAAGGCTTTTTGGATTGGTTTACCCACCTCAATTGAACAATCTAGTCGCAATTTTGCCATGACTTTAGTCATTTCTTTAGTTGCCAGCTTTGGAACTACCGCTGTTGCTTCTTATGGTGCTGGAATGAATATTAATCAAGTCGCAATCATGGTTGGAGTTGGTCTCGCTATCGCCAACGGTACTTTAGTTGGTCAAAATATTGGCGCCAAGCGTCTTGATCTAGCCATAAATATATCAAAAATTAACGCTCTTATATCTTTTGTAGTTTTATCATTTTTAGGACTTCTTTCTTTTATTTTTTCTAAAAATTTAATTTCATTTTTTATTCCAAACGACCCTATGGTTATCCAGGGTGGTTCAAATATAATCAGAATTGTTTCTCTAAGTTTTGGTTTTGTTGGTCTTCACATGTCGTATAGCAATGTTTTTTCTGCTGCCGGACTTACCAAAATTCCTATGTATCTAACTATTTTTTCTCAATGGTTTTTCCAAATTCCCTTATCTTTTTTTCTTTCAAAATATACTCCACTCGGTGTCAACGGTATTTGGATAGCCTTACCTCTCACCAATATTCTTGGTTCGATTGTTGCTTATGTTTTGTATTCAAAAGGTAGCTGGAAAAAATCAAAAATCATCGAACATAACCCAACAGTCTAAATTAAATTTAAATACCGAAATCAATCCCGCTTTCGCCACCATCAACCCCACCATTAAACAATAATCTAATCAGATATTCAATTTTGTAGAGACGCCATGCGTGGCGTCTCTACTTAGTTTCGTTTCTACGATCTACTATCTATAATCTATCATCTAATTTATTCCGCCTTAATCGCAATCTTTTTTGGCTGTGATTTTGGTGATTTAGCAAATCTCACCGTCATCATTCCATTTTTACATTTTGCCTCAGGTTCGGCATTGTAATCAATATCACCCGGTACTGATACTTGATAGACAAACGATTTTCTCGATTGTCTAATCATTTTTTTCTTTTCTTCTTTTTCACTCGACTCAGCCCTAATCATCAAAACTCCTTTTTCAAAAGTTAATTCAATATCTTTTGGGTCAATTCCCGGCACTGCCGCTTCAACGTAAACATTTTTTTCGTCTTCGGCAATTGAAAGACCATTATTATTGTTAGAAGTGATTATATCGTCATCAAACCACGATTCGATATCTCTATCAAACCAGGGTGACATCAATAATCTTTTTGGAACTAGAGTGTTCATATTTTCTCCTTATTTGATAAATTTATAATTAGCAATACTATACAACGACTGCTAATATGTGTCAAGACCCAACCTAAAATTATCCTGATTATCTGAACAGCTGATAGACTGATAAACTGACCGGCTGACAAACTGAATAGCTGACTAGCTTACTCAATTACCAAAAGCCTTGCTCTATTCCATTTCCCACATTTTTCACACTTTAAATATTTTCTATTAACCAAATTTAGTGTATAAAATTCTTTTAAAAAATTAATTTGTTGTTTATGTCCACATTTAGCACATTCATATCCAAAATAGCGACAATGCCAATTTACTATCCAAACCAACAATCCCAAAATTACCACCCACCACCAACCAATTAATCCTTTTTCTAACAACCAAATTGCCGCCGCTATTTCTATAGCTACAAATATTATCAATCTCCACACCACCGCCATTGCGTCTTTCAGTTTTACTTTTCTATATTTCATTATTTTATTTTAACCTTTTTAATTCCTTTGCGTTTTTACCAGTAATCACCCTTTTACCCGTTTTACTCTCAATTTCTTTTCGAGCATTACCCGCTACACTTCCACCTTCTCTGGCCACTACTTTATTTTGGCCAAAACTCTTTGGTTTTTTAGTTTTAGAAATTTCTGTTGTTGCTGTTTCTGCCAACATATTCAACACCAATTCCATATTGGACATATTGTCACGCAAATTTTCTTTCTTTAGATTTTTCAAACTTTTGTATTCTTTTGTCGTCATTCCTGTCCAAGCTTTAGTAATTTCGTTAGTCAAAATCGCAAATTCCAAACCTTCATTTACCCCTCTATTTTCCCATTCATCTGTCAAATCTTTTCTAATTTCGATACTTTTTAATCTCAAATTTATCCACTCTTGGCTATAACCTTTTTGTAAATAAGTTTTTAAGGCTCTATTGATGGCAATTTCTGGATCAGCTGTTTCTTCCAATCTTTCATAACCAACTCTTGCCAACCATAATTTAAAAGGTTCAGCATTTTGAGAGGGGATTGATTGTATTAAACGAAGTAAAGTTTCCGTATCAGCTGCATCAGTTAGATAATATTTCCCATCATTAGCCATAAATTTAAGTTGGTGACATTTTGTCACCGACTCACTTCCTTCATCTCGAAGTCTTTGAGCCAATTTATTCCAATATTTTCTTGGATTATCACTTTTAGTTAAAACTGCAATTACATCGACAACGGCAAAATACCAAAGTTCTTTATCAGAGTCCCAATGACGACGAATTTGACTGTTTCCAAAAATAGCTACCGTTTTTTTGTTTAAAATTTTATTCATAAAATAATAATATACCCGAATATTACCCGAAGTCAATACTCTAACAAACCGCATCTGTAGACGACCTTTCACTCTCCCTTTCAAACAATTCTCCACTATCAATATCAAACCCCTTAATCCATTCAATTGTATACAAAGCCATGTCTTTGGCACTCGGATCAACCTGTGTTTTTGTCGACATAATGGCAATTTTTATTAATTCCTCATCAGTTACTGTTGGCAACACTGGCAACCAATTGGTCAAAAACCATTTTCTTTTTTTAGTATCAAAACAAGCTGGCATTACCATAATTTGATAAAGCTTATTCTCATCTTTTAACACATTTACATATTGTTTCGTTCTATATATGTAATCTAAGCTTGTTTCTGATTCGGTCACCCAACACTCTTTTTTAAGAGGAGAAGTTCGCTTAAATTTTATCTTTACCACCAAAGCACCATATATTTCTATTGAATCTTTCTGATTTTTCATGTCTTTTTTAAAAAATCTTAATTCCTTGCCAACAACCTTTAAATTTTTATAAATCGGCAACATTATATGAAGTAAATTTGCCTCACCATCTGTTGATTTCCAAAACACCGCCGCCACATAGCCATCAATGGGAAAATTGACTTTTCGATAACAATATTTTTTATTCATTTTTATTCTAGTGTCAGTTGTTCCGACTCCACTATCTTTTCATTTTTAGAAATATTTCCCACTGCTTTTGCATAATTACAAAATTCACAATCAGGATTTGAGTCGGGGAGAGTCTCTTCATTCAAACACTTCCAAATATCTTTTATAGTTCCGTCTACCCAATCAGGATTTCCAACATAAGGGATTAATTTAATATCAAATTCCAGCTTGGCATCAAAAGATTCTTGGTCTGTTCGTCCGTTACAATAAACAAAATATCCCTTATCAGCAACCTTAAATCCATTTTTACGAAACAACCATTGATAAATCTCCATCTGTCTTTTATATCCAATTTGCCATTCAGCATCCAAATTTACCTCTCCATTTTTTGCCGTTGCTTTGTAATCCACAATTATTAAATCACCTTTCTTGTTTACCCACACATCGTCCACTCCGCCCGTAATTATCAAATCAGTATTGGGGAACGGGTAGACAATCCCTCGTCTTAGCGCATCTCGCCACTCATCCATTTTTGGATGTTCAAAGGGTACTGCTTCCACCCCATAAGCTGTCATCAGTGGATGGGGAGTATGACCCGCTCGATGAATATCAAATTCATTTTTTAGTAATCTATCAATTTCAGAATTAATTGTAAACGGAAATCCCGGTGGTCTTTTAACCCCCAATTTCGCATCCAAATAAAAACACTTGGGACAATTTAGGTACAAATCAATTTTGCTACGTGATAATCTCATATATTTAAATTTTAACCCCAATTTTCCAAATATTTTTTTCTAAAAAAGCTTCAATTGTTTGTCTGTTAGCTTTATTTAATAAACTTGAGTGAGAAATCTTTTGATCTTTTGCGTATTGGGAAAGTTTAATAATTTTTTTATTTTCTAAATAAGCCAGTCTTTTGTAGTAACTATTTATTAGTGCTCTTCCGACTATTTCTTCCATAACATTAGTTTTGTCTTTTTCGTCAAATTCTCTAAAAGCTTGATAATATTTTTCTCGGTCAATAAATTTTATATTTATTGGCACAAATCCTTCTCTTATCAATAAATAATTATTAATTACTCTACCAATTCGACCATTACCATCAACAAATGGGTGAATATATTCAAAAGTTAAGTGTAGTCTGGCAATTCTTTTTATAATATTTTCATAGTTTATGGCATTGTATTCACTTAGCATTTTTTTAATCCTTTCTTCAATTTCATTAGGATTCGGTGCTATATGGCTACCCACTCTCACAAATTCATTTTCTTTTCTAAATCGGCCGGCAATATCATCCCGAATATTTGAAATCAACATCTTGTGAAGCAATAGTATGGTGTCTATATTTAATTCTTGATCTTTAGCCTTTTTATCAATGTAGTCGATAACTCTAGCTAAATTTTTTGCCTCAAATATTTCTCTTTCCGAGATAAATCTATCCAAATCTATTTGAAGAAGTATTTTTTCAGTTTCTTCCAGGGTCAAAGTACTGTTTTCAATTGCGTTTGAATTATAAACTTGTTCTGATACTTCCGACTCATTAATAATATGAACCAAATCTTCTCTTTCTAGACTTGCCTTATAATACCTTTCTCGTAAGGAGCTGATTTTGTTCAAAGCAGTAAATATTTTTGGCATAGTCAAATTATACATTTCTTCACGTTTTTGTCAAGTAAAACGTGAATAAACACCAAAAAATGGCATTTCTTCACGTTTAAATTCAGAATTTTTATTTTTCATATTTAAATAATACCCGAAACTAACCCGAAGTCAATTACTTTAGAACAATGATTTTTTCTTGATTCTTAAACACAATTTTCCCAAAATTCCATATTAAAAACACTTTGGGCAATTTAGGAATAAATCAATTTTCGATCTCGATAATCTCATAATTTATGATAACTTTTTAAACTCCTCGTAATTTTCTGCAATCATTTTTTTCCATTTAACCGTTTCATTTGGTTGAGAAATATCATTTTTTGAATATACCAACAGAATTTTTATTATCCTGAGTTTTGAGTCTACTGCCGCCACTATTCTGTTGCCAGAAGATTTTGCTGATACATTTGATCCGGCAACCGTGAAATCTAGCTTTATCAACATATATTCATCACAAGGACAAATTACATCTAATTTTGAAGTATTACTTCTGTGATTTGGGGCCAAGTTATCATAACGAGCCAACATTTCTTTTACTGCTTTCATTGTAATTTGCCATTGTTTTCCTCTACATTTTTTTTCAAAACCACGACAAAAATGACTTTCTGCAAACTTTTCTACAAAAACTGAATATTCATTAGTAGACATCTTCCGGGTCTTGTTGAGTAATTAATTCATAAGGAATCACTTCACCCGGATTGCAAATCTTGTAGGGGAGTTGATTATGAGTAAAAGCCACAATTTCATTAGTTCTTTTATTTTTCCACTTTATGGCAATTTTTTTAATTAAATCTTTTTCTTTTTGATTTAGTTTTTTTTGTTTTGTATTTTTACCAACTTCAGACAAACAAATCATTTGAGCATCTCTATTAATTTCAATATTAACCAATCCTTGTTCAAATAAACTATCTATTGTTGAAAAATACAAATTTGGTACTGGCCCTTGTTGTAATCTTCGATATCTAGCCCCGGTCATTGGTTCTAAATTTTGGTAATACCAAGCAAAATCAGCCAGATAAATTAACTTAGCCAGTTTTGTTTTTGTAATTTTACCGTCTCTATCATCAGCCCCACTTTTTAATATTTCCATCAATACTTCCTTGTATTTATCCTCATTAGTCAAATTTTCTGTCAAAATATCTTCTACTTCACAACCCAATTTGTCAGCCAATTTATCTAATTGTTGGACAGTTATGTCGCCAGTTCCTTTTTCAATCTGAATATAAGTCGGCCTAGAAACTCCCAAAACTCCAGCCATTTCTTCCTGACTCCAACCATTCATCTTGCGTATTTTTGTTATATATTTTGAATTAATCATAAGAAAGTATATGAGTAATTAATTATTTTGTCAAATATTCTTACAAAAGAATGTTAAAAAATATTATAATAAAACCAAAGAAACAGACTATTTGCCATGACATTTTATCTGTTTCTTAGAAATGGCCTTTTTCACCCTTTGGGGTATTTCAATCAAAAATATGCAAACCAATGTAATTATAAACATTTTGGATAGTTAATAGATAAGGGAAATTTAATAAAGGAGCTATAACTATGGCTACTTATTTTATTAAAAAAGATAAAGATGGTTATTTCTATTGGACTTTAAGATCTGATAAGAATTACAAAACGATTGCTATGAGTAGTGAGTCGTATGATTCTAAACAGGGAGTAAAAGATTCAATTGAATGGACCCAAAACAACGCTAATACCAAAAATATTACTGACGAACCTAATTAAGTGTTGAATCAGAGTAGGGCCATGGCCCTTATTATTTGTGATTTTTTGTACTTTTTTTGATTTCTTCTTCGATTCTTAAATATACTTTATCTATTCTAGTTTGTATTTCTTTTGTCAATTTTAATACTGTCGCCACTTTGCAATAATGTCGAATATCTTCATCTGATAAAGTTCTATTTATTCTATCTTTTAACCATTTATCCAACACTTGATATCCACCAATATAATAATTCCAAATATCAGGAGCCACATCATCAAAATATTGGGAATCATTTATGTAAATCCGATTTTCTTCTAAATTATATTTTCTTTTGTTTACCTTACCTTCTCCTTGACCAAAAAATTTAGTTGTCGGATTATCAAGATCAGAAGATTTTAATAGGTGTAAATTAATCAATTCTTCACCAAGAGAAGATAGTAATTGAAAAAGTTCTAAGTTTTCTACAAATGGAATTCTTGGAAAATCTACTTTCAAAAATTCTTTATATTTTTTACGATAAATGTTGGAATACAAAATGGCATAAATATAATAAAAAATTGCTTCATTTGTTTGGATAAAATTATTTGATAATTTTGATGTATATGGTGGAATTTGTTGGACAAAATTTGGTAGTTTTGACCAATTTAAATTTGAAGATTTGGTTGGGTGGTTAAGTAAATTATTTTGAAAATAACTAAATAATGGGAAAACAAACGAATTATTTGATGTTTTTGGGGATAACATAATAACTTCAGAAATAAGGTTTGTCACAAATGCATGAGCAAAATTTTCGCCTTTAGTCATTCTTGATGATAGTAAGCAAATATTTTGTTCAGACATATTCTTCATTACATTTTTTCTAGTTCTCCATACCAATGAATCGTCATAAAAAATATATCTAATATCAAAAATACGATAAGATATTGGAACTATTCGCTTAGAAATATTAGTTATTGTTTTTAATTTTAATTTTGTTTCTGGAATTCTTTCAGAATAAATTTTGCTTAAATTAAAAGTGTTTTTAATAAATTCATTATCACCAATACTATTTATAAAACTGTTAATTCTTGTTTCTAGTTTGTGTTTATCAAAATCGATTACAAAATTGTCATTAGCTGTTAAAACTCCAGTACTATAAATATTAAAAATATCAGTCAGTGGAATAAATTTTTGATATTCTTCATTACCTTCTTCATTTCTTGGTACTAAAAAATAATAAGGTTTAGATGGTACTAATTTTTGCCATTTAGTTGTAGTGATATTATTTGATTCAAGCCATTTATACTTATCTTCACGTAAACCCCGTTTATCACAATAAAATACTTGTTTAGTTTTAGTAGGTGTTTTACACATTAAAACAATAGATACCCCTGTCTGAATATCGAATACATTTTCATCTTTATTTCCTTCTGATGTTTTTTCCTTTTTTAAAATACTTCCATGTAAATTAACCACATAAATTTCATTAAAAGTGTTTAGTATAGAGCATCTCATGCCACGAAAAGTTGGATTATCAAGCCAAGCATGATTAGTTATAAACCCCAAAACCCCTTGCTTATTTTGTTCAATTTTCCATTGAGAAAATCTAAAAAACTTAACATAATCATCCTGCAACCAATCTTTTCTTTCATTTAATTTTTCTCCTTCAATTTGACGATATTCATTGATTTTTTCCAATATCCAATCTCCTTTATTTGTAGATGCGGCTGAATATGGTGGGTTACCCACAATAACCATTACCTTTTTATTTTTTTTAATATCATTCGCTTGGCGAGATTCTTCAGAGAGATCAGAGAACAATGGAAGATCCATATGTGGGAGATTATTTAGATCAAGTGTGTTAGTTAAAAAAAGATTAAATCGTTCATACTGCCCCAATTTATAATTATTCTCATCAAAAATTAAAGAGGCTTTAATATGACCTAAAACATAAGGTGACATCATCAATTCGAAAGCAAAAAAATGAGGAACAATATGATTTTTAATTAGACTTTGAACTCCACCATCACCATATCTGTTCTTATATTCCTCTACAGCTACTTTAATTGCTTCTATTGGAAAAGTTAGTGTTCCAGCAGCAGGATCAAGTAAAGTTACTGAATTACTAGCTAGCCCATCTGGTCTCTTAAATTTCTTTTGAAGAATTTTATGAACCGAATTTACTATATATTTAACTACCGGTTCAGGTGTGTAATACACCCCTCTTTTTGCTCTCTCTTTTGGATCATATTCAGCAAGAAAAGTTTCATAAAAATGGATAATAGGATCCTTACCCTTGCCATTTAAATAATAATTATCAACAATTTTTGTAACATCAGTGTTTTTAAGTAATTCAGCAATATCATCAATGATCCATTCCATATTTTTAGGCAAATCATTTGAAGAAATAAAACGAAATATATTTTTTAAAATACCAATTGTTGAAGGTATTGTTTTGAATGCATTAAAACGATTAAATTCTGACGATGAACGAAGACGTGCTGCAAATAGTCCGAAAGTAATAGTTTGTGAAAATAAGTTCGCAAAATCTTCAAGATTTAGAGAAGATATTAAATATTCTTTGAATAATTTATAAATTCCTTCAAGTGTTTGTGTTCCAGTTAACGTTTCTTCCTTTAATTCTTCAACAACACAATTTTCTTTAAGAAAACTAGTTCTTTTGGCAAGTTCTATTGCTAAAGTTTTTGCAGTATTTATTTTTGGGGTAGAAAAAGAGAAAAATTCAGCTAATAATTTTTGCAGATATAATTCATTTTCTACTGGTGGAGTGACTCCTAATTGATTAAGAATAAAAGGACGTCCAATAATTACTTTATCTATTTGTTCTCCATTACGATAAAGTCTAAATTCTAAAAAGTTTGTCAATATTAAATTAGGGAACGTTTTAAGATATCTTTGTAACTGTTCTGTTTGTTCTACGACATCTAAGTTTTCATTATTTGGTTCTTTTGCTTCAATATAACCAACAAGTTGGTATTTTTGAGTTTGAATTCTAAAATCAGGGTTTCCAGCTTCCGTTTTTTTTGGAAGAACAGTTACTGTAATTTCTTTTTTATTTTGAGTAGCATAAGCTTCAATTAATTTTTTTAAATCTGGATAATAACTTTCTTCACGAACATTTCCAGCATTAATGGTTTTAAATAAATCAAATAAATATTCTTTAAACATATCCTCATTTTATCTCTAATCTATTCTTTATATCTTTATGTAAATAATTATATGATTCTTGACTTAATCTAACAGCTTCGGCAATATCTTTATTATTTTCCAAAGCGAAAAAGCTATTTCCATTTGTCCAATGACCAACCTTCGAACAGTCGTTTATCTTTAAATTAGACTCAACTCCGTTTACAAAAAATCTGAAATATATTTTTAGTCCCCTGGCTTGAGGAACAACTTCAACGTAATTTCGACCATGTTTAGACATATAGGCAATATAAAATTTAGTGTATTTAATTGTGGTTTCAGGAATTAATTTTAATAATTCATTTTCAAAACCATCTAATAACTCGCTTGTCTCGGTCCAACTATTTTTTACTAAATCTTCTCTTTCGTACACTTTTACTTCTTTTGAAACTTGTTGAATCACTTTATCTTTTACCAATGTATTAATTGACTCACTAGTACGATGAGCCTTTATTGGAACATAAGAGATCATATCGTTTTCGTAAAGCTTAACTTCAAACAAAGATATTGGAAGATCTCGAAAATTTACAGCGTTGGTTTGGTAATTAGTAAATTCTGGAGAAATAAAATAAACTTTTGATTGGTCCCAATTAATATCATCTTTATGAAAGTTTTTATTCAATCTTTGATTAATCTCTAAAATAAAATCAGCCTTGTACCTTAACATTGCTGATAAATAGGCAAATCCTTGATCAATAACACTAATACTCTTATCTTTTTTGTACTCAATAATTACAAAGGCTTTCTGTTCTTCGTCAAAAGCGAGTGTATCGATGTAAAAATCCTGTTCATTAACACGTACACCAAACTCCATATTTGATGCACCACTGACAAAAACTAAATTAAAAATAGATTTTAAATTCTTCTCGGTTAGAATTTGAATGTTTTTTTCGAGATCTATTTTTTTCTCATCAACATATTCAAACTTATCTGCTCTAATTTGATAGATTGCCATACCCTTATTTTACCTCCAAAATTCATAATTTTCTTCGGTTATTAGTGAATTTTCAAAATTTTCATTATCTCATCCACCACCCCTTCCGCCGTCTTTCCCCCAGTTTTAATTGGTACTCCATAATCAAACTCCGACACCATTGTGTGCACGGCACGGATTGCATCCTCACCAATACTTTTTCTACCCTTGTCTCGAGCGATACAATCTTCCACTTTTGCTTTTAAATCAAAAATAAAGTGTTCAAAAAGCAAAGACTCTTCCAAATCTTTTAGCTGGTCTTTGTGATAAAAACAGCCATCCATTATCACTATTTTTCCATCTTCTAATTCTTTTTTGACCTGATTTATTACCATTTCATTTGCTTTCAAAAAACTTTCTTTAGCAATCCCTCGCCCATCACTCATTTCTAATTTATTTTTTTTCAACACTTCATCAAAAGAATTATAAGTTGCTCCCAATCTTTCTCCCAAACTTTTGGCAATTGTAGTTTTGCCCACCCCCGCCGGCCCGCGAATAATTATGTAATATGACATGGCTAAATCATACCAAAATATTTTTAAAAACTTTTTTCTATTTACTACTTACCAATTTAATTTTTCCCAAAAACCCATTTCTATTTTTTAAGTCAACAATCTCATCAATATCTGCTTGCCTGCCGGTAGGCATGGCGTTCAATTCTTTTGCCAAATCGGTTGCCACCCTTTTGGTATGTCCAGTTTTTGAGTAAAAAGTGATTAATATTTTCATAAAATTATTCTAACACCACCAAATTTAAGACTCTAAAACTTATCGTCGAGCGTTTATTATCCCGGCTGCATACAAAAGTCTAAAATCATTTTGATTGTAATATTTACTGTTATAATCGTCGCCAAATTTTTTCCAATCAAAACCAGTTTCCTTATCGGTTGCCTCTGCTTTGTTTGAGTTATAACTTTCTTCTAAATAATAACTTCCAGTAGCACTGTGACTAGTGGTGACCGTTCCTAATTCTTCACTCAATAAAGCAGTCTGCGCTGTAACATCCCAACTTCCACCCCAAGCCCACATTCCTCCTGGTTGAACCTCAAATCCTTTTTGAAGTATCGCCTGTTCAACTGCCAATCGATTTGTTTTTTCAAAAATTACTGAATTTATTTGTTTTGCCAGCACTTTGGCCATTTCGTCCATTGCTGTTGTATTTTCCTCTGCTTTATATTCTTCATTTATTGCGCTCTCGGCCCCTGATTCAGTAACCAATTCCCTACAAAAATCTTCTATGCTTGTATCCTCATGATCACTCTGATTTTTTAACCTTATATAATCAATTAAATCTGTTTTTGGATCATAATAACCCCTCTTTCTATCAGAAGCTATATGTTTTTTGATTGATTCCAAAGCTTTCTGATAATCCCATTTTTTTTCTGTTCCATAACTGTATATTTGTAATGCCTGATCTATTGAACTCTCAAAATCATGTATCACTCCATCCTTTTTAGACTTAGTTTCGGTTTGATCTAAAATATTTAAAATATCAAAAATACTAAAATTTTCTGATTTGTATCTAATTTCACCTCCCTCCATTCTGGTTAATTCTTCTCCCAGGTTTCCTCCAGGACATACCAATATTGCATCTTGAAAATGTAGTGGCTCTCCTAGATTAACTTGCCAATAAGTATCAACCGTATTTAATACTGCCGGCACCCCGTTACTTTTTAACATGCTTTCAAAGGGACTAATCAAAACATAACTAGCATCACTCCAAGAACCATAAGAATGACTTTCCACTTTATGGTTCAAGGCCACATGAACAGTGTTTCTCAATTGTTCCCCATTGGTCGCCACAAAAGAGGAAACAACTTCGTATTGACCATTATTTTCTTTTGGTTTAAATCTAGTTGCATGCACTGCACACAACTCTTGAATTTTTAGGGGTTCCGCTTTGTGTATCCGCTCCGTTCCTTCTGTCTGTTTTTCTTTATAAACTACTTTTTCCATCATTCTCATTTTGTGGACCACCATTTCTTGAGCTTGTTGATCACCTAAAAGTGACAATAACACCAACACCTCGCCTTGATTGTTTTTATTTTCGTCCCCAAAATATTTCATTTCTGCAAAGTTTGTTGCTACCAAAGCGTCAATCAAGGCGACTGCTCTTTGACTATAGACACCATCTTTCAATTCTTGGCTTAATTGGGGGAGGGTGGTATCTTGGCTTCCCATTTCTATGGCCAAATCCACCACTCCAAGAAGAGTTTTAGAAACCACTAAGTGTTCTTGTTTTTCAGTATTTTGGGATTGAGTCGACTCTATTTTATTCTCATACTTTTCAAAATCGGTCGTTGGAACCAGCTTCGGTTTTTCTCCCAACATTCTAGTTCTAGATCCAGTCAACGTTTCGTAAACCGGTAATTCTTCACGTCCTCTAAATGAAAAAGTTTTTTCTCCCAAAGTATATACAACTCGCCCAAAGCCAGCTTCATCTGTTTCAGTTTTTGGTTTTAATTTTTCAATTATTCCAGAATCTTTTTGTTCTACCTCTTTTTTTGAATAATAATTAGTTTCTCTTCTGTCAGCAACCAGGCGATATAGTTCTTCCCTGTTTGGCAATATCGCCGCTTCACCAAACAATAGTTGACGTTCAGAAATAATTTTTTCTACTTTAGCTTCTCTTTCTTGATGTAATTGTTCTGGTTTTTTGCCGGTAAAGACATCTCTAATTTTTTCATAAATACTTTCATCTACTGGCCTTTCACCATTAGTAAATGGTACAAAAAGATAGTCACTTCGATAGCCAGCTTGTCTTAAAATATTAATATTTTCATCACTCGCTCTACCCACCACCAATTGTCCTTGGTCGTCAACAAATGCCAGTCTATTGTTTCGAGCACAAAAAATTCCTACCTGTTTAGCTCGATCCATATTCATGCTTTCTCCGTCAGTATTAACACCAATAGTTACTCTGTCATCAGGAAATCGCGTATCCATACACTCAATTCCATCAACTACAGCAAACAATCCACTTTCTACCGGTTTTATTCCTTTTCTCTCGGCAATCGACCTAAACACTTCCAAATGACTCTCCCTAATATTTTTTGCTTCAACTGGTTCTGTTTTTATACCAACCTCTTGGTTGACTCCATTATCTATTCCCATGTTTAAGTTATAACACAAATCTACTTCAAATCTTTTTTTTTATAAATCTATCTAAATTTTCATCTATAATTATTTATATGATCAAACAATTTTTTGTTGCTTTTGTTAGTTTTTTGGCTGTTGATGGACTTTGGCTTAGCCTAATTGCTAAAAATTTTTACAGCAAACACCTCGGCTACCTCATGTCCAAAAATCCCAATTTTGTTGCCGCGGGTGTCTTTTATCTTATCTATATTATTTCTCTGGTAGTCTTAGTCATTTCTCCTGGTCTTCAAAAAGGATCGATGTCACACACTATCCTTATGGGAGCTTTGTTTGGTCTCTGTTGCTATGCCACCTATGATTTGACCAATCTAGCTACCATCAAAGATTGGCCCTTGATTGTCACTATTGTCGATTTGATTTGGGGGACTGTCCTTTCGGCCAGTATCACTGCCATTACTTATTTAGTTCTCAAAAAATGATTATCTGGTTAAGTCTTGCTTTAGTTTGGGTTTATATGACCGCTTGGTATTTGTTTTCTCTAATCAAAAAAAGAAATGATATTGCCGACACTGCCTGGGGAATTGGCTTTGTAGTTTTATCCTTTTTTTGTTTTATTCTCAACCCGACTATCAAACAATTAGTTACTTTTATTTTAATTTTTATTTGGGGGTTTCGTCTCTCTTGGCATATTTACAAACGTAATAAAAATAAACCCGAAGATTATCGTTATCAAAAATTCAAAAAAAATCCTTATCTGACTGTTTTTTTGACTCAAGGTTTTTTGTTGTGGCTGATTTCTTTTTCTTATATTTTTTCTAAATCTGATTTTTATTGGTTTAATTATTTAGGTATTTTAGTCTGGATCGTTGGTTTTTCTTTTGAAGCCATCGCCGACCGCCAACTAAAAAATTTTTTGAAAAACCCCAAAAATAAAGGAGAAATTTTACAATCAGGTCTTTGGGCTTATAGTCGCCACCCCAATTATTTTGGTGAAAGTTTACTTTGGTGGGGGATTTACTTATTCAATTTAAATTTGATCCAAAATTGGTGGACGATTTTCGGCCCTGTCACTATTACTTATTTAATTACCCAAGTTTCTGGTGTCCCACTTTTGGAAAATAAAATGTCTCAAGACCCCAAGTTTCAAGATTATCAACGCCGTGTCTCTGTCTTTATTCCCTGGTTTAATAAAAAATAAGTTAACATAAATTATGGCATTCAAAATTAATCAAGATTATCTTCGCAGTATTATTTTTGGTTTTCAAGATGCTCTAGTTTCTACTACTGGCATCGTTGTCGGCATTAGCGCCGGTGTCGACAATAAACAATTTATTATTTTGTCAGCATTAGTGACCATTTCGGTTGAGGCCTTGTCTATGGGTGCCGGTCAATATTTAAGCGAAAAAACTGTCCATGAATTACCCACCAATCGCCATCGCGACGACCTGCTTACTGGCGGCTTAATTATGTTTGTTTCCTATTTATTGGGTGGATTTGTCCCAATTATTCCAGTAATACTTTTCAACCCACCACTTAGCTCAATCTTGTCTGTTATTTATGCCCTAATTGGTTTATTTTTACTTGGCTTTTTTAAAGCCAAA
>Ga0116157_10002553_pt1 | contig 17689 bp, 13 predicted proteins | sample AD_UKC048_MetaG_FD_89882 | JGI IMG/M metagenome (GOLD analysis project Ga0116157, IMG submission 89882) | Active sludge microbial communities of municipal wastewater-treating anaerobic digesters from USA - AD_UKC048_MetaG | ecosystem: Engineered > Bioreactor > Anaerobic > Digestate | place: USA...
CAACGCCGATGTAGCTCAGTTGGCCAGAGCAGCTGATTTGTAATCAGCTGGTCGGGGGTTCGAATCCCTCCATCGGCTCAAAAGGATTAAATACAGTTGGGGAGATACCAAAGCGGCCAACTGGGGCAGACTGTAAATCTGCTGGCGTATGCCTTCGTAGGTTCGAATCCTGCTCTCCCCACCAACTTGCCGATGTAGCTCAGGGGTAGAGCACTTCCTTGGTAAGGAAGGGGTCGCGAGTTCAATTCTCGCCATTGGCTCAAACCTCTCTTCTCTTTCACAGAATTTCCCTGCAACTATTCTTCTAAAATCATCATTCAACATTCCTTGTTCATAATTCACTAAACTTTTATTCGGAACTCGACTTCATTTGTATCTATTTGTATTGGTATTTTTCATAATTTGCGAAATGGCAAGCGTTGCTAATAATCTAACACACCATTAATTACCATGAACGTTAAATATCAGGTAGAGAACTTCGAGAAATCAGTTAGTAGGAAATTCGAGATTTACAACAGCATTTTTACGGGACTTCCCATCAATCGTCAATCAGGTAATTTGCTTCAGCAATTCAGCAAAACAGCCGAAAATGGTTTGAAAAAATCGCAATCGCCAAAGGAGATTATTGATACATTTATCAAGGAATTAAATCAACCCATTAGCGATGAAAAACTGTATGAGTTACTTCACGATTTTATAAGAATAACCGAGCGTCAGGTGGTAATTTATGATGCAGTGGAGGATTCTGCCTTCGACCTAATCAACGACCTCAACGGCTCAAACTCCTTGGTATTTGTCCTAAAAGATTATATCAACAAAGGATACGAAGGCGATATTATTCAGGCGCTTGCTAACCTGAAAATTAGGCTTGTGCTTACAGCACATCCTACACAGTTCTACCCGGGAACCATCCTTGCAATTATTAACGATTTGGAAATTGCCATACGCAATAACGACATTGAAACTGTTGGTAAACTCCTTCAACAGTTAGCATTTACATCGTTTTACAAGGAAACAAAGCCATCGCCAGTTGACGAGGCCAATAGCCTTATTTGGTACTTGGAAAATGTATTTTACAGCGCTGTTCTATCAATCCATAAAACAGTTTTCGCCATTCTGCCCACCAACGGATTGGTTAATGAGGACCTGATAGAGTTGGGATTTTGGCCCGGCGGCGATAGGGATGGAAACCCAAATGTTACCAGCGAGGTAACACTTACAGTTGCTGAACTGCTCCGTAAATCAATTATCAGAAAATACTATGCTGAAATTAGGCTAATTAAACGCCATATCACATTCAACGGAGTGTTCGATGATATTCAACAAATTGAAAAGCAACTACAGGGCTGCCTCAGCAACGATTGTGTATTGAATACCGATGAACTGATTAACAACCTAACCGCTATCAAAAATCGTATTGACAAAGAATTTATAGGCCTTTATGCCGATGAGGTTCAAAACTTAATCAACTCTGTTATGATTTTTGGAGGTCATTTTGCCTCAATAGATATACGACAGGATTCCAGAGTTTTACGCGATGTGTTCTCAAGATTATCCGAGGGAAAATATGAGGATAACGCTTTTGATAATGATTTGAGTCGATTGCAATGGCTCGAGAATTTCAACTTACCAGTATTGAAACTCGATAATTACGCAGACATTACACACGATACCTGCGCCACAATTCAAAGCATCAAGCTTATTCAACAGAAAAACGGTGAGAAGGGCTGTAACCGATTTATAATATCGAACTGCGGTAGAGCGTCGGATATTATTATGCTTTATAAACTTTTCCAAGCCAATGATTGGGGTAATGGTATAATTCCAATGGATTTTATCCCGCTGTTCGAAACTATCGACGATTTGGAGAATTGCGATGCAACTATGGAGCAAATCTACAAAAATCAACCCTACATAAATCACTTAAAATACCGGAATAGTAAACAGACCATAATGCTTGGGTTCTCCGATGGCACCAAGGATGGTGGTTACTTTGCTGCAAACTGGTCAATATATAGGGCAAAGGAGAAATTGAGCAAGATTTCGGAGAAGTTTGGAATTCAAGTAGTCTTCTTCGATGGGCGCGGAGGTCCAGCTGCACGTGGTGGCGGAAAAACCCATCAGTACTACGCTGCACAGGCTAAGGATGTTGCCAACAAGGAGATTCAACTCACCATTCAAGGGCAAACAATCAGCTCCAACTATGGTACGCAGGTATCGGCCCAGTACAATATGGAACAACTGCTGAGCGCTGCAATCAAAAATAAGCTAGACCCAAGTTACCACGCCGAGTTTCCCGATATTCATCGGAAAATTATGGATGAACTAATGGAACAGAGCAAAGCATTCTACTGTGAACTGAAAAATAGGGAGGATTTTATACCCTATATGCAGAAATACTCGCCACTCAACTTTTTTGGAAAAACAAATATAGGTAGCCGCCCCGATAAAAGAAACCAAGGAGGGAAACTACAACTCGATAATTTGCGTGCAATTCCGTTTGTTGGCTCGTGGAGCCAAAACAAGCAAAACGTACCTGGATTCTATGGATTCGGATTCGCCCTTAAGCAGGTTTACAAGAAATATGGCGATAGTAATGTTGATGACCTCTACTGGCGTAGCCGTTTCTTTAGAACTTTGGTGGAGAATAGCCAAATGGTTCTGGAAAAAACCAACTTTGAACTAACATCGTTTGTGCAACAAGATGATAATTTCAGGGATATTTGGAAAACACTCCACGAGGAGTATAAAACAGCCATTGAATACTTACTAAAAACATCACGCTCTAAATTCCTGATGGAGAAAAACCCCAAGGATATGCTATCGGTTCAACTAAGAGAGCGAATCATTACGCCTTTGCTTGTTATTCAGCAGTACGCACTAATGGAATACAACACTGCAACTGAAATTGGCGATAGCCAAAAAGCCGATTCATTTGCCAATATTGTGGTTCAATGCTCGTTTGGGATTATAAATGCGGCAAGGAATTCGGCGTAGAGAATGAGGCAATTGGCCAATGTGTCAGTTAGGCAATGTGAAAGAATGGAGTAATGGAGTGGTGGAGAATTGGAGAAATTCTCGGACAAAGTACTCCATCAATCCAACGCTCCAATACTCCAGATTAAAGAAAAGAAAAACATGGAGTAATAGATAAATGGAGCAAAACCGCACTCCACTACTCCATCACTCCAAAATTTCTCCAGCAAGACTAGAATCGCTTATCCTCTTTCATCACCCTATAAACCGGAACCGGATAGTAATACCAACCCCACTGGGGCACAAGGTATTTATCCAAATAATTCCAGACTAGCAACCCATCATCGGATTGTGGCTCGAGAAGATAAGCGGCTACACGACCAAGTTTTTGAGAAGGCTTTACAACTATAGAGCCTTTATCGAACTTTACTTTGGTTGTAATAAACTTACCGTAAACATTATTGGTGTAATGCCCTTGGTTTAGTCTGGTTTCTGGTTTTAGAGAATCGATATTGAATTGTTCAACCTCCAGTGTTATTGAATCCATTAGGTACTCAACCTTTACACCATGAGATTTTAGAACTCGGTTTACCTCTGGGTCGTTAATTTTAAGAATATAAGCGTAAGGATAAGATATGTTTTGTGTTGGAATATAATCAGCAATATAGGGAACTGTAACTGTGCGTTTTCTGTCGGTTTTGCGGAAACGTTCACGGCCATTATCATCCTTGTACGCCTCAGCTTCGTAGGTTAGAATGGTTACTTTCTCGGGCGTTGGAACACCGGTGTACTTAACGGCAAAGGAATCAACTGCACTCAATCCAAGTTGCATAGTTTTGCTATCAGCAATCTCAATTAATCTTTTCAGTTCATCCTTATTGGCCGAGGAGTAATCGACCAGCGAAGCAATAAGGTTGTAGCAACCCAAAACCCTCGATTTATAGTCAGCATAAACATAATTCTCATTCAGAATACTAAACCTGTTGCGCAAGCCAAGGTAATTTGAAAAATAGCGAGGTTCCGAGGCATACGAAATCCAACCCTGCTTGTAGTCCTTCTGGTCGATAAACTCACCGTAAAAGCAGTTAAGCGTACCGTAATTGTTTAGTAGAATTGACGAAACAGTAGGCATCATCTTATCACGCATATAGTTTATCAGGTTTCTATCGCCATTAGGATTCATCATCCAAGTGAAGGTAACTGGCTCCTGATGGTATGAACCATTTGTTGTGTGGCAATCCATTGTTACCGCTGGATCCCAGCGGTTGATTACATTCTCAAGTACGCCTTGCATTTCGTTGGATTCCAACTTCATTGCATCGCGGTTAAGGTCGAGCATAAGTGCATTATGCCTCACTCCCACTGCGCTTGGCCCATTCTGATTTGTACGGTTCTTATTACTCATTTTATCGTTGCCATCGGCATTGAGGTTTGGACAAACCAGCAGCACCACATTTTTGAATATCTCATTATCTTTCTTTGCAACTAAATCGCGCACAAACATCAACGAAGCCTCTTTTCCCTCAACCTCCCCAGAATGAATGTTTGCCTGAATGTAAACTACTACCCTATTACCAATGTCCGATGGATTTTTAGGCAAAGGATCTCCAACAATCATCAAAGTAATATCTCGCCCCTCGTGAGTTTTGGCAATAGTCTCAACTTTTACAAACTTCGAATTCCGCTGTAATTCCTTAACAAACAAAAGAACCTCTGAGTGAGAGGATGTACGAGTGTAGTTTGAACTTTCGGCCGCTGTAAAAGGTTTATTCTGTGAAAACCCAAAATGAAAACTGATTAATGTTAAAAGGATCAAGTAAAGGTGTCTCATATACAAAAGTTTAGTTCTATGATATTTTTAACTTATTTTGGTTTAACTCAATCTATAGTGAAATACGCAAACTTCATAAATAATGTTTTTTATCAAGGAAACTGAATTAAAATAAATTTTGTTGATTTAGTTGCTAGGTTTTCTTAAATTTATCAGAAACGAAATTAGTAAATAACTAAAAACCAATTGTTATGAATGGAAAAAGATTGTTTCTCTTCTTAGCACTTCTTTTATCGATAAATGCCTATTCACAATTAAAGATTGATGCTGAAATTAGGCCCAGATTCGAGTATAGGGATGGATACAAAACGCTGCTATCTAGCGACCAATCTCCTGCCTTTGTTATTAGCCAGAGGAGTAGAGTTAACTTTGGATACACCGACGAAAAGTATACGATATTCCTCTCCGTTCAGGATTCACGTATTTGGGGCGAAGCGGTTTCGAAAACCGACGCGGCCTCAATAGACCTCTTCGAGGCATGGGCACAGTATAATTTCACCAATAACTTTTCGATGAAGGTTGGTAAGCAATCCCTATCTTACGACGACAAGCATCTGCTTGGGCCCAATGACTGGAATAATGTTGGAGCAACTCACGATATTGCTATGCTAAAATACAAGGAGGACGGATTTAGCGTGGATTTAGCAGGTGGTTACAACAATAATTCAGACAAAACGTACGAAAGCAACTACCCTTTAAATACCTACAAATATCTCAGCTATCTATGGATAAACAAAGCTATTACCAAAAATTTATCTGTATCAGTCTTAAATCTTTTGGATGGCTACCAAAAAGAGGAATCGGATGACACTGTATATACAAGGGCAACATCGGGCTTTTACGCAAATTACCTTAATGATTCTTCTTTCTATTCTATGAATTTATCTGGATATTACCAATACGGGAAATCAAAGTCTGGCTCAAAAATATCGGCATACTTCTTTTCCATTGCCCCTGAGTTTAAAATTTCACAGAAACTCAAAATGATAATCGCCTTGGATTACTTTTCTGGAGACAATGCTTTGAAAAGCGATAGTGAAGTTAACTCATTCTCAAACTTATATGGTGATGGTCATGGACTTTATGGCTATATGGACTACTTTACAACTATTGATAGCCATACCGAAGGAAGCGGCTTAGCCGATTTATACTTAAGGCTAAACTATAATCCATCGAAAAAAACGAATATTGAAGCAACCATTCACAATTTTCGACTAACCAACAACGCCATTGATTCTATTTCCACCCCAGGAGTACCGGTTAAAGCAGACCGAAACTTGGGTACTGAAATTGATTTAATGGTAAAGCACAAGTTGAGCACTAGTGCCGAGTTACGTTTTGGTTTTTCTACAATGCTAGCAACTAAATCAATGGAGATATTCAAGGGTGGAGATCATTCAAAGTTTCAAAGCTGGGGTTGGATGATGTTTGTTTTCAAACCAACCCTTTACAAATCTGAGAAAAAACAAAACTAATTATAGGAGGTAAATTTATGGCTTCAATAAATAACATGAAAATTGGAATTCGTTTGGCTATTGTGTTTTCGTTAATAGCCATTGTAACCACATTCGGATTTATTTATGCTTCACTCGAAACACGAAGTATTAAAAATGAACTGGATAAAATCTACAAAGTAAATCTATTAAGCATTGAGTACCTGATTGAGGCAGATAGGGATGCTTACCAATCGAGTATTGCCATTAGTCAAATCTTAGCAAACAGAGATACTGATCATGCTGAACTAATAAAAGCTATAAACGAAAATATTGACCAAGTTGAGCAACGATACAATAAATTCGAGGATGCATCCGACTTAGACAATTTGCAAATAAACAGTTCAATAAACCAGCAGTTTCACGATAATTTCAGTAAAACAAAATCTGTTTCTGCTGAAATAGTCAGCCTTATTAATCAGAAAAATTTTCAGGCGGCAGAAGAACTTTACTTTGGACAATATGCAACGGCTTTTCAGAGTATGCGTGATGCAATGGATAATTTCACAGGAATAAGCCTAGACAACGCTCAAACGGCATATAACGAAAGCGTTGCATTAAGCGAAAGGATTCTTGCCAGTTCAATCCTAATCACAATTATCATTTTAGTGTTCATAATAATTTCGGGATTGGTAATTACTAGAAGCATTACAAAACCAATAGAAACAACCGTTCATTACCTTGATCGAATTGCAAAGGGCGATTTAAACATTGATCTCGACAAAGAACTAGTCAATAGAAAAGATGAGATTGGCACATTAATCCAAAGCATGGCCGACATGACTGCGCGTTTAAATGAACTCATAATCAACATAAAACAAAATGCAACCCAAATAATTCATGCTAGCCAGGAGTTAAGCAGTTCATCGCAACAACTATCGGAAGGAGCCAACGAACAAGCCTCTTCTGTTGAGGAAGTATCATCAACAATGGAAGAAATCACCGCTAATATTCAGCAAAACACTCAAAATGCTGTGGAAACCCAAAAAATTGCCAACATTGCATCATCGGGCATAGGTGAAGTGAATTTAGCATCACAGGAGAATTTGAAATCAATCAAGGTGATTTCTGAGAAGATATCTATAATTAATGACATTGCATTTCAAACAAACATCCTAGCATTAAATGCTGCTGTGGAAGCCGCCAGAGCAGGAGAACATGGAAAAGGATTTGCTGTTGTTGCCTCTGAAGTACGTAAACTTGCCGAACATAGTAAAATTGCTGCAGATGAAATCATAAAATTCCTTACCGAAGGTATAAATATTACTCAGGTTATGGTTACAAAAATGGATGCCATCACCCCTGAAATTGCAAAAACATCTAGCCTTGTGCAAGAAATTGCGGCTGCAAGCCAAGAACAAAGCAATGGTTCAAATCAGGTAAACAATGCTATTCAGCAACTAAACATTCTAACTCAACAGAACGCATCCGTATCGGAAGAATTAGCGGCTAATGCAAAAATGCTTTCAGATCAGGCCGATTCTCTTTTTGAAATGATTTCGGTATTCAAAACAAATGAAATCCAAGGCAAATCATTTAAAATTGAAGTAAAAAAAGAAAAGAAACAGGAAGTAAAGCATGACGTAAAACAAGTTGTTATTAAAACACCGACACAGAACAAACCAATTCAACGAAAAGAAACATCTGAACATAAGAAATCATTCAAACTCAACCTAAACGACGATAAGCATATTGACGATAAAGAATTTGAGAAATTCTAATCGAAACTCTTTCATTTTAAATCCTTAACGATAGTTAATCGTTAAGGATTTTTTATTAATTACTAGCTAAACTATAGCCGATAGTTCAAATCATAATAATAAAATTCATTCATCAAAAACCTAAAATATGAGGAAATTGATATCTCTTTCGTTTTCGTTAGTTTTATCGAGTTTTATTGCATTTGCTCAAAATGTACCTATTACAAAGGCAAACTACGAACTACCGACACGCTTCTCCCCAAAGAAAATGGAGAAGATGGTTTTCAGCACCTCTGTGCAAGCGCATTGGTTAAAGAACAGCACCCGCTTTTGGTACAGCTACGAAACTAGCAGTGGCAAAACCTACTACATTGTTGACCCTGCCAAACGCACCAAAAATGTCCTATTCGATAATGTTGATATGGCTGCGCAACTATCGCGCTTAACAAAGGAACCCTTCGATGCTCAGCATCTACCCATTCAAAAAATTAAATTCATCAAGAACGAAACTGTAATTCAGTTTGAAGTGAAGAGTACACTTGTTGATGAGGATAAAAAGGATGATGAGGAAAACGATATGAAGCAGAAAAAGGACAAGAAATCTGCTAACTCCAAACCCGATAAAAAAACTTACTATTTTGAGTACGACTTGAGTTCAGGAAAACTTGTTCTTTTGGATGACTACAAGAAACCTAAAGAAAATCCTGAATGGGCAAATATTTCGCCAAGCGGCGAGATGATTGTATTTAGCCGTAAGCACAATCTTTACTGGATGGATAAAGCCAATTACGAAAAAGCCCTTAAAAACGAGGATGATTCCACCATTGTTGAGCATCAATTAACAAAAGATGGCGAAAAGAATTATAGCTATGGCTACAGTAGCAAAGAGGAGGATAATGTTGATGAGGAAAAGAATGCTGATAAACGGAAATCGGCTTGGATTACATGGTCGCACGATTCCAAATTCTTTGCAATGACCCGCACCGATTCCCGTAAAGTAAAGGACCTTTGGGTTATTAAAACTCTAACTAGTCCACGTCCAACCCTTGAGACCTATAAATACCATATGCCCGGAGAAAAAGAGGCTCCAATTGATGAACTATTGATTTTTGATTTGGCCAAGGATACTATTATAAAACCCGACATCAGTGCCTCTAAAGACCAGGATATTTCAATTCTAAATGCCAGAATTAAGGCAAGCGATAGGGATAACGATTACAACGCCACAAAATGGCTCTCGAAATATAACGATAGGCTATACTTTGTTCGCACATCGCGCGATTTAAAACGGGTTGATGTTTGCTATGCCGACCCAAAAACTGGAAAAATCACAACCGTTATTGAGGAGCGTTTAAATACCTATATCGATTTTGGTGGTATAACATTAACCAACAACGAAAAAGAACTTATCCATTGGTCGGAGCGCGATGGTTGGGGGCATTTCTACCTATACGACAATAGTGGCAAATTAATTCGTCAGATAACATCCGGACCTTACCATTGTGAGGATGTAGAAGGTGTTGATGAGAACACCAGAACACTTTACTTCACTGCAAACGGAAAAGAAGCTGATGAAGACCCATACTATTATCATTTGTATAGAATTAACCTTGATGGAAGCGGTATAAAACTTCTGAACAAAGGCAATTTCGACAACTACGTTAGCATGGATGATGCCAGCAAATACTTTGTAAACAACTATTCACGTGTAAATACAACTCCTGAATCGAAATTGGTCGATAATAATGGAGTGGACATTATGGCATTGGAAAAAGCCGATTTAAGCTTGCTTTTCCAAGCAGGATATAAATTCCCCGAGCCTTTCAAAGCAAAAGCAGCCGATGGAATTACTGACATTTACGGTGTAATGTATAAACCTTTCAATTTCGATTCCACAAAGCAATATCCAATAATTGAGTATGTTTACCCAGGCCCACAAACCGAAGCGGTAAACAAATCTTTCTCATCGCGTATGGATAGAACTGACCGTTTGGCGCAGTTTGGTTTTGTGGTAATAACTTCGGGTAACCGCGGCGGACATCCTGCACGTTCTAAGTGGTATCACAATTATGGTTATGGAAACCTGCGCAACTACGGCTTAGCCGACAAAAAGGCTGTTGCGGAGCAATTGGCTTATCGTCATAAATATATCGATATAAACCGAGTAGGTATTCACGGACACTCTGGCGGTGGATTTATGACCGCTGCAGCACTCCTCACATACCCCGATTTCTTTAAGGTTGGTGTTTCCAATGCGGGTAATCACGAAAACAATATCTACAATCGTTGGTGGAGCGAAAAACATCACGGAGTTAAGGAAATTGCCGATACAAGCGGAAATGTTAGCTTTGAATATAGCATTGAGAAAAACTCTGAAATTGCTAAAAACCTAAAAGGACATCTACTTTTAACTACAGGGGAAATTGACAATAACGTTCACCCTGGCAATACCATTAGGCTAGCCAATGCGCTGATTAAAGCCAACAAGCGTTTCGATTTATTTGTGTTCCCTGGTCAACGTCACGGATACGGAGATATGACAGAGTACTACTTCTGGCTAATGGGCGACTACTTCTGCAAGCATCTACTTGGCGATTATTCCAGCGAGGTGGATATAATGCCTATGAATAATGAAGTGGAGAAACGATAAAATACAAAACGGGGCCTAAAGCCCCGTTTTTATTCTAACCTAAATTTACCTAAACCTATGAACTAACAAAAATAATTTACTAAACCATCCAATAATCTCTGTAATTTCTCCTGCTCGGTCATTGCTTCGTACTTACGCTTTTCTTCAAGAATCGCCTGTCTTTCGGCCTCCAAGCGTTTTTGCCTGTTCGCCTCGTGCTTTGCAAGAACCTTATCCTTTAGGTATTTCTCAGCAACCTGAGGGAATAGTTCAAGTAATAACTCTTCCTTCTCGGTTTCAGCCAACTTAATATTTTCGCCATACTCGGGGAAAGTTGGGTTTGGCTGTTTCTTGTAGTTAGCAGTGTTGTATGGAGTTTCATCGCGTACGCCTGCAATCTTCATTCTAAACTCAGGGTCGATTGGCTGAGGTGTTTTTCCGTAAATTCCTTTAACCAAATTCACATACTGAATTGACTTGTTGGTATAGAATGGAAGACCTTTGCTCTCGTCAATTGCGCAGTTAACTGCCTGTGCACCCACAATCTGACTTGTTGGTGTTACTAGCGGTGGACAACCGGCATCCAAACGTACCGATGGGATTATTTCAAGAACTCTAGGTAGTAGTTGCTCCAACTTCAACTGCTTTAATTGAGCAAGCATATTGGTGTACATACCACCAGGTATTTCGGCGTGCTTAACATTCTCGTCGGGTGCTGGGAAGTTAAAATACTTTTCAATTTCCTGACAAGCATCAACCAGTGAGCTATACTTTCCGTTTTGTGCGAATAGAATAGCCTTTTCGAATAGGTTATCGATACGCGCTGGTAGAGTGTAGTTTGTAATATCAAAATCTATGGGTAACTCGTAGGTATCCAAATCCTTTAGGTCGGTTCTAATTTGCTTTAACTCAAGGTTAATAGCCTGAACCGCTTTAAGGTTAACACCTGTTTCAATTCCAAGTTTATCGCAGAATATCTGAATTAACTCAAATGAAGGAGCTGCAGGACCACCAGCGAAGTTCCATATTGCAGTATCAACAATATCAACACCATTAATAATTGCTGTAAGTGTAGATGCCAAACCATATCCAGGAGTACAGTGTGTATGGAAGTCAATTGGAACTTTAATTTCCCTTTTCAAGGATGAAATAAACCTTGCTGACTCCTCTGGGGTAACCAAGCCGGCCATATCCTTAAGGGTAATCATATCGGCACCCATTGCCTCAAGTTCCTTGGCCTTTTGAATATAGTACTTCTCTGTAAAAATGCGTTTTGGCAACGATTTTCCGCTAAATCGTGCAAGTATTCTATCCTTGGTTGAGAACTTTGGGTCAACTGTGTAGCAAATAGTACAGTCGGCCATTCCGCCATTCTCCTTAACATACTTAACTGTGCTGCGAATATTATCGGTATCGTTCAGCGCATCAAAAATTCGCATAATTGAAATACCAGATTTTACAGCATTCCTGTTAAAACCCTCAATTACTTCTTCTGGATAAGGATTATACCCAAATAAGTTTCTGCCACGCGATAGTGCTGTTAACTTTGAGGCATCGCCAATTCCAGCCTTAATTGTCTCCAATCTAACCCAAGGGTCCTCGTTAAGGTAACGCATAATTGAATCGGGAACAGCACCTCCCCAAACCTCCAAAGCGTAAAAACCTGCATCGCGGAAATATGGTAACACGCGCTCAACTTGCTGCTGATTCATTCTGGTTGCAAACAACGATTGTTGACCATCCCTAAGGGTAACGTCTCTAATTAGTAGTTTTTTTCTCACGTCTGTAGATTTTTGGCTATTTACACTGATTTCTAGTACCTAACTTTTTGTTATCACATTAACGATGCAATATTTAACGGCGAAATAACTAATAAGTTTTCAAATAGCCCCTCGAAAAAAGTGGCTTTACAACATAACTTTACAGCATATACACTGTTATGTTTTATCTGTCGTAAATCTTTCGTAATTTTACTGGCAAATTTGGTGGTTGTTCCTCATATTATTTCGAGGATAACCATAATAGGGAATCCGGTTAGAAACCGGAGCTGTACCCGCAGCTGTAAGTCCATTTTCGTTTTGCAACTCAAACTCTGCCACTGTTGCTTTTATGTAGCGGGAAGGCCTTGCAAAAATAGGACAAGCCAGAATACCTGCCAAAATTTACTCTTTTGTATAATGAGCTTCGGGGAAAAGGCTTTAGGAAGTATAATCATCATATTTCTATTACCTTTCAAAGAAGTTAAACTATTTTGCCAATGAATGCCTTTGTGTCGTGGAGTGGCGGTAAGGACTGCATGCTTGCAATGTTCAACTTTATGAAGAATCCTGAACACAGGGTTGTTTCGTTAATTAATATGTGCGATGAGGATGGAGTGATGTCGCGTTCACACGGCATTAAATCCGACCTTGTTAAACTTCAGGCTCTTTGTATGGGAATTCCAATTATTCAGGAACCAATTGGAGAGAACGGATACGAGGAAAGCTTTAAGAAGGCTGTAAATAGTTTGAAAGAGCAAGGAATCAATGCAGGGGTATTTGGCGATATCTACCTAGTTGAGCATCGGGTGTGGATTGAGAAGGTTTGTAACGATTTAGGTATTGAAGCAATTTTCCCACTTTGGAACAGAAGCACCACCGAGTTAATTAAGGAATTTGTTGATTTTGGGTTTAAAACAAAGGTTGTATCGGTGCGAGAAGATTTCCTTACGGAGGAATGGCTTGGCGTTGATATCGACAATAACTTTATTTCAAAAGTACTTGCAATGCCAAACATCGACCCGTGTGCTGAGAATGGAGAGTACCACAGCTTTGTGTACGATGGACCAACGTTTAAAACTCCAGTGCCAATTAAACTGGGGAGAAGATATAAGCACGATAATCATTACTTTTTAGAACTTTTATAATGGTAAAAAGGATATTCAAATTACTGAGCATTGCGCTAATTTCTATTAGCCAGAACTATAGTGTATTTGGGCAAACTCCAACAAGGATTGTATCGCTTGCTCCATCGCTAACCAAAAATGTTTACTTTTTGGAACAGCAGCACAAGTTGGTTGGTTGCACCAGCTATTGCGATACCGCAGTTGCCAATGGCAAGGAGGTTGTTGCATCGGCGGTTAAGGTGAATATTGAGAAGGTGGTTAGCCTAAAGCCCGATTTGGTTATTACCACAACAATGACCAACCCCGAAACATTGGATATGCTTAAGAAATTCAACATAAGGGTTGAAACATTCCCTACAGCAAAATCGTTCGACGAAATTTGCAAGCAAACCATTCGTCTTGGTCAAATTATTGGAGCAGAAAGCAACGCGAAGAGAATTGTAACTCAGAGCGAGATAAAGATTAAGAGCCTTGCTAGTAGTACACGAAAAGATAAATCGCCCTCGGTATTCTTTCAAATTGGCGCAAAGCCATTATTTACAGTTATTCCTGGAACATTTATGAACGATTACATTGTTTTTGCAGGAGGTAAAAACATTGTTACAAACACCAAAACAGGCTCAATAACCCGCGAGGCTGTTATTGCATCGAACCCCGATGTAATTTTTGTTGTAACTATGGGTATTGTTGGCGAGGAGGAGAAGAAAATTTGGGAAAGTTACTCAACTATTAATGCTGCTAAAAACAAAAAAGTTTTTATTATCGACTCAAACGATTCGTGTACCCCAACTCCTGTTACCTTTGTAAAAACCCTTGAACGAATAATCGATTTAATATATTCAAAATAGATATGGCCGGCTTAATACACGTATATACTGGTAACGGAAAAGGAAAAACCACCACAGCGGTTGGATTGGCCGTGCGTGCCATTGGTTTTGGACTAAAGGTTTGCTATTCATCGTTCCATAAAAATCCCGACAAGTACGGCTACCACGAAATTGGTGTTCTCGACAAACTTGGGGCGAAGGTTTTGGTTTTTGCCAAAGGGCATCCTCATCTCGATAAAACATTGGATGAGAATGAAATTCGCACAGATGTGGCAAAAGGAATAGAAACTCTTTCAGAACTGATTAAAACCGAAAAATTCGATTTGCTGATTATGGACGAGATTCTGATTTCGGTGCGCGATGGCTACCTGGAGGAAGCCAAACTCCTTGAGTTTATCAATAATAAGCCCGAAAACCTAGAACTAGTCCTAACAGGCCGTGGTGCAACCTGTGCAGTAATCGAAAAGGCCGATTATGTGAGCGAAATTTGTAAAATTGCGCATCCATACGATAAAGGAATAACTAGCCGAGGAGGCATTGAATTTTAGCAATGAAAAAAAAGTACCTGAGTTGGCTATTTTTCTCATTAACGCTGTTTGCAGCGTTGGTGATTGCTGTTATCTATTCGGTTTCGGTAGGTGAGGTTAAAATATCGATATCCGATATTCCCTCAATACTCAGCAGTGGCGATGGAATGGATTACTTCATTCTTACAAAAATTAGAATTCCTCGCGTAATTCTTGCCATTGCAGTGGGTGGTTCGCTAGGTTTAACGGGCGCCATACTGCAAGGAATTTACCGTAACCCTTTGGTTGAGCCATACACTCTGGGAATATCAGGTGGAGCCTCGCTAGGCGTTACTCTAGTGGTGATTTTTGGTTTGTACGACGCAGGAATGTATGCCCTTCCATTGGCAGGTTTTGTGGGTGCTTTGCTCACAATATTCCTTGTTTACACACTTGGAATGAAACGGGGAAATCTTGATATCAACCGAATGCTGTTAATTGGAGTAATGATTAGCTTTGTAACATCTTCAATTATAATGTTTTTGATGTCGGTTTCCACCACCGATAAGTTGCACGGCATCGTATTCTGGGTTATGGGCTCGCTCGATGAGCCAAATACAAACCTAATTCGGGTGATAATATCAATATCGATTATTGGATTAATAGCATCGTACCTGTTTGCCCGCCCGCTAAATGCGCTTCAGCTTGGACAGGCTAAGGCTACGCATTTAGGAATTAACGCATCAACATCAATACAAATACTGTTCGTAATTGCCTCGTTAATGGCTGGCGCTTGCGTATCGGTTGCAGGAGTAATTGGTTTTGTTGGATTGATTATTCCGCATTTGGCTAGGCAAATTGTTGGAACCGATTATAGAATTCTTCTGCTCAGCTCATTTTTAGGCGGCGGACTGTTTTTGGTACTAAGCGATATTATTGCACGAACAATAATTGCACCGAGCGAATTACCTATAGGTGTTATTACTGGAATGGTTGGTGGCGTTGTGTTTATGGTAGTGCTAAGTAATATCAGGCGAAAATCGAAACTCAGCTAAATGGACAACTTCATCAAAATAGATAATTTAAGTTGCGGATATGCTGGGGCATTCTCGCTTGGCAATATCAACTTTACTTTGCCCAAAGGGACATTTGCAGGGATTATTGGTCCAAATGGCTCAGGTAAAACAACTCTTTTTCGTGGTATTGCAGGCGATATTCCGCTTAAAAGTGGGTCGGTTAATTTGAATGATGCTAACCTTTCGCACCTAACAAACAAGCAGCGAGCGCAGAAAATGGCTATTGTTAGCCAGTTTCCCGATATAGGCGATTTAACCGTGGAGGATTATATACTTCTGGGCAGATTACCATACCGTAAACCTTTCCAGTTCTTTGAATCGGAGGATGATTATTCCATTGCCGAAAAGTATATGCGGCTTACAAACACTTATCACTTAAAAGATAAGCCAATGAGGCAGCTCAGCGGAGGAGAGCAGCAACTGGCAGCCATTGCACAAGCATTAACCCAGGAACCAGAACTTCTGCTGCTCGATGAGCCAACCTCGCACCTCGATATTACACATCAAGTTCAGGTGCTTAACCTGCTACAGCGGCTAAATCACGAAATGGGATTAACCGTGCTGATGATTATCCACGACCTAAATCTTGCCAGCGAGTACTGCGATTACCTGTTGATGATGAAAAACGGAAACCTACACTGCCAAGGCACCCCGTTCGATGTGCTTACCTACCAAAATATTGAGCAGGTTTACGGCACCTTGGTAATCACTCAAATCAACCCAAACTCAGGGAAACCTGCGGTATTCCTTGTTTCGGAACGTATGCGACAAAAAGTTAACCAACAAAATGGCTGAGATTTTTGTAATTAGACATGGCGAAACGGTTGAGAATAGCCAACGAATTTGTCAGGGACAAACCGAGGGAACTTTAACCAGCAATGGAATAGCGCAAGCCGAGGCTGTTGCCAAGCAACTATCGCAATTTAAATTACAAGCAATCTATACAAGTCCCCTTAAAAGGGCCCGCATTACTGCGGAAATAGTACAAAAGTATCAATCCGAAGCACCGATATCTGAGCTAAAGCATTTAATGGAACGTGGTATGGGCGAAATGGAAGGCAAAAAGTTCCCCGATAATTTCGATTACACCGCACCAATTAAGGATGCAGAATCACTTACCGATATGTTTAACCGAGTTGTTGAAAGTTTAAAGTTTATTGCCCAAAGTCATCCAAACCAGCAGGTTGCAATTGTAACGCACGGTATCACCATTAGAATGATTAAGTGCTATATCCATAATATTCCTTTGAATAAACTCAACGAAATTGAACTTCAGGGAAATGGAACATACTTTAGTGTACAGATTGATTAACAATTATTTCATAACTATATGAATTGGCTTATATTAATTATTGCAGGTTTGTTCGAAGTTGCCTTTGCATTCTGCCTTGGGAAAGCAAAAGAAACCACTGGAACCGAAATGGTTCTTTGGTATATAGGCTTTGCTGTGGCGTTAACCATAAGTATGGCGCTTTTAATAAAGGCCACGCAAAGTATTCCTATAGGCACAGCCTATGCTGTTTGGACTGGAGTTGGTGCTGTTGGTACCGTATTGGTAGGAATTATTGTTTTTAAGGAGCCAGCAACTTTTCTGCGGTTATTTTTTCTTACAACATTGATTGTGTCTATAGTTGGATTAAAAGTTGTATCGCATTAAATAAAGATTATCATTAGTAACCGACAAAACATTTTAATCAACAGGATGGTCAACCGAAGTTAACCAATCCTGTATCTTAGCTGCATAAACTACCAATTTATTCAGCATGG
>Ga0116157_10002556_pt1 | contig 17680 bp, 15 predicted proteins | sample AD_UKC048_MetaG_FD_89882 | JGI IMG/M metagenome (GOLD analysis project Ga0116157, IMG submission 89882) | Active sludge microbial communities of municipal wastewater-treating anaerobic digesters from USA - AD_UKC048_MetaG | ecosystem: Engineered > Bioreactor > Anaerobic > Digestate | place: USA...
ACTAACGAAAATATATTTCTCTAGCTAAAATAAAAGCCTATTAACTTAATCAATGATTTATGCGTGGAAAACAAGCTCCAAAAAGAAAATTTAAACCCGATATCAAATATAGCCGCCTAGATATCGCCAAATTGATCAACTATATCATGCGCGATGGCAAAAAATCGACCGCCGAAAAAATCGTTTACGGCGCCTTTGATTATATTGCTGCTAAAACCAAAGAAGAACCCCTGGGTATTTATGAATTGGCCTTGAGAAACATCGGTCCGTCTCTGGAAGTGCGTGGTCGCCGTGTCGGTGGTGCCAACTATCAGGTGCCTTTTCCGGTTTCCGATGACCGTCGCCAAGTCTTATCTTTTCGTTGGTTGATCAATGCCGCCAATAGTCGCAAGGGTAAACCCATGGCCGTCGCCTTGGCCGAAGAAATTATTGACGCCTCCAAAGGCGAGGGTACGGCGATGAAGAAAAAAGAAGATATGCACCGCATGGCCGAGTCCAACAAAGCCTTTGCTCACTTTGCCCGATTCTCAAAGAAGAAACGATAAACAATACAAATTACGAATCTGTTACCTGCCCAGATAGACATCTGTCTAGGCGGGCAAATATACAAATACTACAGGCGATTATTGAAATTTGTAATTTGAAAATTGAGTCATTGAAAATTGTTTAAAAATTGAAAATTGGAAATTAAAAATTATAATTATGCCCCGAGAATATTCCCTGGAAAAAACCAGAAACTTTGGCATCATGGCGCACATTGATGCCGGCAAAACCACTACGACCGAACGTGTCCTGTACTATACTGGCAAGAAACATAAAATAGGTGAAACGCACGAAGGCGCGGCCGAAATGGATTGGATGGACCAAGAAAAAGAAAGAGGTATTACCATCACTTCTGCCGCCACGACCTGCTTTTGGAAAGGCATGCGCTTCAATATTATTGATACTCCCGGTCACGTCGATTTCACTGTTGAAGTGGAAAGATCCCTGCGCGTTTTGGATGGCGCGGTCGCGGTTTTCGACGGCTCGCAAGGGGTGGAACCGCAATCCGAAACTGTCTGGCGTCAGGCGGAAAAATACAATGTTCCGCGTATTGCTTTTGTCAATAAAATGGACAAGATCGGCGCTGACTATGAAATGAGCTATCAATCAATTTTGGAACGCTTGAGCCCTGATGCTGTGCGCTATATTATTCCGATTGGCGCGGAAAGCAAATTTGAAGGTGTGGTTAGTCTTTTGACTATGAAAGCCTACCATTTTGAAGGGCAGAATGGCGAAGAAGTTGTTGAGTCAGAGATCCCTCCTGAATTACTCGAAGATGCCAAAAAATATCGCGCTGAATTGGTAGAAAAAGCGGCCGAGCAAGATGATGCTGTTTTGGAAAAATATTTAGCCGGTCATGAATTGTCCACTGACGAAATTAAACTAGGTTTGCGTAAAGGCGTTTTGGCCAACAAACTATATCTAGTTCTCTGCGGTAGCGCTCTCGCCAATAAAGGTGTCCAGCTTGTTTTGGACGCGGTCAACGATTACCTGCCGTCACCTTTGGATATTCCTCCCATTGAGGGTTTCGAACCCGGCGACGAATCCAAAAAATTAGTTCGCCACGCTTCCGACGAAGAGCCCTTTACTGCCCTAGCTTTTAAGATCGCGACTGATCCCTTTGTCGGTACCTTGACTTTTTTCCGCGTTTATTCCGGCGTGGTTAAGGCTGGGAGTTATGTTTACAATTCCTCCACCGGCGACAAGGAACGTTTCGGCCGCATGGTCAGAATGCATGCCAACCATCGTGAAGACGTTGAAGAAGTCTATGCTGGTGAAATCGCCGCCGCTATTGGTCTCAAAAATACGACTACCGGTGATACGCTCTGCGACGACTCCAATCAGATTATTTTGGAAAAAATCACTTTCCCTGAGCCAGTTATCAAAGTGGCTGTGGAGCCGAAAACCAAGGTGGACCAAGAAAAGATGGGTATGGCTTTGCAAAAATTGGCGCAAGAAGATCCAACCTTCCGCGTTTCTACTGATGAAGAAACCTTGGAAACTATCATCGCTGGCATGGGCGAATTGCACTTGGATGTTTTGGTGGAAAGAATGCGCCGTGAATTCAAAGTCGATTGCAATGTCGGCAAACCCCAAGTCGCCTATCGTGAGACGATCAAGCAAGCTGGCGAAGCTCAAGGAAAATATATCAAACAGTCTGGCGGTCGGGGGCAATATGGCGACTGTTCGCTCAAGATTGAACCGATTACCGAGCCGGATGAAGACGGTAAACTTAAAGATTTTGAGTTCCTCAATGCTATCAAGGGCGGTTCTGTTCCTAGTGAGTATATTCCCGCCATTGAAAAAGGCGTCAAAGAAGCTCTGGGTAATGGCGTGGTTGCCGGTTATCCCATGATGCATATTCGTGTTTCTGTTTTTGACGGTTCCTACCATGAGGTTGACTCCTCGGAAATTGCTTTTAAAATGGCGGCCATTATGGCTTTTAAAGCCGCGGCTCAAAAAGCCAGTCCGATTCTCTTGGAGCCGATTATGAAATTAGAAGTTGTCACGCCAGAAGAATATATGGGAGACATCATCGGCGATTTGAATTCCCGCCGTGCCATCATCAAAGAGATGACCAATCGCGGTACCGCCAAGGTGGTTGACGGCGAGGTCCCTCTGGCCAATATGTTTGGTTATGCCACCGCCTCTCGTTCTCTGTCTCAAGGCCGCGCTTCTTTCAGCATGGAATTCTCTCATTATGCCGAAGTCCCAAGAAACGTGGTCGAGACGATTGTCGGCGAAAAAGCCAAGGCCGGGAAGTAGAGTTGCCGTAAAGCGGCTAGGAGAGTAGGCATTAAATTATAAAAGGGGCGGAAATTATTCCGTCCTTTTTAATTTTAAATTTTAAAACTCAAATTTTAAAATAATTTTAAAATCTCAAACTATAATATTCAAACCGCTACACTAGTTGAATTAGTTAAAAAGTAATGGGCAGCTATTTTGAACTTTAAAATTGAGATTTATTTTAAAATTTAAAATTTGGATTTTAAAATTAAAAAGAGCGCAATCGCTCGCGCCCTTTGCGTTTCCGAACTGTTAGATTACCAACTCGCTTAGTTCATCAGCCCCACTCTCTCCCTGACCTCTCTCATTGTTTCCTCGGCTATCGCTCTGGCTTGCTCGGCACCGTTTTTCAATACTCTCATTACATAATCTTGATTCTTTTCCAGCTCGCGTCTTCTTTCCTGAATCGGTTTCAAAGCGCCAATAATCACACTGGCGAGCATCGGTTTGAATTTCGCGTATTGCAAATCGCCATTTTTGTAATCTTCCTTAAATTTATTGGTAATCTGCTCGTCATCCACAAACATTTCAAATAAATCCAATAAATTTTTGCCGCCGTTACCATTCTTGCCACCGCCAGTATCCGTCACGGCCTTGCTGATTTTGTCCTTGATTTCTTCTGGGCTATCATTCATAGCAATATATGATTTCGGTCCCAAGTCTTTACTCATTTTTTTACTTGGATCATTCAGAGCCATTAGCCTCGGCACTTTAGTGAGAAGCGTCTTTGGCTCGGCAAAATATTCGCCCCAGCGGTTATTAAATTTCTTCGCCGCTTTTCGAGTCAACTCCACATGCTGGTCTTGGTCATCGCCGACCGGCACTACTGTTGCGTGGTAAAGCAAAATATCGGCCGCCATTAGCGCCGGATAGTCAAATAAACCCATATTGATATTGTCTTTGTGTTGTTTGGCCTTGTCTTTGTATTGAGTCATTTTTTCCAATTCTACTACCGGCAAAAGACAATTTAAAATCCACGCTAATTCAGCGTGTTCCTTGACGTGTGATTGGATAAAAAACATTGATTTGTCAGGATCAATTCCGGCCGCCAAAAGATCAATCGCCATGTCCATTATATTGCCGGACAGTTCTGCTCGCCCGATATCGATTGTCAGTGAATGTAGATCAACGATCGAATAAATCGTCAGATACTGACCGCTATTTTGGAGTGTCACCCAGTTTTTCACCGCACCCAAATAATTGCCGATGTGCATTTTGCCCGTCGCCTTTATCCCCGAAAATATTATTGGTTTATTGTTGTTATTCATAACATTAATATATTACAATTAATCCCTATTGTAAATATACTTTATACTTTATACATTCTACATCCTACACCTCGATCACCACTGGCAAGATCATCGGCCGACGTTCGGTCTTGGAAAACAGGAATTGCCCCACATCATTGCGGATTTTATTCTTGAGATAATCCGGGAAAGCCTCGATTTTGGGGTCCGTATCATTTAATATTTTTTTGACCTTATTGCGCGTGTCCTCAATGATTTTCTTGTTTTCCTTCATATAAATAAAACCGCGCGAGATGATATCTGGTGAGTGTAGGAGCTTGCCGGTTTTTTTGCTGACCGTCGCGATGACCACGAGCATGCCATCGCCCGCCATCATCTGCCGGTCGCGAAGTACGACATGGGAAATATCGCCCACGCCCAGTCCATCCACGAATACGTAGTCGGTTGGCACTTTTTTATCAAGTATTTTTGGCCTCCCGTTGGTCGGGAATTCTATTATCGAACCATTATCCGGCACGAAAATATTTTCTTTTTTAAATCCGGTGCTTACCGCCACCTTGGCCGCTTCTTTCAGCATATAGTGGTTGGCGTAGACTGGCATGAAATAAGTCGGCTGAATTTGTTTTAGTATCTCCTTGATGTCATCCACGTCGCCATGTCCGCTCACGTGTACATCCATGATATCCGAGTGGATAATATTGTCCGACAGTCGGTACATATTATCTTTCAGACGCTGAATAGTCTTCTCGTTTCCCGGGATGATGGACGAAGAAAAAACTACCGTGTCGTCTTTTTTAATTTTTATAAAGCGATGGCTGTTATTGATAATGCGCGACATCACCGCGTTGCTCTCGCCCTGAGCGCCGGTACATAGAATCAAGATTTTATTGTCTGGGTATTTGTGAATATCATTAATGGCAATCAAGGCATTTTTGTTGAGCTTCACGTAACCGAGCTTTTGGGCGATTTCAATATTCATCTTCATGCTAAAGCCATCCAAGGCGATTTTTTTGCCCATGCTGGAAGCGATGTCGATAATTTGTTTAATCCGTTCTACTTGTGAGGCAAAAGTGCCAATAATAATCCTGCTTGGCGCTTCGGTGATAATCCTGGTTAGGTTTTCAAGCATCTCTTTCTCAGTCACTTTTTTACCGCCGCTTTGATGTGTAGCCGCCAAGCTTTCCAACATCAGAATGGTTGGCGTTTTGAGATTGGCCAGATGGCGGTAATCAACCGCTGGTCGGCCTTGGGGGTCAGTTTCCATAGTCCAGTCGCCAGGGTGAATAGCCGTTCCGGCCGGCGTCTCCAAAATTACGCCCACCGCATCCATAATAGAGTGTTCCACCGCGAAAAATTTTAGCTTGAAATTACCAAAAGACAATTGATCTTTTATATCTTTTATATAGATCGTTTTTAAATTTTTGCTGGAGCCTTTTTTGTAATCTTCCAGACGGTGTTTAATCATCTCAATCGTCAGATTGCGCCCGATCACTGGCGGATTGCCCAATTTTTCCAAGAGAATCGGGGCCGCGCCAATATGATCCAGGTGACCGTGAGAAAAAACCACCGCGCGGACATTTTTTTCTTGTCCTTTGAGATATTCAATATTGGGGATGATGTAATCGATTCCCGGCATGTCTTCTTCCGGAAATTGCAAACCCATGTCTAAAATGATAATATCCTTATTCTTTTCATTGCCGTTTTCCACGTATTCAAATACGGTCATATTCCGGCCGACTTCTTCACAACCGCCAAGCGGGACGATTCTCAATATTCCTTGCTTGCCGCCGGTCATCTTTTTAAAAACTTTGCTGACCGCGCCACTGGTTTTTTCCAGCGGTTTTTTGTTTTCCGGTGGTATTTTATTTACCGGGCTCATTTGATTATGGGGTTGATTGTCTTTTGTCAATTCTCTGTTGGGCGTGTATCGGCGGCTAAAATTTGGTCTGGTTGTTTCTTTGCGGACTTGTCCGCTCGTATTCATTGCGTTATTCGTTGGTTTATTCACCTCACTCGGCCGGGTGTATCTTCGACTTGGAGCTGACGCTGTATTGCGCCGGCTGTCAGACAAGGCGACCATCGGGTTTCTGGGGCCATTAGCATAAGATCTGCGATAAACAGATGAAGTACTTGGCCGTTCATTATTTCTTTTGTGCATGTCGGTGTAACTAAAGACAGCATCTTGCCTCGACTTATTGTCAAGTCGATTCGTTCTTTTTACAATCATAAAAATGTTTAATAATAAATATTTTAATTAATAATTCTACCTTCTTTGTGGTTAAAACCGCCAAGGTAGGTTGTTTGGTTCCATTTACCCAAAATTATTTTCTGGCACTTGGAGCCGAAATAGAAGAGAAGTTGAAATTGAATTAAATAACTATCGCCCTATCAAACCCTATCTTAGCCCTAGCAGTTGACCCAAGGGCGGGTTAGAAAAATATGTCCTCGCATTAAATGCTGGGTCTATCAATTCGATCATCTCATGATCCTGACGTTGGATTAATCTAAATCCAGTTTTTGGCAAATATGTTTTCTTAAAAGTGGCGTAACCGCTGACTGTAAAATCCGCATATCCGCGCTCTGGTTTATTAGGCTCTGGCTGGCGCACTTTCAGCAAATGGAGTTCACCAGCCACAGTATCCAATCCCTCAATAGCAAAGAGATCACCGGTCGGTGTGTGTTGAATGATTTGGCCTATCTGTTCAGCCAATTTATAAAAGCCATCGTATTCCTTATCATTTTGGGAAAATATTGCCGCATAATTTACTGGCGCGTCTTTTTCCGAAGTGTATTTATCTTTTAACTCGCAAGCTAGTTTTACTATTTCTTGGATTAATTTTTTAAAATCAACGCTAGTCATATTAAATTAATTGGTGCCGATGGTGAAACTCTAACTCCTGCGGGTTTCCCCACAGCATTCTGAATATGGAGCCCGCCCCGCTTCAAATGCCCTCGAGAGGATTAGAACTTCCACGAGATTGCTCTCGCTAGCTCCTGAAGCTAGCGCACCCGCCTGCCAGTGCCTATGCCGATGGGGAGACTCGAACTCCCACGGGTTTCCCCACAGCGTTCTGAACACTGCGTGTCTACCAATTTCACCACATCGGCCCGAGACATTGACAGGCCAGCTTGCACCGCCTGAAGCCTAGTAGAATTTATGGATTTATTTGAATCCTTTTTTTGTTTTTATATACCAGCCGGTAATGCCATTTAATCTGTCTGCCGAGTCAATTACTTTTTTCAGGTCAACCCCTTTGATTTTATCAGCTATGACATACGTATAGTTGGGGTTATAAAGAAATATTGCCGGCAGATCGGTCCGAATTAGGATATCTAGCTCTTTTAGCTTTTTAGCCTTTTCTTCTTGATTTGTTTCTTTTCTGATAGCCTCCAAAAGTTTATCACCCAATTCGCTCCGCCAGGCGGCAATATTCAATCCCTGATTACCGATTGCGCTGGAATGCCAAAAAGGATAAAGATCCAATTCACCGCCGAGTATTTCCCCAAACAGTAAAGCTTCAAAATTTCTTTCCGCGATTACTTCCTTTTGTATTTTAGCGGCCTCCGAGGTTTTTAAGTTCACCTTGACTCCGATGCCTTGCCAGTATTTTTGAATTAATTCGCCAATAGCCAGTGATTGTGGCTGATCGGTCGTGGTAATTTCTATTGTAAGTTCTTGGCCATTTTTAAATAAAAATTTACTCCAACCGTTGCCATCGCTTTCCAGCTGACCCTCAGTTGTCGTGGCTTCTTTGCTTTCTTCAGCTGTTATTTCTTTTTTCTGCCAACCAGCCTCGGCCAAAAGACCCTTGGCCTTTTCTAGATCAAATTGTTCAGCCCCTGCTTTTTCATAGCCGGGCATGCCTGGCGTTAAAGGCCCTTCAAGCACCGTGGCCTCATTGTAGAGCACTTCCTCTACTATTTTATTTTTTTTAATAGCCAGACTTAATGCCTCTCGGACTTTTTTATCAGCGAGAGCGGCATTTTTGGTTTGATTGAAAAAGATGGCTGTGTATTGGGGCAGGGGAACAGAATAATAAACCAAATCCTTGCGCGTTTCTAAAAAATTTTTCAAATTTTGGGGCAGATAACTCAATCCGTCGGCGTTTCTATTTTCCAGAGCATCAACCGCCGCCTCAAAAGTTGGTTGAAATTTAAATGTGATTTCTTCAATATATGGTCCGTCTAGATGATAATTTTCGTTTGCTTTTAGAGTGTATGATTTTATATAGCCTTGTTTGTCTTTAACAAAGGAGTCAAACTGATAAGGACCCAGTCCGACCGGCTTTAGATTCAATTCTGCCAAGGTGGCGTTTCCCGGCATAACATCTTGCCAAAGGTGGGCCGGCAAGATGCCAACGGTTAGATTTTTCAAGAGGGTGTCATAGGCCGCTGGCAAGGTGAACTGTACGGTGTATTCGTCAATCGCCTCGACCGCGATTCCGGTCCAGCTGGCGCGCAACGGACTCTCATAAACTGGATTTTGGATGGCCTCGATCGTAAAGATTACATCAGCGCTGGTAAATTTTTCTCCATCTGGCCAATCTATATCATCGCGCAGTTTAAAGGTATATTGAGTTTTGGCTTCATTTATGAACCATTCTTTCGCCAGATCGGCGATCAATTCGCCCTCGCTGTTTTGGCCAACTAGGCCGGAAAAAGTTAATTTTAACAAATCTTTGTCCACCTCGTTTGAAGCCGCGTAAAGAGGATTGACGTTTTGCGGCGCGCCGACCAGCATTTCGGCGTAAATCCCGCCCTTGGCCGGTTTCTCTACCAAATTATCCTTAACCAAAAGATAAGTCATCAAGCCGAGCGCCATTACTATTATGATAACTGCCGCTCTCATGATATTTTTTTCTTTGGGTGATAAAAATCTCGGTATGTATTTCAATTGTTTCCAGCTGGGCAGTCTTTGGGTATTTAGTTTTTCCACCAGCATCTCATCTATATTTTTTCCATTAGCCGCCTCTTGTTCGTCGCCCGGTCGCTTTTTTTTGAAATAAACAAAAATATTCAATTTTTTTAAAATCGCCCAAAATTTGTTACCCGGCTTATTGGCTTCAGCCGGGGACTGCGAGTTTTCGGTCATAAATTTTTATTGGAGGATGATGCGCGCGGCTCCAAGTCCGAGGAAAGCCGTGGCTAGGACGATTGAGGCCCAAAAGATGAACTTTTCGGCGCCTCTTTTGGCCATGTAGATGTTGCCTTCACCGCCAAAAGCGCTCCCGAGTCCAGAGCCTCTGTTTTGAAGAAGAATAGAAATAATGAGTAGAATAGCGACCACGATCTGTGAAATATCCAAAATCTGCATAAATAGAAACAAAAAGAGGTAATCCTCTTAGATTAGCTTAATAATATTAGATTAAAGCGTCAGTCCGCTTAGTCTTTTCTAGCATATCAGATTTGCGGTTTTTTGTCAAAAAGCGTGATAGTAGCTAGCAACTCGTAATTAGTAATTAGTAAATTGATCATTTTCCTCTCCGCTGTAGTCTCTCAAAGAGGAATCCGGCGACAAGGAGCCAATAAACCCTAACCCAGTTCAAAATGATCAAATATATCAATCAATCCGTGCTCATTTACCGAACCCCCGACAAAACCGCATTCTTTACCCTTGGCCAGTACTAATTTTTTGAGTTCATATGAGCCATTTCCCATAGCTGCTCCATATTTACACAGCTCAATAAATTGCCAATCATTTGTGCCATCGCCAACAGCCAGCATATTCTCAAAAGCCACAGCAGAATTTTCGGAAATATCTATTGATCCCTGTCTCTTGGAAACGCCCGAAGCGGTTACTATTCCAAACTGCAAAGGTAAAACTGCCGGATGTATGCTCCAACTAAATTCCAAATCCTTGGCAAACGTTTGAAATAAGTCTGTCACTCGTTTCTTATCTTGCTCGTCAACCGCGATAGGTATGATTTTTGTAATTTCAAAATTAACCGAATCGACGCTTAGTGATTTGAGCAATCTAGGCTCTTGTTGCAAAATATGTCGGTGGTCTTTGGTAATTGATGATTCTTTTCCATCTTGGATAAAATAATCATCAACCGTATAAAATTCCACATACACATTATTATCAAGACACATTTGCAAAACATCTTGGGCTAGATGAGTGTCAATTATTCTTTTCTTGGCGACTATCTTATCAATCGGATCGACGATCACCCCGCCGCCGTCAGTGATATGGATATTATTCAAATTGGCGTCGTTGATTATTTTTCTAATAGCAAAGTGTGGTTTGGCCGTGCATAAACTTATTCCCACGCCTGACTTATGTAGTTTTCGCAGACGCTCAATTATTATCGGGTGCGGGTCTGGAGAATTAAAGCCGATTTTATCGCCCACGATAACGCCGTCGATATCAAGAATTATCCATTTTATATCTGTCATAGTTTTAAAAAACACATTCCTCTGTCATTGCCCGGCTTGACCGGGCAATCCAGACAAAAAAACAAAAAGAAAAGAATTTATTAGAATAATAAGGTATGGGTCCCCGGGTCTCCCCCGCAAAACTCAGTGCGGGGTCGCCCGAGGATGACAGTGAATGGTGTTTCTGGTTTGAAAATTGAGAAATTGAGAAATTATTTGAAAATTGAAAATTGTAAATTGAAAATTGCGAAGCTATTCCCAGTGTATCTCCAACTCAAACTTTTTGAGCCTCTCTCTGATAAGCGGATATTGATTCAGCTTCTCATCTTGATTCAGTATTTCTTCCACCGCGGTCTTGCTCTTTTTGATGATAATATAATCGGTCAGTTTGGCCACTTTCAGCTGGTCGTTATAACCCGACTGCCGGATGCCATACACCTCGCCCGGACCGCGAAACTCCAGATCGCGTTCCGCCAATTCAAAACCATTCTTGCACTGTGCCAGAGTTTGCAGCCGCCGGATCGCTTCCACATTGTTTGATTCGGTAAAGAGAAAGCAATATGACTGCTCGCTACTGCGGCCCACTCGGCCACGGAATTGATGCAATTGCGCTAGGCCAAATCTCTCGGCTGACTCAATCAAAATCATCGTCGAGTTCGGCACGTCAATCCCGACTTCAATCACCGGTGTGGACACCAGAATTTTTGTTTTTTGTTCCAGAAAATCACGCATTACCTTTTCTTTTTCTTGGGGTTTCAATTTGCCGTGCATCAGCCCGATTGCTAGATCCGGAAATATTTTTTTGTCCAATTTTTCATATTCGTCTTTGACTGCTTTGACACCGAGTTTATCCGATGGGTCAATCAAAGGACAAATTACAAAAGCCTGTCTTCCGATCTTGATTTGTTCCAGCACAAATTGATATTTTTCCGGCCGTTTCTCTGGCGGCACGATTTCCGTTTTAATTTCTTTTCTGCCCGCTGGCATTTCGTTGATCACTGATAAATCCAAATCGCCATAAGCCGTTAAGGCCAGTGATCGCGGGATGGGCGTGGCGGTCATGGACAAGAAGTGGGGGATAGTGCCGTCATTATTTTTTTGTTTGAGCGCTTTTCTCTGACCCACGCCAAAACGATGTTGCTCGTCAATTATTACCAGTGCTAATTTATTAAAATTAACTTTACTTTGGATCAAGGCATGAGTGCCAATCACCAGGTCCAATTTGCCACTAGCGATCAGCTTATAAATTTCTTTGTCATCTTTTATCTCAATATTCGCTCGCTTGTCCGCGCTGGTCAAAAGCGCGATTTTGATCGGCCAATCTCGGAATAGCTTAGTAATATTTTCATAATGCTGTCTGGCCAAAATTTCCGTCGGCGCCATATAGCCGGTTTGATAAGCATTTAGGGCGGTATTCAAAATAGCCAGACATGCCACGATCGTTTTGCCCGAGCCCACATCGCCTTCCAAAAGTCGGTTCATCGGTTTATTTTTCTCCAGATCTTTGAGTATTTCCCAGCCGGTGATTTTTTGTGCCTTGGTCAAAGAGTAGGGGAGACTGGCCACAAATTTTTTGGTTTCTTTTTCTTTGAATTCTATTTTTTGCGCCAATGCTTGTTGCAAAGCGCGCTTGGCCAAACCAGCCCGCAACTGCACCATGAACAATTCGTCAAATTTTATCCGCTCCAAAGCGCGGTTCAGATTTTGTTGGTTATCCGGAAAGTGTATCTGTCTGACTGCCTGGTTCAATGGCAAGAGATTATTTTTTTTGATTATCTCCGTCGGCAACCAATCTTTGAGATAATTTGAGAGTCCGATGACCTGACTCATCACATAGCGCAATTGTTTTTCGGTCAGGCTTTTGGTCAGAGAATAAATCGGCACAATTCTCGCCGTGTGCGTCATTTCTTGTTTATAGAGGCTCACTTTTTCATAATTCGGATGGACAAATTGTAACTCACCGTTTTTATCTTCTACTTTGCCCGACAAAAAAATATGATCGCCCGGGCGCAAATTTTTTGTCAAATACGGCTGGTGAAACCAGACCGCTTTGACACTCTCCGTTTCATCGCTCACAATCGCTTCCGTCACCAATCTCTTCTTCCACTGTGAGCGTTTATTTTGAATAATTTCAATCTGGCCATTGATCGTCGCCGTTGTCCCGCCCTCCAACTCTTCAATTTTTTTGACCCGGCTCCAATCTTCATAGCGAAACGGAAAATAATTGAGCAGATCTTCCGCTGTCAAAACGCCCAGCTTTTTTAGAGCTGGGGCGATTCTTTTGCCCACTGCCGTGATATTTTCTATTTTGTGTTCGAGCGAGACAATCATGTGGTAAATTCAAAATTAAAAAATCAAAAATCAAAATGGCAGTTCAAAATTCAAAATTATATAAATCTATCTCTCCCTGGGAGATACCAAACTTTTGAGTTTTATCTTTTGACTTTTGCCTTATTTGTTCAGCGCGTCAATATCCTCTTGGTATTCGTCAGCTTTGGCTACCACATTATCCCCATAAAAACGATATTTTGTATTAGTTCCGCCGGAAAAATATTTCATGGCCGCGGTCCATTCGCCGCTTTTGGTGCCAGCGCCGTCAGCTTTGAGTTTGATGGCCGAGGCGATAAACGCGTCTCGGATATCCCACGGATTAGCTGTTTTTCCCGTGATCGCTTCTACTTTGCTTTTATAACCCATCCAAGTAGACGGGATAAATTGCGCCGGGCCCATCGCTCCGCCCCAACCGATCTGGTTGCCTTTGCTGTCTTTCATCGGGCAAGACACTGGTGTCGTGTCAATATCTAGTCCTAGTTCGCTGGTTATAGCCTTGAATGGTTCTTGATCGCGTGTCGGTTTCATTACTACTCGCCAGCTCTTTTCCGGCGGATCTCCCAACCGATTGCAAGTGCCGACATTTTTGCCCAAGTTTGATTCCTGCGTCAAAACCGCCAGAAGAAAAGCCGCTCGGACTCCGGTTTGCCCCGAGGCCCAGGTGGCAATCTCTACCGCTTGGCCAAAAGTGATATTTTGACTCACGCCTAAAAGCTGATATAACCGATTGCGGATTTCCGCCGCTTTTTTTTGTGCGTCGCTCAAAATATTTTGATAGTTAGTTTCCTTACCCTTTGTTTCTTTGAGTAATGTATTTTGTTCCCCAACCAAGCTGGTTAGCTGTTGTTTCTGCAACACCTTGATAGATAATAGATCTTCAGCTTCTGCTTGCTTCTCGGACAATATTTCGGCCTCCACTGCTAATTGTTTTTTTATCTCTTTTGTTTCTGTGAGCAACTCTTTTAGACCGCTTGACAGCTGGACGTATTGTTCTATCTCATCAAAAGCTTGAGATAAGTTTTCGCTGGCCGCCAGTAAATAGATGAATGAATAGTGGTCGCTTCTATTGATCGCCCGAAGGATTTCCGCTATCTGATTTTCCAGCCGTTCAGTTCGCTCTGTTTTTTCGTTGATTTGACCCTCTGTCTCGTCTAAATCCTTTTCAATCTGGTCAATTTTTAAATTAGTGGCCTTGACTTGCAAATTGATTGCTGATTGTTGGGTTTGCAATTGTTTAATTTTGTTTTGTAAAGTATTTTTTTCGCCTTTTATTGTTTTGAGCTGATTTTGGTAATCGGCGATTTGTGATTCTATATCAGCCAACTCTGATTCCAGTTGGCTTTTCTCCGCCTGGGCTGTTTGTAATTCATTGTTTTCCTCTGCCAATATTGGCCAACCCAAAAACAGGGGAGCCGCCGCTAATATTACAAAAAAGATGGCAATGATTTTTGTCTTCATATTCCAATTATATCATCAAATACTTTTCGCGCAAAACAAAACCAGCCCTTTTAGAGCTGATTGTTGGCAGTTATATTTTACCATTCCACTCTTGGTAAAATCTTTTCAAGTACGTTTCCATAAATTTATGTCTCTGGGCCGCCATCATCTTCCCTGTCTTGGTGTTCATTCTATCTTTTAATAACAATAATTTTTCGTAAAAATGATTGATGCTGTTGCTTGATTGTTTCTTTTGATAGTGTTCAAATGTTTTGTGTCTCACGGCTTTTTCTCCCGGTTCATATATTGGCCTATTGGCGTGTCCGCTATAAGCAAACACTCTGGCTATTCCTATCGCCCCCATGGCATCTAAACGGTCAGCGTCTTGCACGATCTTGCCTTCTGTGTTTTCATTGGCGTTTTTACTCCAGCGCCCTTGAATGATGCCGTAGTTATAATATCGCCAATTTGTTCTATGCTTTCTTTGGGCACCTGTTTCTTGTCCAAAATTTGTTTGGCAATTTTTGCACCGGCGCTGATGTCATTTTTATGGAATTTCCAGTCAGCAATATCATGTAGTAGCGCTCCCAATTCAACCACAAAAAATCAGTCTTTTCTGTGCTGTTTATCTTCTTGGCTATCTGCCACACGCGATAAGTATGCCACCAATCATGACCAGACCCCTCGCCCATTTGGCGCGCTTTCACTATTTCTGACACTTCTTTTATAATCCTTTTCTTCTGCTCAATATTTAGGCTTCCGTTATTCATTTTAAAATTAAAATTTTTACTGGTGCCCCCGTGAGGAGTCGAACCTCAATTACAAGATCCGCAATCTTGCGTCCTATCCATTGAACGACGAGGGCAAAGGCAATAGGTATTCATTGTTGTTTCCCAAGGGGAGATCCTCCTCTTTAGAGACGAAGAGGGCAGATTCGGAGAGGGAGGGATTCGGCCACGCATAATTTTCTGCTGAAAATTTGCGCGACCCCGCCTCGCGGTCGCGCGGAGGCAACATCTTTCTATTTTGCTGAATATAAAACTTGGCGGTGCATTCGGGTTAAGTATAAATTATTTGAAGGTATTTTGGTGGTTTTTGGAAAAAAGCTAACTAATGTATGTGGGTCAACTAATACATTCCATTTTATAATCATCAGAAAAATTTTCACGGTTTAATCTTTTTTTCTCTCGCACGGCAACACTAAATAACTTCTCTAATTCTTGCTTAACCTCATATATGCTTTTAAAAATCCAGAAGTCTTTCTTTTTGAGAGCACTGTTGTCTTCTAAATATTTAGCCAGACATTCTTTACCATCACCAGATTTGATTATAGCCTCACCTTCTAGAGAGATAAATTGATACTCGGGGCCCCACCATAATTCATAGGCGTCGAAATCATCATCATAAATAGTTTTACCACAAAATACAAATCCTACTGTATTCGCTATTTTATTTTTTTGAAGTTCTTTCTTTATATCCTGCTCGACAAATGACTTAAATTCTTCGGCGATTTGTTTTAGTTTTTTATTCCCCAATTGAAATGACTTTTCGTAATTAGAGCAGAAGATTTTCCAATCTTTTCCGTTAATATTATTGATTCCGTGATTAAAAATTATTAACGGAATATCGTTGCTGTTAAATTTATATATTTTATCATTACCATCTACATTTTTTATCGACCCATTACTTTCCTTTAATTGGTATCTAGTATCAGCACATACGCAAATTCCGTTTTTACATAATGCAGTAAGAATTAAAGTCATCTTTATAATTTAACAGTTTAAAATGAGTAATCTAGTAAAACAGATGAATGGGTCATGCCGATAAAAAATTGTCATGGCGGTGTCGATGTCCGCAATTTCGAACTTACGCTCTCGACACTTAAACCTATTATACGACAATTTCGCCAATTATTCAAGGAAAATCCAGCCTGGTTTGAGGTCCCGGCTTTCGCTGTAAAACCTTATTAAATTTTGGCTTGAAATAAATCGCTCAATATTGGTCTTTTTCGATCAGGTTTTTCTCTTTAAGATATCGACTGACTGCATACCAAATTGAGTTTATTACTGGTATTAATAACGCCCAACGAGGGTCTTTTTCTACCCATGCGATTACAATCGGCAGTATCGAAGAAATTCCAGAGTAAAAAAAGACGATTATCAGGTGCTTAATGGCTTCTTGGGTTGGTTGTCTCATAGACCTTTTAGAATGTTTAATGCTTGCTCAATATGTTCAATCGCCTTGGCAACGTCAGGCGATTTTTTGACCTCACTTTTTTCCTGTCTGAACTTGGAGATCCACTCCATTAAGTGATCTCCCGGGCAGGCAGTGGCCGCTTTCGGGACTTCACGGTGGCCAAGCACATTATTGATGTTGATGTTGTATTTTTCCATTAGCTTCAATAATAAATCATGCAAGGATTGCAGTTGCTCGTAGGTCGGGAATTCGTTCATAAAATTCCCGGTCAAACAAATGCCCAGTGATTTATAATTCATGCTTGAGGCACTGGCGTGAGCTCCCACTGTGTCCTCTGATCGTCCCGGCCAGACCTTGCCATCGGCGGTTATAAAATAATGGTAGCCGATGTCGCCCCAACCCTTTGAGACATGGTATCTTTTGACGGCTTCAAAAGTTGTTGTGTCTCTGGCGGTGGCGGTGTGGTGGACTATCAGATATTGAATGTTTTCTGGTTTAAGACCCATATTTGCTTAGTGTTACTAATAAATTTATTAAGGCGGTTATTAACCCGCCAATTGACGCCGAGGCAACCAGCCAAAAAAATCTTTTTAGCCAAGCCACGTCGTTTTTGACCGACCCCATTTCAGAATTGATAATCTCAATATGTTTGTCGATATTATCAAGTCTCTTATCCTGCATTTTATTTTGATATGTTTCCTCGTTCATACTTTATTGTTTAGGCACATAAGGACGCGAATAGGTTTTAAGCAGACCTTCGCTTTCAAGCAGTCGTTCCAGCTTGTCTCTAAATTCACGATCCCTCCAGAATTTTTCTTTTTCAATATCGACCTCCCTTATTTTTACTCCCATTAATCCATACAGGGCCTTGGTGATTGCTGTCATTCTGTCATCAGTTGTTTTCCCGGCCGTCACATATAATCTGCCGATCATGGTATTGAGAAAATGCATCTTATAAGGATCAGCTCTGAATGTCTGCCCGCCCCCAGCTTTCGGAAATGATTTAACCTCCAGCCATTGTTTTAATCCCGGGATTTTATCGACAAATGGATAGACCCAATTAACCTCCTCAATCGGGCGGCCGAAGAACAGGTTTCGGCCGGTTGTCGCGTCGATCGGGTATTTAAGCAACGGTGATATTTCGCTCAAAAGCCCTTCGGCGGTCCGTTGAAAACTTCCTCTCGATAATTTATTGAGATCCTCCAACGGCAATCCCAGTCCGTAGATATATTCTGGCAAACCTTTTGTTTTTCCCGGCAGTCTGA
>Ga0116157_10002558_pt1 | contig 17670 bp, 11 predicted proteins | sample AD_UKC048_MetaG_FD_89882 | JGI IMG/M metagenome (GOLD analysis project Ga0116157, IMG submission 89882) | Active sludge microbial communities of municipal wastewater-treating anaerobic digesters from USA - AD_UKC048_MetaG | ecosystem: Engineered > Bioreactor > Anaerobic > Digestate | place: USA...
CCCCAGAAGATAAAGGGCTTCCCCCTCTTCATTCAGGATGGGGATCTTCTTCGTATGGAGGATCCGCGTTCCCAGATCCCGGGTTTCGATGGACTCTTCGCGAATGTCCACCAGTGTCTTCCCGGCGAGGGTCTCCCGGTCCTTGGCGGTAAAGAAATCCGCCTGCCCTTTGGGGAAAAAATCGTAATCGTTTTTGCCGATCAAATCCTCCCGGCGCATACCGAGCAGTTTTTCCCCGGCCCGGTTGAACCGGACAAAGTTCAGGGCTTTTGCGTCCTTGACAAAGATCATGTCGGGAATGTTCTCGATGACGCTGGCCAGGAACTCCTGCTCCTTCCGCAGCGTCTCCTCCTTGGTCCGCAGTTGCTCATACACGGCTTCGAGATCCAGAATCTTCTTCTCCAGTTTGCGGCACAGGGCTTCGTTGTGCCGGCGGAGGAATTCCATCTCCTCCTCCAGGGATGCCAGCGCCGGTGATTCCGCCCGGCGCTTTTTGTTCAACAATTCCTGGAAGATGCCCATCAGCACATCCGGATCCTGGGGCTTGAGGAGGAAGCGATCGGCACCAAGGTCCAAGCCGAGCGACTGATCCTCCTGTTGGGTATAGGTAGCCGTGTAAAATACAAAGGGAACGCGATGCAGGCGATCATCCGTCTTGCAGCGGCGGCAGAGGGCATAACCGTCCATAACGGGCATGAGGATGTCGCTGACGATGAGATCCGGCGGCGATTGGCGGGCGATCTCCAGGGCGTCGGCGCCGTTTTCCGCTTTCATGACCTCAAAGCCGTGTGTTTTCAGCAATATTTCGAGCAAATAGAGATTTTCCGCATTGTCGTCGACGATCAGCACCCGGTCCATAAGTTGGTCACTTCCCTTCCCCGCCGTCCGCCCTTAGGCATAGCTGTTGTTCGACCTGTTGCATAAAGGTGTCGGGATTGATCGGTTTCTCGATATAGCCGTTGCATCCCGCCGCGATAGTCTTCTCCCGATCCCCGGCCATCGCATACGAGGTGACCGCCACAATCGGGACCGTTGCCAGGTCCGGCTTGGTCCTGAGCGTCCGGGCCACGGCATAGCCGTCCATGACGGGAAGCTGGATGTCCAGAAGGATCAGATCCGGCTTTATCTTTTCGGCCATTTCAATCCCTTCCCGGCCGTCCCGGGCCTCGCACACCTCGTAGCCATTCTTTTCCAGAATAAACTTGACGAGATAGAGGTTCTGTTCGTTGTCCTCGATTACCAGGATTCTGCTTTTCATGTCTGACTCCCTTTCGCCGGTATGGATACCGTAAACGTAGTCCCCCGCTGCCATTCGCTTTCCACCCGGATGTCGCCGCCCATCAGTTCCAGGAGCTTCTTGCAGATGGACAGCCCCAGTCCCGTCCCTTCATACATGCGGTTGATTCCGGTGTCTATCTGACGAAACGGTTTGAACATCTCGTCGATATTCTCTTTTTTCACGCCGATGCCGGTATCGGCCACGCGGATGATATAATTTCCATCCGCCGCCACGCAAGAAATATTGATGCTTCCCGCATCCGTAAATTTTACGGCATTGCTCAACAGGTTTAAAATTATCTGTTCCACCCGGCGGGCATCGCTGTACAGCTCCCCCACCTCCGGGGCGATGGCGACCTCGAGGCGCAGGCCCTTCTTTTCCGTCAGGGGCCGGCATGTCTGCACGATCTTGTCGATGGCCGCCCGCAGATCGAAGTTCTCCCGGGAGATCTGGAGTTTGCCCGCCTCGATCTCCGAGATGTCCAGGATATCGCTGATGAGCGCCAGGAGGTGGTTGGCGCTGGTGCGCACCATTTGGAGCTGCTTGCGCTGTTCATCGTTGAGCGGTCCCACCAGGCCCTGGAGGAGGATGCCGGTAAAGCCGATGATGGAATTCAGGGGCGTCCGCAACTCATGGGACATGGTGGCCAGAAACGCTGATTTCATCTGGTCCGCCGCTTCGGCGTGTTCCTTGGCCTGCATCATCTCCATATTGCTCATCCGCAACTGCTGCGTCCGTTCCTCCACGAGGGCCTCCAGGTGGTCGCGATGCTTCTGGAGCTCCTGTTCCTTGACCATGAGGACCCGCTCGGTGCGGCGCCGCCGGACGAGATTGAAGAACAATGCCGCGATGAGGGCCGCCTGGGCGGCAAAGATCAGCAGCGCCATGAGCACGATCCCACGGTTTTCCTCCCAAAATGATTTCTCCCGGTTGATCAGGATGCTTGCGGCGGGGACCAGGTCGGGGGAAACCCCCAGCGCTCGAGCTGCCGCCAGTCGTACATATTCCGTATCTCCGCCTCGATTTTGAGGGGGTATTTAACCTCCCGGTCGGAGATCATTTTGACGGCGGCGGCGGCGGCGGCATTACCGTAGGCTTCCGCGCTGGTGAGATGGCCGCCGAGGATGCCTAGGCCGAGGACGGTGTCGTAGAAGCCGAAGATCGGGGCATTCGCCCGGGGAGCGAGTTCCTTCATCACCTGGACGGTAGTGCAGGGATTGCCGTCCCGATCCCGGACATAGGTGAGGATCAGGATGGCGGAGTTTACCGGGGTGAGGGAAAGACGGTCGGCCAATTCCCGGGGGGGCACGCCGTCGAGGTAGGAGACATCCCGGGGCCAGCGGATTCGTTCCACGGCCCGGCGGGTCCTCTCCCGGTAGGTTAGGTCGTCCTCGCCCTGGCCGGACACCACGAAGAGACGTTCCGTCCGGGGGAAAAAGAGCCTGATCCGCTCGATGGTGCCGGCAATGTCGGAAGTGCTTTCAACCAGACCCGTTTTTTCCCCGGCCAGGATCCCCGGAATCTGGTCCTTGCCGGGAAGGAGGTATAATTTCGGGACGCCGGGAAAGAGCTCTTCGCCATGAGACAACAGAAAACCGCTGCCGGCCGGCATGACACCGATGACAAGATCGATGCCCAAATAACGGTACTTCGCCCGGAGCAAATCCCGAAAGATGATGAGAAACTCCGGATCGGCCAGTTTCCTGCCGTCCATATACTCGTAGCTCATCTTGGCCGGCGGGGAAAGAACCTTATGGATGCTGTCGCTGAAGGCATGATCGAGGGAGTTGAACCACTGGGTGACGTAGGGCTGGGAGGTAATGATCAGGATATGCGCGCCGTCCTCCTTTTTGCCGGCCGGCGGTTTCCCTTCGGAAGCCGGCGCCGGACTCCCCAAACCGAGGAGAATCAGGAGAGGCATGAGGAACAAAACAGCTCGTATTTGTTGCTTATATTGCATGCTGGGTAATCAATTTATGAAAAAGGTAATCTCGACCTGTTTTAAAATTCCCAGTTCAAATTTACCAATACATCTATCATCTCCCTAAATCTACTTATTATTTCTAATTGAACCTTGGCATCTGGCGATTATTCTCGCCAAAATAACGGCTCAGCGAATCCAAGAGATAATGTAACATTCCGGTTGGCATGACACACAGCAGGAGATTTATAAAGTAATTATGATGACTTTTTACGAGTTCATCAATTATATCAGATGGGAAACGCTTCGGGAACGACTAATTCCTTCCCCGGCGGCGGGGAAGATCGAAACAGTTGAAAAATCCGCGTATTCATTCTATAGGCATCTGCCCGGCAGGAAAAAGGAAAGGAAACCGACATGGAACCCGATCGCAAAGACAACTATCTGCTGCGCGTTATCAGCGATGACGGCGGCATTCTGGGGCTGGCCTGCGACACGACGGCCCTGGTGGAGGAGGCCCGGCGGTTGCACGGCACCTCGGAAACGGCGGCGGCAGCCCTGGGCAGGACCCTGACGGGAGGGGCGCTCATGGCCGCCCTCCTGAAGCGGGACCAGCGGCTGGCCATCAAGATCGAAGGCAACGGACCGCTGCGGAAGATCATCGTCGAAGCGGACAGCGACGGCACGCTCAGGGGATTTGTAGGCGACCCCACCGTCGCCCTGCCGCCCCGGGGGGAAAAGATCGACGTCGCTGGGGCCGTGGGGAAGGAAGGGCTTCTCACCGTCATGAAGGACCTGGGGGCCAAGGAACCATACAGTGGCATCGTCCGGCTCCGGACCGGGGAGATCGCCACGGATCTGGCCCATTATTTTGCCGAGTCGGAGCAGATTCCCACGGCCATGGCCTTGGGCGTCCATGTCGATCCATCCGGAGCCGTCAGCGCCGCCGGGGGATTTCTGATCCAGACCCTCCCCCCGCCCGACGCGGCGCGGGTGGATCGCCTTGCCGACCGGATCGGCGGGCTGGACCCCGTCACCCGGATGCTCCGAAACGGCTGTACGCCTGAGACGATCCTGGCAACCATCTACGGTGATATCCCCTATCGACTCCTGGAGAAAAAGGCCCTCATCCTCCGATGCACATGCAGCCGAGACCGGATCGAGCGGGTCCTCATCTCTCTGGGGCCGCAGGAGATTTCCGCCCTCATCGCCGATCCCGGAGAAGCCTCCGTAACCTGCGAATTCTGCCGGGCCGCCTATCATTTCCGGCGTCAGGATCTGGAACAGCTCCGGGCGGAGATGCAAGCCTGAAATAAGCCCCTTTATCAGCAATCTATTCCTGCGTTGCCCGCCGCAAATCAAACGAAGTCACTCCCGGCACATTTTTTCCACCCCCGGAGAGGCAATTCGATCGGCACGGTCCGGAACAGTGCCTTCCTGCTTATGGCCGCGAAAAGGATGCGGTATCCTTTGGAAGGCTATGCGATTCGGGAAGGAGGCGCCGTTCGGAGACAACGAGTTTTTGACTTTGGCTTTACTCCCGTGATAGGTAGATTTCTAAAGTGCCGGTGGATGCGGCGCGGGCGGCGGAAAATAAAATGATAACAAAAAAGATACGTCAGACAAGTTAACTGCATCTGCCGATATTGCGGGAGAAGGGACGATGGCGAAGCTGACTCTGGCGGAATGGCTGGCGCGGCTGGAGAAGAACAAACGGTTTTTGGACAATGTCCGGGCGCTCAAGAAGATCCCGCCCCGGGAGGGCCAGTACGCGGATTTCCCCGCCTGGCTCCACCCCCGCCTCCGGGAGGTCTTAGCCGCCCGGGGAATCGGGCGGCTTTACAGCCACCAGGGCGAGGCCGTGGAACTGGTAAGATCCGGCCGGGACGTCGTCCTGGTTACACCCACGGCAAGCGGCAAGACGCTCTGCTACAACCTCCCGGTATTGCAGCGTATTATCGAAGAGCCGGAAACCCGGGCCCTCTATATTTTTCCCACCAAGGCCCTGGCCCAGGATCAGATGCACGAGGTCCACGGCCTCATCGGCGATCTCAAAGCAGACATCAAGACTTACACCTACGACGGCGACACCCCGGACGACGCCCGGCAGGCCATCCGCCGCCAGGGCCACGTGGTGGTCACCAACCCCGACATGCTCCACGCCGGAATCCTCCCCCACCATACCAAGTGGCAGAAATTATTCGCTAATCTGAAATACATCGTCATCGACGAACTCCACGTCTATCGAGGGGTCTTCGGCTCCCACCTGGCCAACGTGATCCGGCGGCTGGTGCGGATCTGCCGGTTCTACGGCCGGGACCCCGTTTTCATCTGCTGCTCCGCCACCGTGGCCAATCCCCGGGAGCATGCCGAGGCGATCCTGGAGCGACCGGTGGCCCTGATCGCGGACAGCGGCGCCCCAACGGCAGGCAAGACATTCATCCTCTACAATCCGCCCATCGTCAACCGGGAGCTGGGGATCCGCCAGTCGGCCCTGACGCCGACCCGGATCTTGGCGGCAGAACTGATTGAAAACGCGATCCAGACCATCGTCTTTGCCACGAGCCGCCTGAACGTCGAGGTCCTGACGAAATATCTCAAGGATCTCTTCGCCAAGGGAAAACCCGTGGATCCCCGGTCCGTCGCCGGCTACCGGGGCGGCTATCTCCCCAACCTCCGCCGGGAGATCGAGGCGGGACTCCGCAAAGGGGACATCCTCGGAGTGGTGACCACCAACGCCCTGGAGCTGGGCATCGACATCGGCGACCTGGAAGCCTGTGTGATGTGCGGCTATCCCGGCTCCATCGCCAGCGCCTGGCAGCAGGCCGGACGGGCGGGGCGGCGTCAGGGCCAGAGCCTGGCGCTGCTCATCGCCCGGAGCAGCCCCATGGACCAGTTTCTCGTCGAACATCCCGAATACTTCTTTTCCCGCTCCCCGGAGCACTGCCGGATCAATCCGGACAACCTCCTCATCCTCCTCCATCACCTGAAAAGCGCCGCCTTCGAGCTGCCCTTCGAGCGGGGGGAACGCTTCGGGAAGGAGAATCTGGAGGAGCTGCTGGGCTATCTGGAGGAAAAGGGCGTCCTCCACCAGGTCGAGGGGCGGTGGCACTGGATGGCGGAGAGTTATCCCGCCGACGAGGTGAGCCTCCGGAGCATCAATCCGGAAAACGTCGTGGTCGTCGATGCCACCGACGCCGGCAAGCCCCGGGTCATCGCCGAGGTGGACTGGGACAGCGCCTTCACCACCGTCCACGACGACGCGATCTATATGGTGGAATCCCAGCAATATCATGTGGATAAGCTCGATCTGGAACGGAAGACCGCCTATGTCCGCAAGGTCGATGTGGACTACTACACCGACGCCATGACCTACACCAATGTCCGGGTCATCGACTCATTCGCCGGGCGCCGTCCCGGACCGGCGATCGTGGAGCACGGGGAGGTCCAGGTGGTCCGCAAGGTCGTGGGCTTCAAGAAGATCAAGTTCTACACGGCGGAGAATCTCGGCTACGGCGACGTCGCCCTGCCGGAGAAGGACATGCACACGACGAGTTACTGGTTCACCATCCCCAAGGATGTCCTCCTGGCCCTGCCCTACAACCAGGCGGAGATCATCGACGGCCTGGGGGGCCTAACTTACGGCCTCCATCACCTGGCCGCCATGCGCCTTATGGCGGATCTCCACGACCTCGACCGGGCCATCGGCGACAAGAGCGGGGAGTGGTTCGTGAAAAAAGGCAAGGAGTTGCGGGCGATTACGAATTTCGCGGGTGCGGCCCCGGCAGGAAAAGGCGCGGGGGGGGTGATAGCCGCCAATAGCGCCGCGGCGGCCGGGATAGATGCTACCTCCGTAGGTGTCGCCGGGAGAGGCGCTACGGAAGACGGGACGCGGGATAACCGGACCGCTTCAGGAGGCGGGTTCGGAGCGGTCTCCGGAAACGACAAAACGGGGATTTCCGGGGGCGCCGGCGGCGAAGCGGCGCGCCTCGACGCCTACGACCCGACGATCTTCATCTTCGACGCCTACCCAGGAGGCATCGGCTTCTCCGAGCTACTCTATGCCCAGCACGAAGACCTGCTCGCCGCCGTCCACCGCCTCCTCCGGAGTTGCCCCTGCTCCCACGGCTGTCCCTCCTGCGTCGGCCCGACCCTGGAGGTGGGACCTACCGCCAAGGAGGTGGCCCTGGCCATCCTGGAGCGTTTGTAGAGAGCCGTCCCCATTTTTTATCCTTTTTTAAGCGAGGATGAAGTCCAGATAGTTATCCCGGCGGGGAAATATCTTGACGAATTATTTATGACACGGCAATCTCCACAAAAAGAAGAGGCAAGTTGTTGATTAACCTTATGATAATGCGTCTTTACCATGTTTATTAAAGAAGACAGGAAATCATGTCCGAATATTCTCCCCGGAAAAAAGGTGCGGTAGCCATCGCCATCAGTGGCGGGGTTGATTCCTCCACGGCCGCCCTGCTGCTTAAGGAAGCCGGACATGACGTAGTCGGCGTCACCATGTCTCTGGGCATCACCGCGGCGGATGAAGTACCAGCCCAGCGCCGCGATTCCAGGGAGAGCGAAGATGCCCGCCGGGTCTGCCGGAAACTGGGCATTCCCCATGATGTTCTTGATTTTGACGGCGAGCTTGATGCCATGGTAATCTGGCCTTTCGTCTCCGAATATCTCCGGGGGCGAACCCCGAACCCCTGCGTGAAGTGCAACCGGGCCATCAAATTCGGAAGTCTCCTCCGCAAAGTGCGCGCCATGGGTTGCGAGTACCTGGCCACGGGGCATTATGCGCGGGTGGATCATGACCGTGCTCTGTCCCGCTTGTCCATTCCCCGCGATGCCGGAAAGGATCAGACCTATTTCCTGTACGCCATAAACAAAGGAGATCTGCACCATGTCCTGTTTCCCCTGGCCGATTATCGTAAGGAGGAAGTGAGAAGGCTGGCGGCGGCCGCCCGACTTCCCACTTCGGAGAAACCGGACAGCCAGGACATCTGCTTTGTCTCCAAGGAAAGAATGGATTCTTTTATCAGGCAGCATGCCGGGAAAAAGATCCTTCCGGGAGAGATTGTAAACCGGGCGGGGAAGGTTCTCGGTCGCCACCGCGGGCTGCCCTTTTACACCATCGGACAGCGGAGCGGCCTCGGTGTCAGCAACCCGGTTCCCCTTTACGTCCTGGCCCTGGATGTGGCCGGCAACCGCCTGGTCGGCGGCGAGAAGTGCGAGGTGCGGGCGACGGGGCTTATTGCCGACCGGATCAACCTGCTGGTGAATGATCCTCCGGAACGGGCAACGGCCAAGATACGCTACGCGCACCGGGCGGCGCCATGTTCCGTAACCTGGGCGGGGGAAAATGCCACGATCGTCTTTGACAAGCCACAGGAGGCGATTTCCCCGGGCCAATCGGTCGTGGTCTATGACAGCAGTCTCGTCGTCGGCGGGGGCATCATCCGGGAGGCAATCAGATGAATTGATAATTTCTTTCATGGAAGAGACTTAAACAGGCATCGACGACAGCGGCGTCATAAAGACGGCTCCTGTTCCTGCTTATTTCCTCCAAAGCGGCCTTAAGTCCCAAACCCGGTCGATAAGGGCGATGGGAAGCCATGGCTTCCACCACGTCGGCCACGGCCATGATGCGTGCCTCAAGAATAATTTCATCACCTTTGCGCCCCTCAGGATACCCGGAGCCGTCGAGGCGCTCATGGTGCTGCAGCACTATCTGGGCCAGCGGCCACGGAGATTCCACGTCCCGCAACAACTCATATCCTCTCCGGGGATGTTCTTTGATCAGCGCATATTCGATGTCCGTCAATTTTGTCGGTTTGGACAATATTTCCGCGGGTACCGATAATTTTCCGATGTCATGAATCGACCCCGCCATGCGGATGCCTTCTACTTGCTCACCGGAGAGTTTCAGCTCCATGGCAATGCTCCGGGCAAGATCTGCCGTCCGGACCTGATGCCCGGCCGTATAAGGATCTCTGGTCTCAACGGCGGATACGAGAACCTGAATGATTGTCCCCAGAGCTTTCCTGAGATTTTTGAGGGTCTTTTTGAGCTCGACTTCTGCCTTTTTGCGATCGTTGATGTCCTGGAAAGCCCCTTCCACGGCGATGATCGCACCGGCGGCATCACGAACCGCTTCTCCCAAAGTTCTAATCCAGATGCAATTGCCTCTGGCGGTGACGATCTCCAGCTCTTCGTCATACGGCACGCCGTTCTGGGCGCAATCGCCGAAAACCTTAATGATTATTTCCCGTGATCCCTGGGCATAAAAGTTGATGCAGTCTTCCAGCGTGGGAGAAAAACCCGGCGGCACCTCATGGATGTCAGCTACCTGATCCGACCACACCACCTTGTTGTCAATGGTTCTCATGCTCCATCCCCCGAAGCGGACCATGCGCCCGGCCCTGTCGAGCAATGCCTTGTATTGCAACAGGGCCAATGCTTCCCGTTTCCGGTGCAGCGCCTCCACAAAGGCTACGGATAGCGCTTCAATCGCCTCCTGATCGTGGGACGTATAGCCGCCGGTCTTGTTGCCCAGGGCAACCATGCCGATGCTTCGCCCACCCACAAGAAGCGGTACCCCCAAAAATGCGGTAAGCGGCGGGTGCCCCTGTGGAAGCCCGACCCTTTCCGGATGATTACCGGGATCATTTGTGAGCAAAGACTCGGCATTCTTGAGGGCATGCCCGAAGATCCCCCTGAGTTCCATGTCTTTGATTGCCTGGCCGGACTCATGAATCCCGCAGGACTTCCAGCCCGGGTCGCTCAGGGCCAGGGTGTCCATCTTCCCGGCGGGATTGATTTCCCCGACCCAGCCGAAAGGACTGCCCGTCAGTGCTTCGGCCTCGCGGAGACAGATGAGCGCCACGTCTACATCGGTCCCGGCCTTCAGCGCGCTTTGGAGAATGCGATTGATGGCGGCGGTAACGGCGGCCCGTCGCTCGCTTTCTTCCTGAACGGTCTTCAGATCGGTGATGTCCGTTATGAATCCATGCCAGATGATGCTGCCGTCGGCCATTTTTTCCGGCGTCGATTGACCGATCATCCATCTAACCGTCCTGCCGGGAACCTGAACGCGATACTCACACTGCCACGGCGTCATATGCGCGGCGGAATATTCGATCGAGGCTATTATGTTTTCGACATCCTCAGGCCATAATGCCCTGGCGATGGGAGTAAAATCTTCACGAACATCCTCAGGTGAACAGCCATAGACATCCTCGATGGCCGCGGTGGTAAAAGGCACGCAATAACTTCCATCGGGCCGCTTCATGAACTGATAGATCATGCCGGAGACATGGGAAGACAGCTTGTTGAAGCGGACGTCGCTCGCCCGCAGCGCGTCCTCCGCCTGTTTTCGCTCCGCGATGTCGCGAACGGACGCGATTATTTCCAACTCGCCGGTTTGATTGCTCAAAAATGTCTTGCCGCTCATCTCGACCCATTTACATGATCCGTCACGGCAGATCGCCCGGTATTCCACTTTAGAAACGGCGCCGGGCTCAATCGCGGCGATTTTTTTCAGCGCTTCCCGGACATGCGGCCCATCGTCGGGGTGTATGCGGTCAAATCCCGAGGTGCCGATTACCTCGGCAGGGTCGTAACCGAGCATGGAGCGCATTGCCTCGGAGGCAAAGAGCAATTCGCCTCTCATGTTGTAATGCGCCACATAATCCGTCGTATTGCTGAGCAATAATTGATTTCTTTCCTCGTTATCCCGGCGTCCCTTTTCCGCCCGTTCAAGTGCGGCGGCAAGGGATTCCAGTTCCTGGATTCGCCGCTTTAACGACGAATTCTCCTGGATCAACTCTTGATGTGTTTTGCTGGCATCATCATGCATCAGTCGGCCCCCGCTGAATCAGCGACGCTCGTTGGAAATAAAGCATACGTATGGACAATATCCGAATTGTTTATAAAGTATCGGATAATCACCAAGATGTCAAAAAGAAAGTATATATTCAGATAACATGCCGATTGTCCACCGTCATGGTAATGCCGGTTTAAGACCTTTGAAAAATGGCTTCGCCGCGGCTCAGAAATCTTTTTCGCTTCTGGATTGGTAACGTATATTTCTTTTTTACCTTTTGGAGCGGGATTCTTCCTTGTGAGGCGCCGGCGTATCGTATAGCACGCGTCGGATGGTTTCGCGATGGTCCGCCGCCAGGTTGCAGGCCATTTCATCGCCTGCCGTCACCACTTCCGCCAGGGCGACGCCGACTTCAGCTTCTCCGGCGGCGACTACCGTTGCGCCCGCTTTGCGAAGCGCGTCTGCGTCCCGCAGGTGGGCGCAACGCACCAGAATCTGCAAATCCGGATTCATCTGGCGGGCGTGTTTGACCACTTCCGGGGCATCATCGATATCGGTGCTCAAAATCAGACTGGCGGCTGAGGCGATGCCTGCGTCTTCGAGCGTTCCCGAACGCAGAACGTCACCATACAGGGCATCATGGCCTTCGGCGCGCAAGCGGCGAATGGTGTCCAGATTTAGATCGATGACCGTGATTTCCGCGCCACGTTCCAGAAGAAGCCTGTGCACGATCTTTCCGACCGGGCCGTAACCGACGAGGATGCATAAGTTGGGATTGAGGGGCTGACGGGGGCTATCTCCAATCGGCGCCGTTTTGGCCTTTTTGGGTGACGAAAAGCGGCGCGCCCAATCATAAACATAAGGATTAAAACCGATGGAAATTATGGAAGCGGCCACCAGGGCGTTCCATCCGGCTTCATTAATGAGCCCCAGACCAAGGGCGACGGTCCCCAGAATGAAACTGAATTCGCCGACCTGGGAAAAAGCCGCGCCAATGGGAACCGCCGTGGCCGTGGGCTGGCCTAACATTCTGACTGTGAGCGCCGCGGCCACGGGTTTGACGATGACGACCACAAAGAGGACGGCGGCGATAATCTGAGGAATCTGGATCAGGCTTTTCGGATCAAACAGCATGCCGACGGAAATAAAGAAGAGCACGGCAAAAGCGTCCCGCATCGGCAAAGCGTCGTTAGCCGCCCTGGCGGCGAATTCGGAACGACTGACGGCCAGGCCGGCGAGAAATGCGCCCAGCTCCATGGAAACCCCGAATATCTTGGCGGAGCCCACGGCGATGCCCACCGCCAGAACCAGCACCGCCAGCGTGAAAAGCTCCCGTGACCGGGTTTTCGCAATGCCTTCCAGCGCCCAGGGGATCACCCATTTTCCCAGCACGACCACCAGGCCGACGAGCCCCAGAATTTTTAATCCCGCCAGCCCCAGAATCCAGCCGATGTTCAATTCAACATTTGGGCTTTGCGAAAAAAGGAGGGGCAAAAGGAGCAGCAGGGCCACCGTGAGAATATCTTCCACAACCGTCCAGCCGATGGCAACGTGTCCGATTGTGGCGTGCAGATCATGCCATTTGGCCAGCACCAACGCCATGACAACGGTGCTCGCCACAGAAATGGCCATGCCCAGAATCAAACCGGACGTCCAGTTCCAGCCCATCAGATGCAATATGGATGCGAGGGCAAGCGTGGAGAGGGTGCTCTGAATCAGCGCTCCCGGAACGGCCAGACGCCAGACCGCAAAGAGCTCCTTCAAATTAAACCGCAACCCTATTCCAAAGAGGAGCAAAATCACGCCGATTTCAGCAAACTGCTCGGCAATTGACCGGTTGACCACTACGCCGGGAGTGAAAGGTCCGACCATAACGCCTGCGATCAGGTACCCGATGATGGGAGATAATTTAAGACGCGTGGCGATATAGCCGAAAAAAAGCGCTCCGGCCAGTCCGACGGCGAAGGTCATGAGAATGCTCAACTCATCCATATTGTGTGAACCCTTTTCAATTCCGAAAATCTATCTTGGACAGATGTGGCTTGACTTCTACATTGATGAACCGGTAATATATTTAAAAAGCATATAGAGATCAACTCTTTTTAAAAGAGTTCCTGCCTGGAAGCCTCTTTTGACCGAAGCGAAAAATTTTTTTACGGAGGAAAAGGCCATGAAAAACAGGTTCATTGTACTGATTGATTTCTCGCCTCATTCCGAACAACTGCTGAGGTTTGCCTATGACTGGAGCAAGAGGGCGGATGCCGTGTTGCTCACGTTCCATAATACCATGGCCCTGTCGCCGTTGATGACGCCATATGAGACAAAAACGATATTGACCGAACGGGCCAATTACCAGGCATGGGAACAACTTAGGGCCTTTACGGAAACTGTTCTGCCGGGAGCGACTTCGATTCAGCACCTCGTATCCGAGAAAAACCTGGTGGTCGCCTTGCGTGAATTGCTCAAAAAGCCTTTCCATCATCTGGTATTCCTCGGCATCAAGGGGACGGGCCTGTTGAAGAAAATCTTCATCGGCAGCCAGGCCGTGAACGTTATCGACGGGATCGACAGCCTCATCGTAGCCATGCCTCAGCATGCCCCCTGTTGCGCTCCCGACGCGATCCATGTCGCCGTGCAGAAAACCTATCCCCTTAATCTCATCGAATTGAATAAGATTATCCGCCTCAATGGCGCTGTGGGCTCGAAAATCATCTTTTTTTCCGTCGTAACACCCGAGGACGACCGGGAGGCCACGGAAAGGTATCTAAAAGAGCTGTCGGCATTGTATTCCGACAAGAAGGAGGCCGCTTATGAGCTGTATTCTGGGGACGAGAGCTGGCGGGACCTCAAGAAGATCATCAAGGGGAAGCAAAACGAATTCATCGTGGTTCAAAGAGGATCGAGGATGTTCCTGGACCAGATAGCCAGGAAATTCCTCATCAACGATCTTGTCTATGAAGGCCATACGCCGTTGATCATCATGCCCTGACGAGCTGCCGGGCGTAGGTTGCGGACCAGCGACGATAGGAGACCTTTGAAAAATGGCTTCGCCGCGGCTCAGAAATCTTTTTCGCTTCTCAATGGGTAACGTATAAATCTTATTCAATACCGGGTGTTAAGCTCAACTCCGCAATGGCAAAAACTTTTGATTCGCCGCTTGCGGACCATTTTCTCGCAGTTATGCAAAGGTATCTTTCTTCTTCCTTGACTTCCCCCGGCAATCGCCCTAACATACATATTATCAATCCCCGGTGATGAAAAAGTAAGAATACGTGGCGATGAACGCCATCGCGACAGCAGCAGGCGGCACCGAACTCCATCCGGAGCGGCGGGGACCGCAAGCTGGTTAAAAGGCAGGTGCAGGGCATGACGGTCAGGACATCATTTCCGGCGCCCGGCGGGAATCGTTTGCCGGGAGATTCCACCCCGGACGGCGGCGCCGGGCCGCCCGGGCGCCGGGAAAAGATCCCTTTCCCCGTCAGTCCGGTCATCCACTCCGCCCTGCGGGCCATTTACGCCGGCGGCCCGAAGCTGAAATGGCAGGCGGACCGCAATGGCCGCCCCTTCTATTCCTATGTCACCAAAGCGGGGGACATCACCTTCTTCTGTGAGCCGCCGCCCGATTATTCCCGCCGTTTTCATCCGACCATCGCCCTGTACTATACCCCGCGCCTCGGCTTCATCTATGCCGGCAGCCTGCGGGACAAGGTGCGGAACCTCTCCGTGGAGACCGCCGACGTGTTTCTCATCCTCATGTCTTACGTCGCCCGGCTCGCGGATCCCCAAACCGGGATCGCCCGGATCACCCTGGAGGAAATGGCGGCAATGCGGGATGTTCGCCTCCGCCGGGGCCGGTCGCAGAACCTCTACGACGATCTCAAGGCAGAAGTGCTGCGCATCGCCGATCTGCGGTTGTCCATGACCTGGAAGGATTACAAAACCGGGGGAGTCGTCGCCTTCGGCAAGGAAAGACCGGACCGGCTGCTGGACATCCTCGATGTGGAATACCGGCAGGGCGGAACCCCCGGCACGGCTTTCCGGTTCCGCTGCGGCCAGGCGCTGTCGCATTTCCTCAACGCGGAGGGATTGTTCTGGATCGGCTATTACAGCAAATCCCTTCTACATCTAAGTCCTTACCATGAAGCATTCACCAAGAAAGCGGGCACTTACTGGACCCTCATCGGGACTATCGCCGGGAAAAAAGGAGGTCTGCCTCGGGCCGCTCCCCGGACCATCCTCGATTTCTGCGGCGACAATGTGCACTGGCGCAATCCCGGATATACCGTCGATGCCTTTTTCAAGGCCCACGAACGCCTTCGGGAATTAGGGATTTTCGCCGACGATGACCTGCGGGAACCCGTCAGTCGTACCCGGGGATATTTTAAGGAGTGGCTGGAACAACCCATTACTGTTCGACTTTCCGAGCGACTTTGGAAAACGGTGGCAAGATCCGGCCGGCAGTTGCCTGAAACCCGCGGGGAAATCCCGCCCCGGCAAAGAGCAGGCGCGGGCGGCGAGGCTCCTCCCCGGGACGTTGCCACCCTGATGGCCAATCCGGCAATCTTGAAAAAACTCCGTTCCCGTTTCTATCTGCGCCAGGAAGATCTCGCCGGGTTCATCGGCATCACCCGACAAACCCTGTCGCGTTATGAACGGGGAATAATCGGGATTCCCCCCGCGTGCGCAGAAAAGATATTGATTTTGCTTCATAAAAAAGCAAGAGGCGACGAAGGGCGTTAACCTGTCATGCTACCCATCCCCTGTTTAGGGGACACCCATTCCCTAAGAATGCACAGGCGAAAATGCGTTTCCGCAACCACCTGTAGGCGTTTCTTACCCTTTAACTTCACTAATAAAAGTTAACCGTCGGCGGTGATATAGCGGCGCTATGCTATCATGGCCTCAAAAATCACTAGCCTCTTCTCAAAAGAAGGGAGGAGATCATTATGGAAGAAAGGACCAGAATAAAGGACCTGCAAAAGCAGCTCGCCGCCCAGGGATGGGGAGGCGCCCTGATTGCCTATTCCCGCAACATCCTTTACTATACCGGCACCGCCCAGCCCGCCTGGCTCGTCGTCCTGCCGGACGATTACATGCTTTATGTCCGGAGCGGCATGGATTTCGCCTGCCGGGAGGTGTTCATCCCGCCGGAAAAGGTGCAGGAGGAGAGACGTCTCGAGAAGATCGCGGCCTCCCTGCAAGCGAAACTGCCGCCCGGCGGCGGAAGGATCGGCATCGAGACGGACATTCTCACCGCGGCGCAATACCTGGCCATCGGCGAGCTTTTCCGCAGCTCCACCTTCGCCAACGTCTCGCCGCTGCTCCTCGCCCAGCGCCAGATCAAAGACGTCGAGGAAGTGGCGCTGCTCCGGGAGGCCTGCCGGACCATCCACGCCGGCCATGAGGCGGTCCTGGCGACCCTGCGGGCCGGCGTCACGGAACTGGAACTTGCTGCCGCCGTGGAAAACGCCCACCGCCTGGCAGGACACGAAGGCGTTTTCTTCATCCGCCAGCCGGATTTCTTCATGAGCCGCGGCCCCATCGGCTCCGGACCCAACCTGCTCCGCAACAGCGGCGTCGTTTACACCATCACCGGCGTGGGCTTGAGTCCTGCCGTCCCGGCGGGTCCTTCCCGACGGGAAATCAGCGCCGGCGACATCGTCATGGTGGACATCCCCGTCCTCGTCCAGGGCTATCATGCCGACCAGACCCGGACCTACTGCGTGGGAAAGGCGAAAGAAGAAATAATTTCTCTTTACGAAGACTTGCAGATCATCGCCGATCATCTCATCGCCCGCATCCGGCCCGGCATCTCCTGCCGGGACATCTACCGCCTCGCAGTGGAAAAAGCCGCCGCCCTGGGAAGGCAGGAAGAATTCCAACACTTCGGCGGCGGCCGTCACTCCCGGCTGATCGGCCACGGCATCGGCCTGGAGTTGAACGAACCGCCCATCCCCTCCGAATACGACCGCTCCCCGGTGGGGGAAGGCTATGTCATCGCCCTGGATCTGCATATGCTGGACGAGCGGCTGGGAGTGGTCAAACTGGAGGACATGATCCTGGTCGGGGAGGGGGGCAACGAAATCCTGACGATCAGCCCCCGGAAACTTTTTGAAGTGTGAAAAAGGAGGTGTTTTTATGTGCTTTGCAGCGGAAGTGCTGGAGAAATCCCGCACGATGAAGCAGAAGTGGGAGGACGAGGTCCGCAAGGTCATCGCCAAGAATCCCGATCAGAAACCGCGCTGGTCAACGGTGTCCGATCTGGAAATCCGGCGTCTCTACGGTCCGGAGGACATCGAGGACATGGATTTCGAGCGGGACATCGGCTATCCGGGCCAGTTTCCCTATCTCCGGGGGAATCAGCCGACGGGCTACCGTGGCAAATACTGGACCTTCCGGATGTTCGCCGGGATGGGGGACGCCAAGACGACGAACGAGCGCTGGCACATGCTCCTCCGGGAGGGTAACGCCGGCCTCAGCACGGCCTTCGATTTTCCGACCCTGATGGGTTACGACACCGACTCGCCCAAAGCCAGGGGGGAATGCGGGAAGTGCGGCGTCGCCATCGATACCCTGGAAGATTTCATGCAGTTGGTGGATGGGATCCCCATGGACCGGGTGACGACGTCCATGACGATCAATCCGCCG